>Ga0123352_10014238_pt1 | contig 12659 bp, 10 predicted proteins | sample TergutLab28metaG_FD_89700 | JGI IMG/M metagenome (GOLD analysis project Ga0123352, IMG submission 89700) | Labiotermes labralis P1 segment gut microbial communities from Petit-Saut dam, French Guiana - Lab288 P1 | ecosystem: Host-associated > Arthropoda: Insects > Digestive system > Gut ... | reverse complement strand
TTAACACACACACACACACACACACACACACACACACACATATGCATACACAGCAAGATACCTTTAATCTGACATCAGACAATCTGGAAGACCTGAAAATATGGCACTGAGGAGAGTAGTCCCAAGATCGGAAGTTTTGCTTTTTACCACAGTGAAGTGTAATCAGTGACACTGGCAGATCTCGGAGACATGTTCAAAAAGACCTCCAAGAGTTTTATGTTTTGCTGACAGTGCATCCTGGTATAACTCTGGGTAAATGACCAACTTGATGCACAATTACGTTGTGTAAAACGTTTATTATTGTAATCCTCTATAATAAATGTTTTATACAACATAATTGTGCATCAAGTTGGTCATTTACCCAGAGACCTCCAGGAGTGTTTGTACATCAATTGTGGTACCTGCATATCAACCGTTGTGGTACCTGTACATTAACCGTTGTGGTACCTGTACATCAAATGTGGTACCTGTACATTAACTGTTGTGGTACTTGTACATTAACCGTTGTGGTACCTGTACATTAACCATCGTGGTACCTGTACATTAACTGTTGTGGTACCTGTACATTAACCATTGTGGTACCTGTACATTAACTGTTGTGGTACCTGTACATTAACCATTGTGGTACCTGTACTTCAACTGTTGTGGTACCTGTACATCAACCGTTGTGATACCTATACATTAACCATTGTGGTACCTGTACATTAACCGTTGTGGTACCTGTACATCAGCTGTTCTGTATCTCCTGCCGCGTGTCTCCTCCTCCATCAACTTGTTCAGCTATGAAGACTCCGTGAAACGCAGAAGTTAACCCTGATGACCCTGAACCAACAGATGAAGCAGATGCAGCTCTGACTGGTTGTACAGCCCATGTTGCCTTAAGAAAGGTTCGTACTGGCACCATCTGATAATCTGGAATATTCGGTAATTTGGCACCCTCCGCTTCCATGCGAGTCGGATTTACGGAGTTTTGCTGCAGCTAGAGACAACGTTACACGATGCACTGGACACTGACAGCTGTGTATAACACCAGATTACTGGGCATTATTTTCAGTGACTTACTAGTACTAAAATTTGAGTCAGGTAGTACATACAGGAATCGGTCCAGAATCGTTTGTTTTACCATTTGCAGTCTAAAAATATAAAGGTTTCAATATACAGAGCTACAGTTTTGTCTGTTTTGTATGGGTGTGAAACTGTGTCAAAATAAGGGAAGAACATAGGGTGAGGGTGTTCGAGTATAGGGTGCTGATGAAGATACTTGTGCTGAGCGGGATAAAGTGACAGGAGACTGGAGGAAATTACGTAATGAGGAGCTTCAATTCGTAAACCTCAGCAACTAACATTGGGGTGATCAAACGAAGGAGGTTGGGCTGGACGGGGAGTGTGGCATGTTTCGGGAGAACGGAGAGGCATACAGGGTTTGGTTTGGCAATCTGGAAGGAAAGGGACCACTTGGAAGACCTAGGAGTAGGTGGTAAGATAAAATGCAATGAATATACTTTCTGTACGGCAAATATTAAAAATGTATTATTTCTTAATGAAACTGGTGTGCCATCTAGGCCTGCACAGGAACAATTTGACTTTGTAACTGAAAGATCAAACAAATAGGAAACTGTTATAAAAAAAAATCTGCAGCCACTGATTTTGTAGCTGCTTGTATCGAGCTGCGGTGTCGATATGCCATGATATACCGCATTTTGTAGCTGCTTGTATCGAGCTGCGGTGTCGATATGCCATGATATACCGCATTCTCTGTAACATGGATCAGTGTTGTGTGCTAGAAGTTTGTATAACGACCGCTAGATAGAAGCACTAGGGATATTTGGGACTTCGCATGCTCAGAAAATTAGGCTGGTTAAGGAAGGGGTGTGTAGACCGTCTTATACAATTCTGAGAAAATACAGCTGTTCTATGAATAGTATTCCACTCATCACGAAAAACCGAAAAAAAAAGCCTCATCAGTCAGGCCTGCTGGGTTGAGAAGAATCGTGGTGGTGACGTCGATTCATATCCAAAATGGATTCTCAGAAGCGAGGACCCACTTCCTGTCTTTATTGTCAGCCATTGCCACAAGCTAGGATTATATTGCTTCTGCCAGCCTTCAACATGTGCAAGAAAAGTAAATATCGCATCGTATTCAACAAAGGCGCCTACTTAAATGTCTGCGGAATTGGAGTTACAATCTGCTTTGGTTAAAAAGGACTTCAATAGAACCAATAGTGAAACACAAAGTAGAGTGAAGAGGAAGACCATTTCTTTGCCAGTTTAACAGCAATTCGAGACAAGTTCTATTGTAACAAAGGGATCCAAAATTACTTTCCTTCTTTTGTGAATTATATAAGCACGTATGTAGTGGTTTGTGAGCATTATGGGCGGCGATCGAAAAACTTTAAAAATTCTATGAATAAATTTGTGAAACAAAAACTGAAAGTCTTGGCAGCAACGATGGTTGAAAGAAGGAAGGTGTGTGTCTTAGGGAAGCAGATGTGTGCTGCAGGAGGGTGGAACTTGGGGGTGAATCGACGCAAACATTTTTAAATGTTTCTATTGACGTCAATAAAGTTTTGAAATTTCATATGACTCGGGCACTCAGTGTAAACGCAAATACCAATTACTGTATTATAAATACTTTCTCTTTTTCACAAAGTGGCGTGTCATCCTGACGTTTCGATTGTACGTTGCACTCACCCTGCTCGTTACTAAACACAAGGCCAGTGTTTTAACATTACACAATAAATTACCTTAAGCCATGGCGATGTTAGGCGCCTTCGTACAGAATTCCATAAAGCACTGCCAGCATCCTCTTTCCTGTCTGTCGGTCCGTCCATCAGCGTAGAACATTTCGGCTCCTGACAGACTGATTTTTCATGAAGTTTTATATTATAAGCTTTTACTAAAAGCTATTGAGAACGTTAAAGTCGGACAAAAATAACAGATACTTTGAATGAAAACGTACGCATGTGTATGTTGTTGGTCTTCATAATGGAGACAAATTCTGTTGTGTATGAGATGAGAGCTGAGGCTGAAGAAAGAGTTGACGATCTAAACACAGCAACTGAGGCAGACTGTGTGCTGAATGGGAAACTGGCTGAAGCAGATGAGCAGTTGACGAACTAGACACAACCGACTACGACAGACCAGTGTTTCCCATACGTCTTGCTCGCGGACCCCTTTTGTCTTCGAAGAGTACCCGCGGATAGTCACATCCTTGCTCACGTAAATACAGAGTGTCCGGATGATGGGCATCAAAAATTAAAAATTCAGAAATAAGTTTAGATATCTACAAAAACAAACCAGTAGCACAAGTAACACTGCATTGCATGATGGGACCTTAATTAAACTGACTGTCCCTCTATTTATCGCATTATTCCGTCGTTACACAACATATAAGACAGTTGCACTATTAAAACTGCTTACATTCCGCTACATGTTCCGGCCGCTGCTCGGCCATTATCAGGCCAACAAGGAATGGTGTTAATTAAGGCACATTCATTAGCTTCTTCCAATCCGATCCCACTGTTTACATTAAAAATCTTTAAGCTTATGAGGCCTGTATTTATGGTTAAAATGTTATTGGATTCAAAATTAAGTATGAAATGTATATCTTTTGAATTTCCACCTGCAAGGACGGACTGACAGTATGTCGTACCGCAGTCCGTAATGACACTTTGCTGGGTTGTGTGTGATTGTATATGAATGTACGTAGGGGAGGATCATTCACCTTAAGTATCAATTGGTATTTTGATTGTTCCAGTTTTAAAGTCATAACCGTTTTGAGTTGGTATCCATATTATTAAGAAATGTGAACTGTGGGTCTTAGACAGCACGTGTTTTTGGCACTTTGTCTTGGGTTCGATGCACTTATATTATGCGCAGTTCTGTGTACTTCCAGTTCAATATGGTTTAATGAATTATATTGTTGGATTCACTATTGTCTATTGTGTGCATTGTCTTGGGCGTCGTGTTGGTGTGCACCTTGCGTTAATTATAAGTCGCGTAGGTAGACTCACACAACACACACAAATGTCAGACTACCTACGCCACTACGTACATTCATATACAATCACACACAACCCAGCAAAGTGTCACTACGGACTGCGGTACGACATACTGTCAGTCCGTCCTTGTAGGTGGAAATTCAAAAGATATACATTTCATACTTAATTTTGAATCCAATAACATTTTAACCATAAATACAGGCCTCATAAGCTTAAAGATTTTTAATGTAAACAGTGGGATCGGACTGGAAGAAGCTAATGAATGTACCTTAATTAACACCATTCCTTGTTGGACTGATGATGGCCGAGTAACGGCCGAAACATGTAGCGGAATTTAACCAGTTGTAATAGTGCAACTGTCTTATATGTTGTGTAACGACGGCATAATGCAATAAATAGCGTTATGTACACAACGGCGGGGCTTCCTTCAAAAGAAAAAATTGACTGTCGCTCGCTTCGTGGCTACGAGAAGTTTCTTAATTAGACATTCTAACGGTCACACAAAACAAGCACGTCGTAAATTAAAAAATTACGCGATTGTTTTTTAAAAAAAACTTTTAATCTATGGAAGTAAATGTCACCGAAGCTATTAAAGAAACATATCCACGGATCCCGTGGGAATTGGAAACAGATCCCTTTGGATCCGCGGACAATACTTTGGGAACCGCTGTGATAGATCATAAGTATGTTGTTAAGGAAGTGAAGACAGTTGCGGTATATCAACAGAACAAGGGGTAGAAAAGTGTTGGGTCATTCAACGTTTACTGTCTGTCTGACTTTGTAACTCTTTGGTAATGTGTTTCTGTTGAAATAATGCGAATAAATCGAGAAGTTCCGAGTATAGGGACATTATTGCACTAATGTGATGACACACACGCACAGTACTGTACTGATGTGCTGACACACACACACACACATTCCTGTATTGATGTGCTGAAAAACACACGGTCATTACTGCACTGATGTGCTGACACACACGCACATTACTGTACTGATGTGCTGATACACACACACATTCCTGTACTGATGTGCTGACACACAGACGGACATTACTGCACTGATATGCTGACACGAACGCACATTAATGTACTGATGTGCTGACAAACAGACGAACATTACTGTACTGAGGTGCTAACACACACGGACATTACTGTACTCATGTGCTGACACACAGACGGACATTACTGTACTGATGTGCTGACACACAGACGGATATTACTGAACTGATGTGCTGACAAACAGACGGACATTACTGTCCTGATGTGCTGACACACACATTACTGTACTCATATGCTGACACACAGACGGACATTAGTGTACTGATGTGCTGACACAGACGGACATTAATGTACTGATGTGCTTACATACAGACGGACATTACAGTAATGATGTGCTGACACACACACACACACACATTACTGTACTGATGTACTGACACACAGACGGACATTAATGTATTTATGTGCTGACACACACAGAGACGGACATTACTGTACTGATGTGCTGACACACACACACATTACTGTACTGATGTGCTGACACACAGACGTACATTACTCTCCTGATGTGCTAACACACAGACGGATATTACTGTACTGATGTGCTGACACACAGACGGACATTACTGTACTGATGTGCTGACACACAGACGGATATTACTGTACTGATGTGCTGACACACAGACGGACATTACTGTACTGATGTGCTGACACACAGACGGACATTACTCTACTGATGTACTGACACACAGACGGACATTACTGTACTGATGTGCTGATATACAGACGGACATTACTGTACTGATGTGCTGAGACACAGAGGAAGTTTACTGTTCTGATGTGCTGACATACAGACGGACATTACTGAACTGATGTGCTGACACACACACACACAAATTAATGCACTGATGTGCTGACACACACACACATTACTGTACTGATGTGCTGACACACAGACCGACTTTACTGTACTGATATGCTGACACACACATACACACACATTACTGTACTGATGTACTGACACACAGACGGATTTTCTGTACTGATGTGCTGACACACAGACGGACATTACTGTACTGATGTACTGATATACAGACGGACATTGCTGTACTGATGTGCTGACACACACGGACATTAATGTACTCATGTATTGATATACAGACGGACATTGCTGTACTGATGTGCTGACACACACACATTACTGTACTGATGTGCTGACACACGGACATTACTGTACTGATGAGCTGAAACACACACGGACATTACTGTTTTGATGTGCTGACACACAGACGGACATTAATGTACTCATATGCTGACACACGGACGGACATTACTGTAATGATGTGCTGAAACACAGATGGATATTACTGTACTGATGTGCTGACACAGACGGAAATTACTGTACTGATGTGCTGAAACACACGGACATTACTGTACTGATGTGCTGACACACAGACGGACATTACTGTACAGATGTACTGATACACAAACACACATTAATGTACAGATGTGGTGACACATAGACGGATATTACTGTACTGATGTGCTGACATACAGACCGATATTACTGTACTGATGTACTGACACACACATACATTACTGTACTGATGTGCTGACACACAGACGGACATTACTGTACCGATGTGCTGACACACAGACTGATATTACTGTACTGATGTGCTGACGCACAGACGGATATTACTGTACTGATGTGCTGACACACAGTCGGACATTACTGTACTGATGTGCTGACATACAGACCGATATTACTATACCGATGTGCTGACACACACACACACATACTACTGTACCCATGTGCTGACACACAGACGGACATTACTGTACTGATGTGCTGACACACAGACGGACATTACTGTACTGATGTGCTGACACACACACGGACATTACCACACACACGGACATTACCACACACACGGACATTACAGTACTGATGTGCTGACACAGAGACGGACATAACTATACTCATATGCTGATAAACAGACGGTCAGTACTCTACTGATGTGCTAACACAGAGACGGACATTACTGTACTGATATGCTGACACACAGACGGACATTACTGTCCTGATGTGCTGACACAAAGACGGATATTACTGCACTCATATGCTGACACACAGGGTGACATTACTGTACTGATGTGCTGACACACACCCGGACATTACTGTCCTGATGTGCTGATACACAGACGGACATTACTGTACTCATATGCCGACACACAGACGGACATTACTGTACTGATATGCTGACAGACAGACGGACATTACTGTACTGATGTGTTGACACACACGGACATTACTGAAATGATGTGCTGAAACACAGACGAACATTACTCTAGTGATATGCTGACACATAGACGGACATTACTGTACTGATGTGCTGAAACACACGGACATTACTGTACTTATGTGCACACACAAACGGATATTACTGAAATGATGCGCTGACACATGGACGGAAATTACTGTACTGACGTGCTGACAAACATTTTACTGTACTGATGTGATGACACAAAGACGGACATTACAGTACTGATTTGCTGACCCACAGGCGGAAATAACTGTATTGATGTGCTGACACACAGACGGATATTACTGTACTAATGTGCTGACAAACACACATTACTGTACTGATGCGCTGGCACACACACATTACTGTACTGATGTGCTGACACAAACACACACATTACTGTACTGATGTGTTAATACACACATTACAGCACTGATGTGCTGACACAAGCAAATTGCTCTAATGATGTGCTGACACCCAGACGGACATTACTGTACTGATGTGCTGAAAAACACACAAATTACTGTAGTAATGCAGTGACACACAAATTATTCTACTGATATGCTGACACACAAACACTACTGTACTGATGTGCTGACACACACACACAGTACTGTACTCAAGTGCTGACACAAGCACATTAAAGTGCTGATGTCCTGACCCACACATTACTGTACTGATGTGCTGACAGGCACACATTACTTTACTGATGTGCTGACACACACACATTACTGTACTGATGTGCTGACACACGCACATTACTGTACTGATGTGCTGACACAAAGACGCATATTACTGTATTGATGTGGTGGCACACAGACGGAAATTACTGTACTGATGTGCTGAGACACGGACGGACCTTACTGTACTGATGTGCTGACACACACACATTACTGTACTGATGTGCTGAAACAAAGACGGATATTACTGTACAAATTTGCTGACACACAGGCGGAAATTCATGTACTGATGTGCTGACACACAAGCACAAATTACTCTACTGATGCGCTGACACACCCACATTACTCTACTGATGTGCTGACACACAAACACACACACATTATTGTACTAATGTGCTGACACACACACATCACTGTACTGATGTGCTGACACAACACAGTAACGTACTGATGTGTGACGCACACAAATTTCGGTATTGATGTGCTGACATACACGCATTAAATTACTGATGTGTTGAGAGACACACAGTACTGTACTGATGTGCTGACACACACTTTACAGAATTAATGTGCTGACACAAAGACGGACATTACTCTAATGATGTTGTAACACACATACATTACTCTACAGATATGCTGACAGACACAACTGTACTTATGTCCTGACATACACACATTACTGTACTGATGTGCTGACATAAACGCATTAATGTAATGATGTGCTGACACAAAGACGGACATTAGTGTACTGATGTGCTGACACATATATTAATGTACTGATGTGCTGACACACGCAAACATTACTGTACTGATGTTTTGACACACCCACACATTACTGTTCGGATGTGCTGACACACGCACGATTCTACTGATGTGCTGACACACACACACACCCATTACTCTACTGATGTGCTGACGAACACATATTACACTAATGTTGTGCTGACACACACATTATTGTATAGATGTGCTGACACACACACATTACTGAACTGTTGTGCTGACACACCCACGCATTACTGTATTGATGTGCTGACACACACACACATGTTACTGTACCGATGTCAAACACACTCACATTACTGTACTTATGTACTGACGTACACAAAACGTTTACTGATGTGCTGACACATACATATTACTGTACTGATTTGTTGACACGCACACATTACTGTACGGGTGCTGACACTCATATTACGGAACTGTTGTGCTGACACACACACCCACATTTCTGTATTGATCTGCTGACACACACACACACACACACACAAACAGGCACACACACATTAGTGTACCGATGTGCTTACACACATATTACTGTACTGATGTGCTGATGCACACGCACGCACTACGGTACTGATGTGCTGACACACACACACATTTCTTTACTGATGTGCTGACACACACATATTTGAACTGTTGTGCTGACACACACACACACACGCACACATTACTGTTTTGATGTGCTGACACACACACACACACACACACACATACACCTTACTGAACTGATGTGCTGACACACACATTACTGTACCCATATGCTGACATATAGACACTACTGTATTTATGTGCTGACACAAATTACTTTACTGATGTGGTGACATGCACGCATTATTGTACTGGCATGCTGACACACATACACCTCACTTTACTGATGTACTGACACATACGCATTACTCTACTGATGTGCTGACAAACACATATTACTGTACTGATGTGCTGACACACACAATTTACTGTACTGATGTGCTGACAAACACACACATTACTGTACTAAATGTGCCGAAACAGTACCTGTGGCAACGCACAATGTCACAATGCAATACACACATCTGTATCTGTGGCACCGCACAATGACACAATGTAATACACAACAATACCTGTGGCACCGCACAATGTCACAATGCAATACGCACATCAGTATTTCTGGCACCACAAAATATCACAATGCAATACACACATCAATATCTGTGGCACCGCGCAATGTCACAATGCAATACACACAACAGTCTCTGTGACACCGCACAATGTCACAATGCAATACACAACATTACCTGTGGCACCGCACAATGTCACAATGCAATACACACAAGAGTATCTGTGGCACCGCACAGTGTTACAATGCAATACACACAACAGTATTTGTGGAACCGTGCAGTGTCACAATGCAATACACACAACAGTTTCTGTGGCACCGCACAATGTCACAATGCAATACACAAAACAATATCTGTGGCACCGCACAATGTCACAATGCAATACACACAACATTATCTGTGGCACCGCACAGTGTCATAATGCAATACAACCATGAGTATTGTGGCACCGAACATTGTCATAATGCAATACAGACAACAGTATCTGTGGCACCGCAAAATGTCACAATGCAATACGCACAACATTATCTGTGGCACCGCACAGTGTCACAATGCAATACACATAACAGGATGTGTGGCAACGCACAATATCACAATGCAATACAACGAAGAGTCTCTGTGGCACCGCACAATGTCAGAATGCAATACACACAACAATATCTGTAGCTCCGAACAATGTCACAATGCAATACACACAACATTATCTGTGGCACCGCACAGTGTCACAATGCAATACACACAACGGTATCTGTGGCACCGCACAACGGCACAATGCAATAAACCCAACAGTATCTGTGGTATCGCACTAAGTCACAATGCAATACACAAAACAGTATCTGTGGCTCCGCAAAATGTCACAATGCAATACGCACAACATTATCTGCGGCACCGCACAATGTTACAATGCAATACACACAACAGTATGTGTGGCACGGCACAATATAACAATGCAATACAGACAACAGCCTCTGTGGCAGCGTACAATGTCACAATGCAATACACACAGCAGTCTCTATGGCACCGGACATTGTCCCAATGCAATACACTGAAAAGTATCTGTAGCACCGCACAAAGTCACAATGCAATACACCCAACAGTATCTGTGGCAAAGCACAATGCAATATATACAAAATTATCTGTAGCACAGCACAATGTCACAATGCAATAGACACAACAGTATCTGTGGCACCGCACAATATCAAAATGTAATACACAACAGTACCTGTGGCACCGCACAATGTCACAATGCAATAAACACAACAGTATCTGTGGCACGGGACAATGTCAAAATGAAATACACAACAGTACCTGTGGCAACGCACAATGTCACAATCCAATACAAACATCAGTATCTGTGGCACCGCACAATGCCACAATTCAATACAAACAACAGTCTCTGTGGCACCGCACAATGTCACAACGCAATACACAACAGTACCTGTGGCACAGCACAATGTCACAATGCAAAAAAACATCAGTATCCGTGGCACCGCACAATGTCACAATACAATACACACAACAGTATCTGTGGCACCGCACAATGTCACAATGAAATACACATTACAGTATCTGTGGCACCGCACAAAGTCATAATGCAATACACACAACAGTATCTGTGGCACCGCACAGTGTTACAATGCAATACACACAACAGTATCTGTGGAACCGCGCAGTGTCACAATGCAATACACACAACAGTATCTGTGGCACCGCACAATGTCACAATGTAATACACAAAACAGTATCTGTGGCACCGCAGATTATCAGAATGCAATACAAAGAACAGTCTCTGTGGGACCGGACACTGTCACAATGCAATACAAACAATAATATCTGTAGCTCCGCACAATGTCACAATGAAATACACACAATATTATCTGTGGCACCGCATAGTGTCATAATGCAATACACCCAACTGTATCTGTGGCACCGAACAAGGTCACAATGCAATACACACAACAGTATCTGTGGCTCCGCACAATGTCACAATGCAATAAGCACAACATTTTTTGTGGCACCGCACAGTGTCACAATGCAATACACATAACAGTATGCGTGGCACCGCACAATATCACAATGCAATACAAAGAAGTCTCTCTGTGGCATAGCACAAATCACAATGCAATACACACAACAATATCTGTAGCTCCGCACAATGTCAGAATGGAATACAGACAAAATTATCTGTGGCACCGCACAGTGTCACAATGCAATACACACAACAGTATTTGTAGCAGTGCACTAAGTCACAATGGAATACACAGAACAGTATCTATGGCTCCGCAAAATGTCACAATGCAATACGCACAACATTATCTGCGGCACCGCACAGTGTCACAATGCAATACAAACAACAGTATGTGTGGCACCGCACAATATCAAATGCAATACAGACAACAGTCTCTGTGGCACCGTACAATGTAGCAATGCAATACACAACAGTGTCTGTAGCTCCGCACAATGTCACAATGCAATACACTCAACAGTATCTGTGGCATCGCACAATGCAATACATACAACAGTATCTGTAGCACCGAACAATGTCACAATGCAACTATCACAACAGTATCTGTGGCACCGCACAATGTCACAATGCAATACACAGTGCCTGTGGCACCGCACAATATTACAATGCAATATACACAACAGTATCTGTGGCACCGAACAATGTCGCAATGCTATACACAACAGTACCTGGGGCACCGCACAATGTCACAATGCAATACACACAACAGTATCTGTGGCACCGCACAGTGTCACAATGCAATACACACAACAATATCTGTGGAACCGC
>Ga0123352_10014234_pt1 | contig 12659 bp, 8 predicted proteins | sample TergutLab28metaG_FD_89700 | JGI IMG/M metagenome (GOLD analysis project Ga0123352, IMG submission 89700) | Labiotermes labralis P1 segment gut microbial communities from Petit-Saut dam, French Guiana - Lab288 P1 | ecosystem: Host-associated > Arthropoda: Insects > Digestive system > Gut ... | reverse complement strand
GACAACTTTGAGGTGAGTGGATCAACATCTAAAAAAAGAGGTGGCAGTCAAAAAACTGTGTGAACTCCAGAGAACATTGAGAGGGTTAGAGAGGCGTTTGAGAGAAGTCCGCGCCGATCTGCCGTGCGACATGCAACCACTCTTGGAATAACTCCCAGGTCCGTGCGAAGAATTCTTCACAACGATCTTCACTACCACCCGTACAAGATCCAGATCGTTCAGGCTCTGAATACTCGCGATTAAGGGGCTCGAGTACGCTTTTGTCAGGAAATGCTGGACCTAATCAGCGAAGATGAAGACCTTGTGAATAACATTTGGGTGAGTGATGAAGCACATTTTCATGTAAGTGGATTTGTAAACAAGCAAAACTTCTGCTATTGGTCACAGGCTAACTCTTGAGCACTTCACGAAAAGCATCTCCATTCCCAAAAAGTGACAGTATGGTGCCCTATGTCAGCATCGGGAACCATTGGGCCCTACTTTTTTTTAGAATGAAGCTGGCAATGCAGTTACTGTTAATTTGGACCGCTATGTGGAAATGCTGCAAAATTTCTTCACCCCACAACTCGCCCATTTTCGTGTGAATGAAAACACGTTATTCCAGCAGGATGGAGCAACAAGCCACACAGCAAGAATGTCAATGAACGCAGTTAATGCTTTGTTCCCGAACCGAGTCATTTTTGCAGGAATGGGGATATCCCATGGCCCCCCCGCTCCCCTGACTTAACCCCTTGCGATTATTTTCTTTGGGGGTACCTGAAAACAAAAGTGTTTGAAACAAGGCCAAGAACTATCATAGATTTAAAACAGCGAATTCAAGATGAAGTGGCTGCAATTCCTGTGGAGATGCTGCAAGAGGTCATGAACAGTTTCAGGTCCTGACTTGAGGAATGCGTGCGTCGAAACGGAAGTCATCTTGAGGGCGTTACTTTCAAAACACAAATTTTCAAACTGGCATAAAACAAAATGGCTATTCATATTCTTTTCATTTATGACCAATAAACAGAAAAAAATCCATGTGTCGATTTTTTTTTTTATGTTTTGAAATTTTCCCGTTTCATTGCCCAACCCTCTATATAAAGTTACATGAACTCTGTCATAAAGGCTAAAGATAAGCTATGATTTAAGGTTAAAGAACAAGGAATAACAAACTACTTCATACAATGATGCTTAAAATTCAAAACTGTCACATCATACCGACAGAATGATTACATCTAGCAGAATTATAATGGCAGAACAGGTACCACATATAAGGGGGGGGGAATCATGCAAAATTTTGGTTGAAAATTAAATGGAAGAGTTAACTTGAAAGCATGTTTACTTTAGTACATAAAATTATCCTTATTAACTATAATGTAGGTTTCGTGTCAGTTCTTCAAGAACATATGTGTGTAGCTGGGATGATAATATTGCAATTACAGAAATCGGTCTGAAGATACACCTGTTTGTATTGGACTGGCTGTGGATAATTCAGTGTTGGTATATTGTGGTAGGTGGTGGTAGTGTTGGTGATGATAATGACCATCATGAAGATGAAACTCCTTGTTCCATAACAACATACATTCACTAGACCAACTAAATAATTGTCTATGGCTAAAGGAAGATTATGTATTATGAGCTATATATAGGAAGATATCAGCCTTCTGAAGCCTAGGCATGAGGATTTTGATGACAATACACTTACATTACAAAATTAAAAAACCTAATGTTTTAGTGTATAACACTAGAGGTTTTCACACTGATCACCGTTCATTCAGTCATTATTTGGGTACAATCAAGTCAAGGAATAAAAATACTACCAACATATCAGTCCTGAAGGAAAAGGTAGCAGTTGGTAGAACTTTATTCCTTAATATGGTTCTATGTTCAGACCATAGGTGAATTTTCAGTGCAGTTAACCATATAGAATTTAATCACAGCCACACAAATATCTATAATTTTAATCTTCATCTGTTTTTAACATTGGTAGATCTAGTTCAAAATCTCAAGTACTTAGCAGTTCTTAGAGAAGTTTAACAGAATTTAATCTCTGTCTCAAATGGCACAGAAATTCAAAGAAGCAAGATAAGAGCTATGCTACCATTTACTGGAGTTCCTGTAGTCAATACAATATATATTTGAATGCTTCTAGAGTTCAATACAGAATTTTGTTCAATTCTGCATAGTGAACTCCAAACTGTTTCCAACAAACTGACTGAATATGTCTGCAAACCTGATGAAAACACTAGTGCATTTACCTGTGAGAGCATCTGCACTCTTCAGGTACTGCAGTGTGAGTGGGAAGTGACTGTTGCGGCTAAATGTGGCTGTGAAGTTGAACAGCTCCAGTGCCTCTACGTGAGAGAGTGCAGGAGTGTTTTTTGGTGATTCCTCATGTAACAGAGCCCAGTCATGGATCAGACCATTCCGAGGAAGTGGTAGATCTATCAGGTCAAAATTACTTCCATAGAACATCAAAGCCTACAAAAAAAATTGTTTAATCCCTTTAAAACAATTGAAGTGGTAGATGAGTGCTGGTAATCTTCAGCACTGTTGGACATGATAAACAGCAGATGACAAATGTACCATATGTATCTCTGATGAGAATGCTTTCTTAATTCATCAGCTCAAAAATGAGGTGTTACCTTAAAATCATGAACAAAGTTAAATATGTTCTGCATGGATATTTTCCAAAAAAATGATGACTGTTAAGATGGTGTTGTCTTAAATTTGGGTAAATATGGTAAACACATGAGTTCTGCTTCATTTTTTAAAGATAAACATGAATCTTCAGTTATTTAAATAAACTATAAATTTTAAGAAGTGTTGTTACATTGGCAAGAAGCTATAAAATAAGAAGATTTATTCAAGAATTCATACACCATAATGAAACCTGAAAAATGAGGGATGAATGCAGATCTACAATCAATGCTACTGCAATGAAACTCAACAGATGGTCTAAAAAATACACACTGAAAGCCTTGATAGAAACCATGATATTTTGTAAGAACTAAGAATGAATTTACACTAACCAAATTGTATAACAGCTTATGTGTGTGTGTGTGTGTGTGTGTACATATGCATGTAGTATGTATGTTGGTATGTATGTAACACACACATTCCACCCTGTGTATGTACATATATACTGTATATAAAACACAAGCACATACATATACACATACAACCAGGTTTAACATTAAAAATTCTGCATTTTGTTCACACAATGTATTCACATGTTCCGCATGATACTTACAATAAACAGCCATCTATACTGCATCAACTGACTGGTCTTTCTAACGGTAGCCCACTGTGTTCTCTGTGAGGTATATATTATATACATTAATTTTAGTCTTTAAAGCATTAAGTGACATGTCACTAATATATGGCAGCTTAAAAAATTCTGAGACTGATGTATATACAGCAGCATTCTGGCAGGGAGGGTGAAGCCTACTCATGCCGCACGTCAAGGTATCAATGCTCCCTACGTACAGCATAATTGCCCAGCTTCCTACAAACCAGGAGGCACAACAGGTACCAGACAACAGGGGACATGTATGGAAATTTAAACATGGGGAATGGATTGTCTTGAACAGTAGGCTAACATCGAATTTTGAGAGTAATTTGCAATATCAACAACAAATGCTGCAAACAGTTTTGGAAGGAGTATGGCAAACACACAATGTCAGAGTCAACGGCATTTGATTGGTGTTACGGGGTCAAAGCTGGATATGGATCAGTGGAGAACAAAGAGTGCAGTTGCCAGCCTGCAATGAACAAGGACAAAGTGCCACAGGTGCAGAAGATTGTGCATTATATCACATGGCACTAATGATCGCAAAGGTGAGCACTGTATCAAATGCCACTAATGACTGTATAAGTGTGTACTGTATCATATAGCACTAATGACTGCAGAGGAAGGTGGAATTTTCTTCGATAGTTGCCACATAATCATCAATATGAACCTGAAGATGCAACATGCCTGACAACGTATCACACCACCGAGTAAGATGTAAAAACAATGTAAAAACCACAACAGGATAAAGAGTGAACTCACAAATGAAAGAGGTGAATACTCGAAGTAACTGCTGCAGGTAACAAAACCTGATACTTTCTGTATGCCGTCTTCCATTTGGATATCGCTACTGCAAAGACATGACGAGTTAAGGTGATACCCTTACAGTTTTTATACACAACAAGACCTCATGCACCATGAGTTTATTCCTGAGAGTGGTAGAGTCAAAAAGGAGAGGTACAAACAGGTGCCTGCCTGTTTATGGAAGGTAATTTGACCTTAGGAACTCACAATGTAGGATGCAAAATACCAGGTATTCCTGCATGCAGATGATCCAGCACATCACTCACTGCTTGTGCAGAAGCAATTCACCAAGCATGGTTTTATATTGCTGAAAGACCCATTGTTTTGTCATGATGCTGCATTATGCAACTTGTACTTCCTCTTATGGAGGAAGGAGTGGTTGAAAGGCTGTCACTTCAAGAATTCAGCGAAAGTTCAAATGTTTTAAGAAACTGCAAAGCAGAAGGTCATTTGCAGTAGCTTCCAAAAATAAGTCATGCAACGGTATGAACAAGGACAGAAGTATGTTCCTGCTACAGGGCAAGATTTTTAAAGCAAAATGTGTTTACATGCTTCTTAATGCCACCACATTTGAGACATGGTTCCTGTCTCCTAACATTTTGAAGCTATCACATGCTACAAATTCAAGTTTATTCTTCCCCGGAACAGGAAGGTACCAATTTAATTTAACTGTTTTTTCAGCTTAAATGGTTGCAGAACACAAAAAATGCATACATAATTTCAGGTTCTCACAATGACGACAATGAAGATTTCAGTCTTTTGATAGTGGAGGCAGCAAGTTCCTCCAAAACTACTAATCTACCAGTCTACATGACATCATGTCCCTGAAGTTTGGAAACTTCTTAAGAAACACACATTCTTTGTACGACCTGGACAAGTGGATGACAAATTTCATGAGAGTCACAACTAAGAGTGAAATTATAAACCAAAATTTTGGGCTCACTTTTGTCAAATTGTGGTTTCTGAATCTTCGGTCTTCTGTGAAGAAACACTTTACAGACCCACAGTCCCTCACTGATTCCTGGCCTGTGAATGGTGTCCACCATAAAATCACAGGATCTTGCACATCTACAACATAACGTTAATATCACACACTGTATGAAATTACATAATAAAAGACTTCATTAGCTAATAGTTAAAGATGGTTTCGTACATATCCTTATTATTTTGATTCTACTTACCCTGAATGCTTTTGTTGTCACTGGATTCAAGATGTAAGATCTCATCTGAATAAAAGTCTCCATTGTAAATCTGAAAAACAGTTGTAACAGTTGCAAAAGACCCTACAGTTCAACACATAAGCTACAAACTGGTCACATGGCTCAATTTTTATCATTATGTTGTATTGTATTGCAAATGACATGGATGAACTGACATGCACATTGTTAACTCGCAAGGTGCAAATAATGCGTAAGTTATGTAACAGTTTCAATTGAATAGGTTCTGTAGCATCTGATGAAATGATAAGATCATCCTAAATACAGAGCAGGTAAAAAATATATAAACAGTCATGGCCTGTCTCAAATTGTTACCAACATCCAGTTGTAGGAGCAATGAGGAAACCACAACAAATCTGGCAGAAGAGCAAGTAACCCAAACATATTCAAAATAGGTACCTTCAAAAATACAAGACTAGAACATTACCACTACACCACCCAGCTTGGTATCTGACAAGCAAAAACCTGTCTCATGCAAGAAGTCAGCATGCAATGTGTGCCAGTCACTGTACCAGCACTATTGAAAACAGGCACTAAATACACACGTATCAAAATACTGAATAAAATAAATTTTTTTGAATAAAGGTAGACCAACTAGATGACACTTGCTTTATTATGTCAATTTACTGCTCAACATGTTTCAGATGTTAATACAGCCATCTTCAGGAGCTTGCGACTACTTGGTGCGTTATTGTGTAGGCTGACTTGAGACGTGTTGGTGTTATGTAGCGGGATTGTCTGTTGGTGTTGTGGTATCCGAGTGTAGGCTGAATGAATGAGATTGCCATTATAAAGACAAAAGGATAAAACTATGTTATAATTGAGCTTTACTTGTTACAATTTCATGGTTAAAAGTGACTGAAAACACAACACAAAATGGCATCTGGTGAATATGTGGTTGAATTTTTGTCGCCCATGTAATTGCAGATATGTGTACCTACAATGCAGACATTTTTAATAAGGGGAAAAACAGGAGTAGATAAAAAACAATTCTAACACATAGTATAACAAAAATAAACACACAGGAATGTAAAATATGGCAGTTTTATATAATTTTCATAATTTACAGACTTAAAGTATTTCCACTCACTATAGATCTTGCAAGTCATTTGGAACCAGGAGATGTGAACAGAGTTCCAGAATACTGTATTCACAATAATATCAGCTATTACGTGAACAAAAATGTATGTTTACTTAAACTGTGTAAAATTAGCATTTATATTAAACTAAATGTTGTAAGAATGCTAAACCCAACACATTCAATTTGTCAAAACAGATCAACTTTTTAACACTTTCAATGCTGATTTTAATTTAGAACACAAATGCATCAATTTATTTCTGAATTTCTATAGAACTCCTGCTTTTAAAAAGTAATAAACTGTTACCTCCGTTGCACAAGAAATGGCAGAAGAATATATTTTCACTCATACTTGTTTCTTCAATTACCAATAAAGCTGTCTTAACTGTACTGTTAAATGGTACTGAATAGGAGAAGCATGATGGAAGTGGAAAGGATGTGCCTGGAGAAGGGACAAAAATTATAAAAACAAGACAGCCAGTCTGTGGTTCTAAAACAAAATCCAGGACCACCCTCTAGTATCAAATAGCAGTGCTAACCACTTATGAACACAATGGAGGTGTTCACAGCAGTAATGTATGCTGTTTGTTACACATCTTGGCAACAGCATGGACAGGGATATCACAAATATATATATATATATACACACACACACACACACACACACACACATACCGGAATAAGAAGCTGTAGTAGAAGTAGCGATGTCATTACACTCCCAATACACCACAGCAGTGTCTGCAGCCTCATTTGCAACAGGAACCTCATAGTAAAACGGTTATTCAATTTCACACTCCCTAAGCTGCAGACAGAATAACATGGCCTAAAGCTGATATGCTCAACAGGAAATACATCTGCAGTCACATGATTGTAAGAACTGGAACTGGTGATAATGCACGTCAAGAACCTGCAAGATAACACAGCACATGTAACATTAATGTGCCTATAGAACCCAAAACTACAGCATCAAGCATACATTTTATACAAGTCTGCATTTGTGTTTATCCCAAACTAATAACTTCAGAACTGACTGATATTCCTGAAGTTGGTACAAAACAATTCAATTTAAGGCACTTTGCAGTTTATACTTTTTAACTTCCTATCATTGACCATACCCACATGACAACTGTGCAAACTACTGAAGTCCACTAAATTGTAAAGACCTACACTTGTGTGTGGTAAAATGTCTTTAAAAAGTACTATTTTCAAGGTCACCTTTCATACAGCATAAAGTGACATGACATACACATAAATTCTGCACTTACTGAATTCTCTGTTTGAAACAAAAAACTGAAGATCCTATTGTATGCTTGAAATTAGGGAAATTACATCTGACCAAATGGAATGAGAAGTTTACATTATGCAAACGAACACATCCATAAACTGCAAGATAGTTAATTTTTATTTGCTGTTACCTTTTCAATATACTGTAGATACAAATATGTAAAGGAAACTAGGTCATATATCCATCTTGAGAATTAATGTCTTATGGAGTGTGATGCCATGTAGTCTCAGAGATATGCACATACTAACATTTCAGAGAACCCAACTGCCTCCAACTTCAATATAGGACAGACAGGCAACAGATCCTTATAAAATGTTGACATACTACATGGCATCACATTCCAGAAGAAATTAATCTCCAAATTCAAGGCCACGAAAATGTCAAAACTTATTTCTTCTTGTTCCTGCTTGAATCTGAAAATATGGCTGCAGAAGCCTTTCACACAACTCTTTTATTCAAACTGAAATTCGCTTCTGTAGTTAATATTTTGCACAACGGAATGCACTCCATCTAAAAACAATGAAAAAGTAATATATACAAAAAGATGAAAGTGTGCTTGCACTTTGGAATTATGTCATATGGTGGGCATGGTGGTAAAATACATGACCTACAGGTGGCTAAGAAGTTATGTACAGGTATCTATGTAACTTACAACATGGATCTGTGCTGGAGCACATGCACTGTGCCACAGACTGCCTTCGGGTTTCAAAGTGCATCACAGAACATCAAATACACATGCAGATCCACATGGAAAGCAAGCAGGGGTATGGTGACTTCTTGGTCATATTGTAAACCTCAGCATAAGATGCATATAGTCATGTCTTCTAATTTCAACCTTTGGGAAATAGCCCCCAGAATCCAACAAACAGGTGGCTGGGAGGATCCTAATAGCCTCTCTGAAAATGATGTCAAGGAAAAATATCTGTAGCTCTCCTACAAATTGAATCACAGTCATCCAGCCCACTGCAAGTCACATCATTAAGTAAAACTAGTTGAAGTGAAAAACATATGGCTGAAGTTGCCCATATGCTTAATTAACCACTACACCATGCAGGTACATGGGGGAACAGTAGAACATCTCCACACATTGCTAGCCTCATCATTAGATAAACGAAAGTGGTCAGCATCATGGCCCAGCCACTTTACCCCTAGTATCCTCTCAATAAGAGGCTGTGTGGGTCCTACAGCTGGTCTGGATACTTTGGAGATGAGAAAAGTTTTTGTTCCTGGCAGGAATCAAACTGCAAGTATACAGTCCCCCAGCCCATGGCCTAGTCACTATACTGGTTATGGTCAAGATGTGCAGGGGGCATGGAGATACAGCCAAAGGCATTCTTAACCTCAGCTTTCAGACAGACTGTATAGTTCTTATACTTCCCACATTTAACATTCACAAGAAGTTTTTCAGCGTCCTACATTGTTTGCATGTCTGTAACATAAGGCAGTGACTCTCTCGCATTGAACAAGTCATGTAATATAACAATAATGCCATATACTACTCTACATGCCACACAGGCACATGGAGGAGTGGAAGTATAGCTCTGTGCATTTTTAACCTTAATACCAGATGATATGAGTGGTCACTTTTATGTCCTGGTTGCTTTAACCTTGGGGAAAGAAAACTAGGTAAAGTACATATTCTTTAATACCTATGCTGATACTCCAGAAAACCTGGTACTTCCACAGTTAGATTAGGTGTTGTATTAAGTGATTTACAGCAATGTGTTCAAAAGGAAAACTCTCAAATGGGCCTATGACAACTGAGAAAAGCCAAGTACTTTTGTGATGAAAAGAAAATTACTGACAATTGCACATTCTCTGATGCATGGGTACAAAGTAACAAGTAACCTGTAGGAAATTTGTTCAGTATAGGTACTCTTTGACAGTCATGCACCTGTTCTGTCTTGTCACTACCAGATTAAAGAAATTCTACCGTACGTACTAAACAGGAGGTTGCATGGGTTCCACAGTTGATTTGTACACTTTGGAAAAATAAAGCAGTCACTTCCTCTGACTGGTTTGTCCAACCCAATGCCTAGTCATTCCACTGAATACACCACCTTAGCTCCTACTTTAATGAATGCCCTAAAAACTGAAACAATGTTATCAGTATGACTACAAATATACTATAAGTATATTTGCATTCTTGGTCCCCTGTTTTTCCTCTCTATATAAATGACCTACCAAAAATAATTACTAAAAATAACAGTATGGTTCTCTTCACTGACGATAGCAGTCTATTAATAAGTGATTCTAATGATTTAGATTTTAGTATTAATATTAATCAATCTTCCCAAACATAATTTCTTGGTTTAACAGCAACTTACTCATATTGAACTTCAACAAAACCCTCTACATGGAATTTAAAACAAAAAATTATTATCAGGTTAAAACTAAAGTTAAATATGAACACAAAAATATTTCAAATCCCAATAAGACTAAATTTTTGGGACTAATTATCGACGAGACACTGTCTTGCAATCAACATACTGATCAGATAGCAATCAAACTATGCTCTGCTTGTTACACTTTAAGATATCTAAACATATTGTACCCCAATTTACAGTAAGAACAATTTATTATGCTTATATACATTCCATTTTAAGTTATGGCATAATTTTCTGGGCGAGATCTTCCAATGTTAAAAAATTATTTATTCTACAAAAGAAAACTGTTAGAATCATAACCAACACTGGAGTAACGGAATCTTGTAGGGAAGCTTTTAAAAACATGTAAATTATGACATATTCTCAATACATTCTCTCTCTAATTTTATTTGCAGTTAAAAACAAACACTTACTCATCTCAAACAGGGAAATTCATAAATACATAACTAGGAACAACACTAATTTCCATCTACCAACTGTTAATATAACCAAATTCTATAAAGGACTTTATATATTGGGTTCTAAAGCTTTTAATCACTTACCACAACACATAAAAACTTTGGTCAATGATATGAAATACTTCAAATTATCTCTCAAGAGATTTTTATATCATCATTCTTTTTATTCAATTGAAAAATACTTGGAATATAATGAGGACAAGGACATGTAAATCCTACTATATGGAATGTGATTTTTAAACTTATTTATCGTATTATTTTATGCAGTCTTTTAATATCTTGTGTATATTGTTAATCTGTCTAAGTTATTACTGTAGTTGAAAAGTATTCTTTTCTACCTGATATTAGTTACACCAATTGTAAGTTGCTTGAAGATGCATATTGTACGTGACTTTTTCCATTTCCATTGGTATGTACCTAAATGGGATGTATGGAAATAAATTAAAATAAATAAGTAAAAAACAAATGCACAACTGTTTGTTTAGGATACTTATCAATGTCAGACCTCATGTAACCCAATGAATCCTTCCGGCTGCACTATGGCCCTGGGTTTGACTCAGCCTCTGACAACCTTGCCACCTTCCAGTGCCAACTGTCTAGAAATTCTGGGAGCTTCAACCTCCCGAAGTTCTAAGGGCCTGTAATGGGGTAACATTTTCAATGTCACGATTTGTCACTGAATTATTGTTTCATTTTCACTCATACTCTGAACAAAATAATCCCAATTTTTTTAAAAACAACACGCACCACATTGCATCATATAATGAAAAATGCAATGCCAAGAACAACTATTTAGAAACGGTGCTTCCTCTCTTATATTGGCCTATATGTACTGAGGGCTGGGGAAAGGTGAGCCACTTGGTAATGTACATTTGTTAAGTACTCTACTTGCATACAGAATACAACCCACATCTCTGTCAAAAGTTAAAATCAACTTAGGTATGCTATATAAACCTTGACACTCCCACGTGGCTAAAGCCGCTGCCCAACACGTGTGGCGCTGCGGTCATAGGGACGTGTCGTGTCGGCTGCTATTGTATCCTTTCCATTACACACACACCCCCCCCCTCCTAGGTTTAAATTATTGTTATTCCTACTTTTATATTTATGAATTTCGTGTAAATTAGGAAGAACAAAGGGACAAGAATTGAACCTTGTGGCATGCCACATTTTAACAATTCCCATTTGGAAGAATTCTTATTATTGCTTATATTATCCAGTACTACTCTTTGCTATCTACCTGCTAAATAGGATTCAATTAATGTTCTCCCACCTAAAACCAATTGTCAATTCAAGTTTCAATGGAATATATCTGATAATTAAAATATTATTTACTATTATGAAAGAAATGTATGGGTAAAAACCTCTTTAAACCTGTGCGATGTGCCGTCTACATCTGACCGCGACACATGATCACACGACTGTCCATCTTCTGCTTGTTATTGCGTCACTTCCATGACGTCCCCGCCTTCTACACCGTCACGGACATAATGCGGTCACCGCTCCGCATTATATCCGTGATGGCGGCCATCTTGTATCCAGGGTTCTATAGTCTCTTTAAAACTTCTGTTCCACTATTTCCCTATAACGCGTTCAATGATAAGCGAGACACACAAGTCAACAACTCCACCTTCCTGCCGTTTGTAAAAGTGTGTTGTTGCCATAGAAACAACAGACGCGATACCCATACGTCTTCTTACCACAAATTACTACTTGAATTAGATGATGTGATCGTGATTTGTGGTATGGAAAGGGCGGAATGCGACATTATAACCGCACGGGAGAGTGACTGTTCACGGATGCATAGTAAGGTCTCCTGCAAAGTTATGTCCAAGCCACGCGACCGGTTCTCGAGATATTCAAGAGTATACCCATACCTCTACTCCACCTCTGGGCCTCCGTGTCCTGTTACAGGGTGATCTTTACCTTTACCTTATATACATATATTTAATTCATGTTGCTCTCAAGCGGGACGGTAGGCACTTCAAAGTTCTTTTTGAAATGTCCCGCATTCACATCTCTGCCCAGAGGTCTCTACACTTCATGAAGGCGCAGCTTTTCTTTACTGTTGTTCATTCTTATTAAATGTCACTCTTATGTTTGTAAATATGTATTGACAGTTTTTCGCATTCAGTTTTGAATTTATATGAATAGAGTTC
>Ga0123352_10014232_pt1 | contig 12660 bp, 4 predicted proteins | sample TergutLab28metaG_FD_89700 | JGI IMG/M metagenome (GOLD analysis project Ga0123352, IMG submission 89700) | Labiotermes labralis P1 segment gut microbial communities from Petit-Saut dam, French Guiana - Lab288 P1 | ecosystem: Host-associated > Arthropoda: Insects > Digestive system > Gut ... | reverse complement strand
TAGGGGACAGGTTAAAAGGACCATGCTACCTGAGCAGGGATGATCACGGTCGTAAAATTAGGGCCAGGAAACAAAACACAGATATCGGTAAATACTGCTCTGTCAATTGGACAATCAAACTGTGGAACCAACTGCCTGCAGAGGTAATAGCGACTTTCCTCTGTAAATCGCATGTTTTTAGAAAGAAGGTTAGAAAAGTAATTATAAGTGAGGAGAAGCGAATTGTCGCTGCCATGGACGAGTTTATAGTGACAAAAAGTTCATTGCTTTTTGTGTCTTCTAAACCTGTCCGCCCTATTTGGTACCGACAGTGGGAAGTACAGAGTACCTGTGCTGGGCCTATATGCATTGGTGGGGTGGAGACGGATATATTTACTGTTATATCTTGTAAACATGTGTTGTAATATTCTGTTAGTAATGGCATTATTTATGTGTGTGTGTTTATGTACACGTATGGATGGTGGCGAGATTTTCCGCACCCGTTCAGACCGGCCCTGTGGCCCAACCAGCCTCCTATACAATGAGTACCGAGTATTTCCCGGAGAAAGGGGGCCGGGGCGTGACGTCGACCACCCACACCATCTAGCGCTGAGGTTAAAGAAAGAGTAGAACTAACACCCATCCGGAATTTCGTGGCTTGTTTTAGGCTGAACTTAAGCTTTATTTTTAACTTTACATGTATGGATGAGTGGATGGATGGTTGTGTGTGTTTGTGCATGCGTGCATCCATACCCATATGTATAAAAGCATGCGTGAATGTCTGCGCATGTGTTATCTGCGTCTGAGTTTGTATGTGTGAATATATGAATGTATGTGTGTATACAATTCATATTTACGCATTTCGGCTGTACAGTGGAGCTGTATTTCACGGCTCTGGCACTTTCATTTTGAGAAGCACAGATAAATAATTAGCTGCACACTTTGTTTTCAACATTTGGTACTGGAGTACTGGATCATGTCAGTCGCTGCATCTGAACAGGCAACAGTGCACATCACAACGCAGTGTTTACCCTCTCCCTCTCTACACTCGCCATTGTTGCCACATCAGTCAGTCTGCTTCTAGCCACGATACAGTAAACGTAATTTATCAGTGCTGTAGTTTGGAACGTTATTCAAAGTTACCTTATGACAACATGGCAACGTAGCCACAGAGGCGACCTCTCTACCATATTCGGCCGGAATACGCTGTTGCCAATTCTTAGAGAACTGATTTTTACCTGACTTTCGCATGTAGGTTATTTAAATAATGTTGCTTTTGTCCGTGATGCACACTGACTATGTGGCAAGCACGCAACATGATTCCCCACCAGACTCCAGTCGGCCCTGCGAATTCTAACTTTCCTAGCTTTTAATAACATTACCCCTGTCTACCATTTACACTGCAACTAACGTCTAAATGCACGCTCTGTGAAGGCCAACACAGTCATTTAAACTAATACCGATAAGCCTTCGGAATCTGTTAGGTATTAATTTCAACACAACCGACGGTACACTCATTGCCTACAGCAGTAATGTTTGCATATAGTCTGGCACAATAAATGTATCACGCCTTTCAATCCACAGCGTCTGCCCTCCCCTTACATTACATTATTGGAAAAATATTTCTTCTGCCTCTGTTGCGGTTTTTATCAGACAGTAAAACTGAGACCTGAAAAATAACGCTTCTGCTCCATGTACGGTGCTCTGATGGCAGCAGATTGCTGTGACATGGCGCGATCACATTTTAATATCTGTTTGTACACAGTTCCACCACCTGTTTTTTTGGTTGTCCTCTTAGTTGACTTCCCTGGGGATTATTATTGAATACTTGACTTTTTGCCTCAATGCAGAGTCTGTGAATGTGGTGAATGTCAAGTTAAAACGTCAATATTATGCTGTATTTGTCACTTCCATGCCATCATTCATATCTTCTTTCTAATATGGGGAGTAACAGAATCAGCATAATGTGTTCTCCCTCCTTAAAAATGTAGTCTTTCAATTCACTGGGTAGGCAAACACCAGGAATATTTGTAACAGGCATCAAAAGTGTACATTCACAGTCATAAAAGTTACTAATAGAAAAACTAGTTCCTGTACTGTGTGATGTAATTGGATTATGTTTTGTAATGTCTTGTGGATAAAATGTTTCATGGTAAAGCCAACTTTGTTATTGGCTTTATATGAGTACCTGCTGTTAACAAAAACTTTAACTGATGTTAAACATTATTCCTTTCAACATGGGCATAAAAATTCCATAGTAATTGCTAAACTTCTACTTACAAACTTGTTCTTGAATTATGAATATTTTATGGCATTCTGTCCCATCCATGTCACAGGAACGCAAATATTGTACCTCGGAATGCAGTAATTACAACTGGAAAACAAGAATTCAAATATCTTGAAAAACATTTCAATACTGATTTTTATTATGATGGTAGAAATGGTAGGGTTATTTTATACAATACAGTGAGTAAATGACTGTTCTCATTCAGTCTAACACATCAGTCACTCGACTTGTAACTGGGCACTACAGAAATTGTTTCATAACATTTGACAGCTCAAAATAGTTACCAGTAACATAAGAAACATGTCTGTATAATTTACATACTGCTGTGTCAGAAGGAATAGGAAACTGGAGACTTCTACTTCATCAAGCGACATTAAGCGTATCTAAGCTTTTAAAACCCAGCGGTAGCTTTATGTACCACCAGGTTTAACTTAAAGAAATTCTCCTTCCTGCATGCAGAGTATATTGGTGTTTTGTGTATATCTAACAATAAACTGTGACTTTTGCCATGTACAATATTAAATAACTGTTTTTATAACCAAGATGGAGGGTGTTTACTGTGCAGTGTGAACTGGGTCTTTAAATAAAATAGATTACTCTTCGTCCTTAAAGGGCTAATTTCATAAGGCTTATATCTTACTTACAGTACAGGATTTCATGGACAAAGCAAATACAAAAGCAACAACGGACTGCCTTCCTAATCACTGTATCTTGTCAAATACATTAGCCAAATGAGGATGGAAACCCAAGTGATAAAAAAAAAGACGTATCTGTCAACAGTCTACATTGCAGACACTGGACTATAATTTCTGATCTGTATGCACATTTGTCTTCTCAAAAATTAAAACATCCACCCTTACCAGGGATTAAACAGAACTTTGGCAACGTATGTAAAGCAGGCCATGCCAACCATCTGCCACAATGGTCATATCAACAGGAGTAACAGAACATGACCTCCAAGTGCCTCCACCTCAGAAGTCGATTCTCTGCCCCCGTCACAATTTCCTTTCATTTGAAGCTTGCCCTTTGCTGGGAAGTGCAACAGTGAATCAAAATAGAGGATTGGTGGCAGCCTGCAGTAGTCACTAAGCAGTCTCACAAAAAATTGTGGTGTCTGGAGCAGTCACAGCAGTGCAGTTTTGTTGTATTTTTCAGTTTAGTCATGGAAAGTGGGTGGTTTGAAAGATTCTGAACACTTGGCAACTCTTAGGAGTTCAGCTGTACATCATGTGACCCAACTGGAACTTGCCAGAAGGCAGACAACTCTAGGTGGTCCACCTCAACACACCCACCGTTATACAGAATTATTCTGATTGGTGTTCGCAAGAAATGGACATAACATGGGTTGCCAGAGGTCAGAGAAGTCAACATACACCTGGATACATTAAACCAACAACACAAATCCCACAAGTACTCACTTTATTCGAACCAAAAAACCTTAATCAGTTTTAAGATAAAGATACAGCAAATTATGCCTCATTTTGGTAACATCAGTTCTCATTGTCTTTAGTGGACAATGAAGATGTTTTCAATTACAAAGAACGAAACTCCACATTCATAATGCAGTATTGTTAGAGCTACATGAATATAATACTGTTCAAAATCATCTTACAGATACATATGGTGAACATGTAACTGGGAGTTACATAAAATAAACACCCTGAGAAATGGATATTCTACTGAAAACTATTTTGAGACCAGGTCCCAATGCTCTTTCATAATAACAGGGTAAGGTTTTGGACATGGTCTGTAAATACATATTCAGTTACACACTCCAAGAATATCTGGTAAATGTACAGTGCTTCAACACAAAACTGCAAAATTTTATGACGCTGTATGAAAGTAAGTCCTCACTATACTGATATACATTTATTTATGTATACGAATATATACACATTACATGTGTCATCAAAATACTGAATACATTACATACAAGCTGCACTCAAACTGTATAAAAAGTATAGTCTTGTTAGTACGTATGCATATTAATAAGGAACTGCATCAGTTCCAATGACTATGGTTTAAGTATGATAAGCTGCATTGATAAATTCTGCCTGAATTGAAGATGAAGTTAAATTCTCCAAAAGCAAAGCACACTGATTTTTTTGGGCACAGCTGTGTTAACACACCATTCTGCTTACAATCTAATTGTCTCAATAAATATGTACTCATATGTTTATCATACTATATACTATATGGACACTAACAATGCATGCTTAAGGAACATGAACGTAACAAACATAAAGATTTCAGAATCCCAAGACCTCTAGGGCTACAGTCTTCTGTAATGTGATAACTGAGCAGTCAGTTATATTTAGATGGCAACCGTTTAAATGAACATGGTTTAAGAAGAAGATACATCAATAAAAGGCATATATTCAATATCAGAAAATAGAATTGCATGAAACCACTTGGTGGTAGTCAGAAACATACTCCTGGCTTCGGTATATCCCATATTTGTGCTAATGTCATGGACGGTGTTAAACAGACAATCATACAACATTATACAGGATGTGAATCTGCAGGCACTGATTATCCATCAATCACACAAATCATTCCATTATATACTGTATATTGTCTCTAAAAAAATCTGCATACCTGTCACACAGTATAATTACATCAAAAACTAGGCACTTTGAATTGCATCCCTGTTGTGCATTTATGCACAAGCAGCTGGCGGTATGTAAAAAATATGCACAAAAGTTTTTATGCCAGTGAATAAATCATTATTTTAACAACAATGGAACTAATTCATTAAATCACATAAAGTAACATATGCATTATTAATAAACTGAAGGCAGTGGATAGGTTTAATCCCATACTGACATTTTACTGTGAAGGCTCAGTGCTTATACCCGTGTCTTGGCCCAACAGCCCCAAGTGGGCCAGCGCCTCATTATCGAGGCTTCACAATCACACTCAGACACACCACACTCAGTAGGACCCCTCTGGATGAGTAATCAGCCTGACACAGAGACCTCTACCTGATAATACACATTCACAACAGACAAACATCCATGCCCTCAGCAGGATTCGAACCCACAATCCCACCAAGCGAGCGGCTGCAAGCCCACACCTTAGACCCGCAGCTATCAGGACTGGCTCACCGTAAACATTATTAAATACTAACGTCAACCTAATAGCTACTTCATGAAGTGCCACACGTGGACTATTTGTATGACACAAAAGCATAATAGAGTTACTTAACAAAGAACAAAAATCATGCCTCTTCAGATTCCTCTTACACATTCACTGGCACTCAAACTTGCCTATCTTATTTTTCAACCTGTCCTATAAATTTACTTTTGCTATATTTCTCATCTGAAAACCAGGGAAGTAATTATTAGCTAATGGGTAAACTTTTCTTTTGGAAGGATGTAAAGAGGTATCTGCAATGAAATTTCAAGAACCAGTTCAGTAGGAATCTGTGACATTAATACTATCGAATATCTTCCATTTACTGGCTAAGAAAATGGCTTCATATCTCTTTGTTAATGATAGAAATAAGAGGGCTAAGACTTCGATCTATTACTTACATTCCTACAGCACAGTATTTAATAATTAATTTTACATAATTATACCTATTACATTATCAAATGTGGTAATCACTGAATCAACTGAATAACACAAAAATGTTGAACTCCAAAATCAGCATCAAGGTTTTAAAATTTGAGACTCATATCAGGTTAATCAAAGGGGCACATATTTCACAAATATCTGAGAAACAATGCATCACTATTTCATCAACATACAAAATAACTATATGACAAGGAATGACAGTTGCCTTAAACTTCTCAATAAACTATCTCAAAAATATTTAATATTATGAACATTTTCTTGGTTTCATGTTATCAGATTCATATGAAATTTTTGTAGGCATTATGACTAAGGCATTTCAGTGTATGTTTGCTCTCAATCATTTCAGCTCCCCTGGTAAATATACTTATTATTAACATTCACAACACTTTCACAAAACAATTTCTCGTTCTGTTTCAAACTGTAGAATTTCCTACAAAGGAAGACATACCCTTTCAACTACATCCTTGTGTGGCAAATGTAACTCATCTGTCAACACAACTTTCTGTAGCTAACCTGTAACCCTGTCAAATGGAATAAATCCGTCAATATGTCATCTTGATGTATACATGCAACCAGACTGTAACCGGCCAGGGTCCACAGTTCGAATCTCAGACTAGGCAACCAAGAAGATGAGAAGACAAACTGGTAGTCAAGCACTGGCTAGTTTATATTGAAAGGGAAGAGATAATATTTGTTTTGGTGTGCACACCTGCACCTGCCAGGCTATATGAATAAGACTGCTGAGTTGCCCTTCCCACATGTGATTTGATTCTCATTGCTTTTGCGGTGTCAGCTGTGGACAGGTGTTCACTGTTATAGTGTCTGTGTCACTAAGGTTTCAAGCAGATGTATAATTGTTTGTGGCAATGTTTTACACTCATGTTTTTACCTACAGTAGCTTGTTTCTTTGACAGAGGGGGAGAGACATAAGGATAAAATGCTGACACCTTTCTTTTCCATATATGATTTGATGCTTTTGCTTATGGAGTAGCCAGTTGTGCTCAGGTGTACACTGTTCGTGGTTGTGGAATCTTGATGAACATCGAGCAACCAAAGAAGTCGTTTCTGGAATTTCAGCAATAAAGAGTTACTGAAAAAGCAGAGCGGCTTCTAATTCCTCCTGTATATTCCTTGAGAGGGATCCGAGCCTATGACGAGCTACAAATAGTTGTAACCAAAGTTGAGCAAGTCAGACAGACAGTTACAAGACTATGTCTGCTTCATATCATGTATATCTCAGACAGCTGTGAACACTAGTGAAATGGCCACAAAAGGGGCTGACAGGAAGTACTCAACAAAACTTAAACACATGTGACAATTGGACAGGAAGCTTTCATTTTACAAATTTCTCCACCCCACAACTGCTTTTTTTGTGCAAGCACTGCCCAAATGAACCATTTACTGTTCACATTGTGTTACATCACCCAATAACTGAAAGGCTTTATGTAATGTAGTCTTTACATCTGCAGTGAAGAGGCACTATGAACTTCCCCACTTTACATGAAACTTTTAACAAATTTTCCATTTTAGATGCAGTGGTTATCTTGAAGGTTGGAAATATGATGGGAAGGCAGCGTTCCAGATGATGGCGACTAGCATGAGCACTGTGTACAAGATAATACTGGCCCACCAAACTTTTTTTTCCCAAGATTTAACTTCTAAGTTCCGGAGGATATTGATGCCAACAAGAAGACCAGCTATTGCTCCAGCCACATGAGCAGCATAACCGATCTGCAATAAGCATAACTTTGTGTTACTACATGCATATGTTCAACTAAGTGGAATGTTCTGTTGAACCATAACACAACGTGTTCAAGAATGATCACACAAGCACTACATTACATTCTATCTTAGGTAGATACCCTGACAGAGGAAAATCTCTACTTGTTTTGTAAGACAGCCTGTCACAAGGTGCCAAATGGTTCAGTAATTTCTGTGAACACAGAACAATGTAATACTACCAAACACTTCAAAGCCAATAGCTTCTAATGTCAATAAACAACACTATCAAACATTCTTTTGAAATAAATTTACCCATAAAAGTAAATCTTCAAAGTAATGAAGGATTAACGGAACATATGCACTAAACAAATTACTTTAGCACTCAGGTAGACACAGCACACCAGCTACAGGCTGTACAAGAATGTCCCATAATTGACACGTTCTTGGCATCGGCTTGAGCAGACCTTTCGGCATTTTCAGCAGCGCACTGTGTGTCGACTAGTCAGCACTTGGCTCTAACAAAAGTATGACAGCCCTCACCAAGTACGCATTACCACATCCTCAGTCTCTCTAATACAGCATGTGGTTTTCCACATAGTAAAGAAGTCATGTTTCAATTTCAAGCAACAAAATCTTGTTACTCAATGTCGGAACTTGTTTCGTTTCGTTTCGCTTCGCTTCGTTTCGTTTCGCTTCGCTTCGTTGTGTGTGTGTGTGTGTGTGTGTGCGCGCGCGTGTGCGTTTTTTTTTTAAGGGGGGGGCCAAAATATTCTTCTTTCTTCACAGTGTCTAAGCTGCGAACATTTCAGCACATTCCAACTAGACAAATCTTGGAAGCACAGTTGAGCTAATATCTCTGTTTCTTGCAATACATTCTTTATTGTTTTCATTTGTGTCCCAGCTGTTACAAAATTCAACACTGTATGACATTACACACTTAAACCATAACTGTATATTCCAGTTAGCTTGAATCACAGTCAAGCTTAATCAGCTCAACATAATTTTTCCTCTACTAAATCTCCACTGTAGGAAAATTTCTGATCCTGTGTTAGTCTTTATCTCTTCTTGCTGTTTTTGTTAGAGTTTATACATTGGTTAGTACATCCAACTCCTGTTTTATGCCCTAGTTGTGTTCCTGCAGATATGGGCATAAACAAAAACAAAAAACAGAGCCATAATTTAAAAATGATATTCCCACAAGAAATAATGAAATGTATACAGGTCAGGGGCAATAATACTGGTGACAGCCTGTTCATACGCAGGATAGTAGAGTATTATTATTATTATTATACAATATGTATGTCTTCTGTCACAGGCATTTCTTCCTGGTACTTCTCTTGAACCAGCGGTGATCCCCACCGCTCAGGCTTCAAGCTTCACTATTATTATTATTATTATTATTATTATTATTATTATGTTACTGATATTAATGTTAGAAATGAACAGTATTAATTTTCAGCCTATGTATATTGAAACGGAATTGTCAGCAACTTGCATACACTTGTCACGTTCCGTATCGTCACTCTCATAGATGACTAAAATCACTTTCACAGCCTTTACCACTCTGTCACCATCATCAAGATTCTTGCTGCAATTACGTTAAGGTTTCAACTGTGCCAGTTTCATATCAGTAAGTACGATGATGATGGCTGGGTTAGGGGTTGTGGTATTTGTCGTCATATCAGCTTTCTGTTCCAGCATAGTTTGTAGATATTGGGCTTGTAACTTCACTCTCACAGGCTTTATAACACAATCATATTGTTACCCACAGTTCATAGACATTACTACCATTAAAATTATTGGTGCACTTACTCATCTTCATGCTTCTCCCCCACCTCCCCCCCTTGATTGGGTGTGTCATCATGGTGTTTGTATGCAGATAGGGTGTTAAACCAAAAATGACAGTACAAATTAAGAAGGTGTATATTTGCAAGGGGTGTTAAACCAGAAAGACATAAAACAAGGTATGGGTGCATTTGTTCATGCAGCACAAGTTACACTTCATATGCAGCCCTCATACTTCATGTTGTTGGACAAGAGTTTCCATAACATGCTCAAAAAACCTCATTGAAGAAAGGGGATGTTCAAAAATATAACAGCAGAGACTTGCAGTCACTCGATGAATTCCCAGCCATGTCTGAGAAAATTAAGCTCATTACCATAAGCATACAGTTTATCCTCAGTCTGAGGAACACAATCAAATGACTGACAAGGTTCAGTTCTTACATGTACATTACCTTGTTGTCTATTTGCAGAACATATCTTGTGTAAACAGCTGTGCCAACATCTACTGCAGCCAGGATTAAAAAGATCACAAGATTCAATAATGGAAACTGCATCTCTGCCCAGTTCTGTAAATACACATTACATAAATCATTTATTACACAAAAATGTCACCATTCACTACTGGTAAAAGGTGAGTTGTCCCTTCAGATGTCAAGAATGGAGGTATAGCTCCACTCATTCTTAACCTCAACACTAGATGGAAGTGAGTTCTCAGCCTCAGGCCCCAGACGCTTTACCGCCCAGAACAAAACCCCAGTACCCACTGAAAAGGAGGCTGAGTGTGCCCCAGAGCCAGTCTGGGCATTTAGGGAAAGAGAAAACTCTGTTATCCCTTCTGCATCACCCAGCCAATGACCTAGTCACCATACAGACTGCACTATCCCAGCTTCTTCATTACTCAGAACAATCAGAAATGTATCCATTACCACATACATCTTCTGTCACAAAAGTAACTAATGTACCTGTAAAGTAGCAGTGGTTTTTAAACTAAACCAAAGTTAAATAAGAAGTCAATGTGGCAAAATTAGTGTAAAATAGTTGAGACAGAATAAAATGTTTATAATACAATACCCACCTGGTACTGAAAACAAAGTTCTCAGGATACTGTTTTGGCACAAGACACAATAATACACAACTACAAAAAAATGAACAAGAAGTTTCATAAATTGTACTCTTTGTACAATAATGCACAGAGGTATAAATGAAACTGGATAAGATGAATATGACACAGAGCATATACAGACAAAATAATAAATGTAAAAATAAGAAATCTGTTGGCAAGTCTAAAACAAAAAAGGCCAGTTTTCCAACTGGCCTTTTTTGTTAACTATACATAGGTACAGCAGAAAGGTATATTAAAATGCATGTTAGAGAGATGGGTAGTAAAGATAGGTAATAAATTGAACCAACCCAGGATTAGGGCCCAGTGGTGAACCTCTGTGATCACAGCAACAGCTGAATATATACATATAAACTTCACAAGAGAAACATGGGTGCCAACATTACTCATTTCACACAATTAACTTTGTCCATACATATAAAATGGAGAGATTGCTATTTGTGAGTCTTGAGGTTTTCATGTTGGTGTAGTTGAGGACTCTTCTTCTGCAATATGATACCACATCACTGGGTAACTGGTCCCTGACATTTCAAAGGACCACAGTGCCTTCAACAAGGGTCTAGGGGGCTCAAAAGATTGGTATTTCTCTGGCAAGTACCAACTCCTGTACGTAATCAGAAGTGTGTTTTCCCATGCATTCATAACTTAACTTACATTACAGACTATTCAGGGACAAACCTGGTAATACACAATGAAGCAAACTGTACAGTATGAAAACTCAGAATAAGATGGCAAGATTAATTACTGATAAGAGTTTTCCGCTAATCCGCAGTAAAATCAACACCATCATCCAACAATACTTACCATGCATATGGTTGCAAGATGCGCTGTTATTAAAGCATAAACACCACCAGATGCACCAGCCAGGTATACCGTTGGATCAGTCACAGATGTGCCAAGAGAACCAGCTAAAACACCAGCAAGGTACACCAACAGTACACGCCACCACCCATGTACCATCTCCAATGGAATCCCCAACATAATCTGAACCACCAGATTAACGACAAGGTGGAACACACTGCAAATTAAGGTGCCTTCTAAACAATATACAGTCCAATATTATTAAATGTAATGCCATTGACTATAACAATTCTTTACCACTTGTACCAAAAATTCTACAAGTTTTAGTCCTTCTCACGGACCATCAGCAGGCATAAAAACACATATCTAAAACACAAGTATGTATATAAGTTGAATATCATTAATTTGCTAGGTCACACATTTTACAAACTTGTTTTCAATTTTGTGTAGCATTAAGTTGCAAATGTGTATTTTCTTGTATATTTCATAAGTTTAAATATTTCACAAAAACTGGTTGCAGTTCTAAAACAATGCTTCATTGCTATGGTTAAAATATGCAACATTCGTGGTGTGTGTACTTTTGGGTGAACATGGTTACTCTTAGTGTGACCGTGTTCGCCCAAAAGTACACACACCAGGAGTGCTGAATATTGTGACCAAAGGAATGAAGCATCGTTTTCAGAACCACAACCAATTTTAGAGAAATATTTTAACATATGAAATGTATGAGAAAATAAACATTTGCCAACTTAATGCTATGCGAAATTGAAAAAATGACTGTAATATGTGTGAGCTAGCAAATTAAAAATATTCAACTCGCAAACAAGCTTGCATTTTAGATGCGTACTTTCATGGCTTCCTTCTGATCGCACTATGATCCTGGGGTCGACTCAGAAATGAGTACCAGGAGCATTTCCTGGGGGTAAAGACAGCCGGTACATAAGGCTGACAACCTTACCACCATCCTGTGCTGTTGTCATGAAATCTGGGAACCTTAAAATCCTGGAACCCTCTGGGCCACTCCAGACCTGTAACAGGACTACTTTTACTTTCATGCCTGATGATGGTCCGTGAGAAGGACCAAAACAGGTAGCATTATTGATACAAGCAATAAAGAATCATGTTCGACAGCAATATATTTAGTATGTCATGACATAACAGGACAAACTCCACTAAAATTAATATACATTCTTCTAATATAACCCTCAAATTGGGCTCACACCAATGGGACAATTTCGGGAGGACCCTGCGAGTGTTACCAACACAAAACAAGTCTCTTAACATGATGGTTTTTGTTCTCATTATCATCACTTTACTTGTGGTGGTGGTGTTTTCAGTTTTGTTGTTATTATTACAGTTACTATTATTTTTCTTACTAATGCTGTCT
>Ga0123352_10014225_pt1 | contig 12664 bp, 12 predicted proteins | sample TergutLab28metaG_FD_89700 | JGI IMG/M metagenome (GOLD analysis project Ga0123352, IMG submission 89700) | Labiotermes labralis P1 segment gut microbial communities from Petit-Saut dam, French Guiana - Lab288 P1 | ecosystem: Host-associated > Arthropoda: Insects > Digestive system > Gut ... | reverse complement strand
CAGACAATCCCGCTACATAACACCAGCACGCCTCAAGTCAGGTATGTACAGCTCATGCTTATAATCATCAATACAGATGCATAAAACACCAAAACATACCACACACAAAATGTTCAAGAACCATAGGACACCACATCCTTGCAGAAACACGCTCACACAGAGCCACACACAACACATAATATAGGTATAGCACCTACTACTACATAAATAAACTAAAACACAAAACCTCTACCATTGCAGCCTACAAAACACAACAAGTACTCGCTAGCTCCTGAAGATGGACGTATTAACGTTTGAAACATGTTGAGCAATATATAATAAAGCAAGTGTCATCTAGTTGGTCAACCTTTATTCAAATGAAATAATTGTGTTTGCTGATAAGTACTTAGCACAAAAGGGAAAGGAAAAAACTACAGCGAACAAAATTGGGATTTTTGTACAACTCTCCCCACGAAGCACAATATACTTCAATGCCCATTACTCTATCTCATGCAAGCTACTCAAAAATTTCAGAAAATTGTCCGTCCAACCAGATTTCTGCGGTAGGAATTACCTCCATGTCGGACGAGAAATGTGGAATTTTCAGTTTCGTTTTCACTAAAGGGAACAATTGGTAGTCCAACGGGGCCAGACCCGGAGAATAGGGTGGGTGATCAAGAAACTGGAAGCCCAAGTAAGTCAGTTTCTTCTGGGTTGTAAGTGCCCGGTGACCGGGGAATTGTCGTGCAAGAGCAAGACCCCTCGATGAAATTCCCGCCGCATTTTTCCTTCAGAATGTCCTTCAATTGCGCCAGCAGAAATAAGTAATACTCCGCATTGTTAATTTAGCTCTTTTGAAGATAATCAATGATAAATGTGACGTCTTGATACCAAACTATCGAGGCGACAAATTTTCACGCGAGTTTTTTTACTCTGAATATTTGGGGCGGCGTGAGACGCTATGCCGCCACTCCATTTAATGCTGCATTGTCTCCGGATCATTGTGATATTAAGAAGTTTCATTTATGGTCACCAATCGCGACAGGAAATCATTTAGGTCGCCCCGAAATAATTCCAAATATTGCTCAGACGACTGACAACGCTGACGTTTATAATCCGCATTCGGGCGTTTCGGAACCAACTTCGCGGAGAGCTTCCTCATCTTCAAAACTTCATTAATGTTGGACCCAACCCGCCCACGTGATATGCCCAGTTGCTCTGCTATCGAATTAGCGCAAATCTGGCGATCTTCCAAGTAGTTCGACAATTTCATCAATAACGACCAGGGTGGCCACAGTTTTGTGTCATCCAGGACGAGGCGCAACACAGGTGGAAAAATCACCACGTTTAAATTGGGCAACCAAGTTTTTCACAGTGGCATACGGTGGTGTATATTCTTCTCGTGTTTGTGTCAGAATGGCGTTATTTTCCTTCGGCACATTGCCCTACAGGAAAAAGAAACTCGCATCTCCATGTTTTTTAAATTAGGCGCGTCGCCTGAAATGTTTCTTTCAAACCCTGAAACCAGAAGAGACTTGGAATTCGGCACATGAATAGACGTCTCTTTCCAACGACACTATCGATTTCGTCCTACGACAACGGAAAGAATTTCGGGCTAAGGAATTATCAGAAAACACTCGTATTTCAAATTTTACTCCGGACGAAGAATAAAAGTGATATGTGCCAACTCTCACTTTGAAAACAAAAAAACGCTTTTACTAAGCAATTCAATATTTCCAGCATGAACGAAATCAGCTGACAAAATATTTTTTAATTGAAAGGGGAAAAAGAAAAGAAAATTTCAACCACAAACTTGTCACATATAATGGATACATAAAGATCAAAGTGACTGCAACTTACATAATGTGCGTGATGTGGCAACAACATAGATAAAGCATTTTGCTTTAGAAGCAAAAGTACAAAACTTAAGAAAATAATAAACGAAGGTCAAAAGGATTTGACTTCCAACCCTTTATCTGTTACACAAATACAGAACCAAGTCATGTAACTGTGCTAGTCTGCCGCAAACATTGGCTGCAAAATATCTCAATCTCTGTTAGACTGTACAAGAAAAACGTATGTGAGTATTTCTAGCTATATGACGTAAGATAATGATATAGTTTTATTTTATGTGGTGTAAAATTTTTCAAATTATATTTATAGTTTCATGAGTTGTTAAATTTATACATTTGATAGATTGGATGGATTTGTTTTAATTAGTAATTTAGTTTGTGTGGAATGGCGAGTGTAAGGGATTTGTATAGCAGCTTAGAGGGATAGAGGGTTACAGAGCGTGAGAGGATAACAGAGGGAGAGAAATAGAGAGAGAGAGAGAGAGAGAAGACCAATAAGACACGGGCAGATTATGCCACTGCGATACGGGAACAGCGTTATGTACTTGAGCCAATAGAAAAAAAGTATTTCAAATTTTATTTGTGGATTAGGTTAGGGAGTTGTGGGATTTAGACAGTTAGCGGGTTGGGAAGGGTAAGAATGTAAAAGGGGAAATGGTTTTGAAACTGTGGCAGTTTGAAACTTTACAGTAAGCTAGCTGATTGTTTCCTACCCAGGATGTAACAAGCTGTGTATTTTACGTGATACCGATGCCAAAATTGCTTACATTGTTCAAATGTGCATTCATAGAAATAAACACACTTAAACTCTAATAATAATGAAATAATAAAATAATATTAATAGTGTTCAATCATTTATAAAATTACTGTTCCGTTACTTAGAAAAATTATATTCCGTGTGATTAATACATGCGGCCGGTTGCTGAATTCGGTTGGGACATAATGATATGGAGATTCATTACCGTCGTCTGAAATAACACTCTGTGCAAATTTATGAGAGAGAAACGAATCATTGTAAAATTGCTACCTGCAACTTCGCATAGCGCAGACGGAAAATTCCTCAAAAATTCCAGTAACTTTTTCCGAATATAATTATATATATAATGTGTGTGAGTGTGTGTGTGTGGTGCTCACTGTTCCCAGTACGTATGTTTGTGTTCTCATTTAATTGAAAAAGAATAGAAACTGGCAACAAAGTCTCGACAACTATCAATTTTCTGCAAGTGAACATTTTCCTTCTACAAAAATAGTTCTCTTCTTGTAGACCTGTAAAATTAACATATGTTTTGAGAATCTTTAGTACACATTTCAAGGCCATGGTGAACACAATCATAATATCGTCTTGAATGTACGACGTGGCAATAAACGCAAATTTTCTAGATTGAAATTTTCATGCGTCTCAAAAAGCACACTGTTTTGTAATATACTTAAATAATATATTGTTGTAACACAATAGGATTTATCCGTAAACACACAAACACAAAACTGTGCTTCTATTGTAAAACCAATTTATTGTGAAATATAATTTATTCAATATTAAACACTAATATATCACGTCTTCTGCACGTATCCACTGACAATCCCGTTACTAGTGTACAGGTAGTTCCATGTTCCTACTGGACCATTGCAGTCACCGGTACTGTGGCACTGTGTGTCTTACCGACAGTTTGGAACTCATCTTTGTATGAACAATGGTAGTAAAATCTTCAACAGTTCTACCGATAAACCGAAAATTTCCTAGAGATTATTGAGTGTAAGAGAGTTTGAAAGCCGAAATTGACAGAAACACTACATTACTTTTACAACCATGAAGGTCGGGTGACTGGGCAAAGTGATAAATTCTTATAATAAAATAATTATTGATACTAATAACCCAAATTAATGTTTCGAATAAAACTCCACATGTTTCGGACAGTTCCTCTGTCCATCAGTCCATTTTCACTGTACACACAGCAATGGTATATGCCATAAAGTTTTGATGACAGTTTGCGAGCAAACTGACAGCATAACCAGTATAGATTGCTATGTGTACAGTTCTAGACTCCGGATGATGGACAGAGGCACTATCCGAAATATGTAGATTTATATTGCAAAAACAAATTTGAGAAATCAAAGCATCTAGTTCGTTTTATTATAAGAATTAATTTTACACTTCAATAAAATTTAAACAAATTGCAGATTCCAGACTTACCGATAATGAAATATATAAACACGTCTTAGAATAGAAATATTGACGATTTTTGAACAACGCACACTGTTTTGTGTTTGCAGACACAAGATGTCTCTGCGTGTAATGGAACCTCCCACTAAGGAGGTACTCGAGAAAGTGAGAGGTGAGTTTGGTCTGAACGAAGAGCGAGTGAGAGTTGCTGTAGAAAATCTGAAGGACTGGATACAACTGCAGCCTCATCTGCCCAAAGAAATTGGTACGTTTTTGTTAAGACACAGTGAACTCAAACACAATGTACACAACAGTACATATGTGATATGGTGATGCCTTCGCTCTTCTGGGATGTTAAGCAGTCTACGTTGCTTGTTGTTTACACAAGTTTCAGAGCAGTCTGTCGATCACACAGAACATGTTGCTGAAAATAAGACAGTAGAATGGAAAGGAATCTGTGTTTTATGCTAGACTATCGACATGTAATGAAAGCGATCTGTCCACATCAACTAGCTGTCGCAGTTTACGTCTGCTTCATTAATTCCTGACTCTGTAACACTTGCGGATGTCAGGCCATTCAAATATTCGCCTACGTACATAAACATCAATAGACAGACCTACACTAAACTTTCTTGCGTCATCTCTCCAAGCAGTCCGATCTTCAAAGCTTTCTCTCTCCTCCATTCATTCCTTCACCTACCCAACCATGTATCCTTCCCTCCTACCTTTCTTCTTTCTTTCATTGCTTGTTTTCTTTCGTAAATTCCCCCATCCTTTCATTAATTCCTCACTCCCTATATTCCTGTATAATTCCTTTCTTCTATCCCACTATCAGTCTTCTTTCATTCTTTTCTTTCTTCTTCCCTTCCTTCATTTATATTTCCTTAATTCCTTCAATATTTCCTTCACTCATGACTCCCTTCCTTTTATCCTTCCTCTTTTCATTTTCTTGATTTCCCCTTTCTTTTTCCCTCCACAAGTCTTTTTCTTTCCTTCCTTACTTCATTTCTTTCTTCTTCCCCTCATTCTTCTTTCCTTCTTTCCTCTCTTCTTTCTATCATTCTTTTCTTTGATTCCTTCATTCCTTCCTTCATTCCTGCCTTACTTTTTCCTTTTATTTCCTTTTCTTGTTTCCCACTTCCTTTCAATTTTCTTTCCTTCTTTCTTTCATTCCTTCTTTCTTGTCTGCCTTCCTACATTTCGTCCTCTCTACTTTCTTTCCTTCTTCCTTACATTTACCTCCGCTTCTTTCTGATTTCCACCATTATATAATTCAGCCCTCAATATAACCAAATATCATACACACATTCCTGCACTTATTTCCCTATCCCAATATTCGTCAATTTAATCTTAATCCTTCCATCTTTCATTCAATCTATTCTTACATACATTATTATATTTTTCATCCATTCTCAAAGTTCAAATATGAAAATGTGCATATTTATAAACTACAGCATTCTAAACACTCACGCTAAACTTTTAACCGAGCATTTCTCAGTCCACATATTCAAATTATCATTTCCCATCAGTCCATTCCCCCACCCGGCCTTCTTTATATCATCCAGACTGCCATGAAACCATGCTTTCACACATACCTTCAAGGAACCATTCACTCACACACCTATAATGTCTAAAATTCATCCACTTCTCCTTGCACCCATCTTTCCCTTCAATTCCATACTACCATCCACCATTAAGACGTCACATCATGCCATGCCAGTCACATAACTTGTTCTCTTCCTCACACAGCTGCGTTCTCAAATCTTCCACACTTTCCATCAGTCTAACCTCCCTATTATTCATCCTTTCTAACCACATATCAATATAAACACCATTGAAACTAAAACGGAAGTCTAACTATCTTGCCGCAACCACATAAATGACCTTCCATTCCCTGAGATGGCTACACGCAGTGATACAGGCAACATCAATTCAAGGTAACGTATAATTATTTCTGACCTTAAAGTTCCTTACCACGATATTTGCAATATCATGTGATACAATTTTCAGATGATGGCAGATTAGAGCGCTGGTTGATCAGATGTGAGAACAGCATTGAGAAGGTCAAGAAACGTCTGGACGTGTATTATACACTGAGGACGAACGTACCGGAAATAATGACCGGCTGGGATACGAAAAGAGAGTGGTGGAAATCCGCATCGAATAATATGTAAGTTATTTAATTTTGAAAAATATTATTATTGTGCATTGTCAGTGAATTTCGCTTGTATTCATACCATCCCCAAATTGTCGAAATATTCAAATCTTTTTATGGAAAATGAACTAAGTTACAGGGAACACATATTGACGCCGTTGGTCCCTTTATTCTTCAAATCAGTGACTACAGCATATATTAACTATTGTCGCATTAGGTAACTGTGATTTCAGAAATACATTTTCGGGATTATCCCTCAAAAATTCATTCTATTGTCTTCCATTACCCTTACTGCCGCGCAAAATCACATACATACAGACAGTGTTACGTCAGAAACGAAATCAAATATGGTTCTTTGGTTGCAGATTTATTTTCCCAATGCCTCAGCTGACTCCTGACTGCGACAGAGTCGTTGTAATTGGCATCCCACCATCAGACGGTATGGACTTCAACATGCTGCATTGTGTCAGATTTATCCAAATGATGATGGAAATCAGAATTTCGGAGGATTATTGTCTCTCCGATATTTATGTAGTTGATTATGGCAACATCACTCTTCGTCATATCTCAAAGATAACCCCTTCAGCGTTGAAGAAGTTCGAATTATGTACTTTTGTAAGTAATACATATAATTTCTGCGTATATAATGACGGTAGAACTTAATAAATTTTAAACGATAATGGCTAAATGTTATTCCTCCATAACCTTCTGAACTTTACCCATATTTGAACATATCAAATTCACATAAATCCACACTAAATATCAAATAGAACACAACTCAGCAACAGCCGGTGCTTGCTGTCATGTAGATGTACTGTGCATTGACATTTATTTCAGGATTCAAATCTTTAACAGAAATGAATTTTTCATCAAGTATGAAGATCAAAGTTCAGACATTGTGCAACAATGAAGGATGGTCCAAAAATAATGGTGAAGTATAGATTATAGACCGAATACATAAAGACGATTTGGAAGACCTTAGAAGGAACTATAAAACGAGGCCGGAATGGTTGTTGATGATGATGATAATGATGATGATGATAGCGAATAAATTATGACATGGTCAGATTTATACCATCATCCTTCAAACATTTTAAATTTTAAATAAACAGGTTCTATGAATTTGTCTTAAGTAACAAAAGAAAAATGGAATCACTTGGAAAAATATTCCTCCAACTACACAGGTCACTAAACAAACCGCTGGTCTAACATTACACAAGCTTTCTCTCGACCTTCGTCCCTATGTTTTGGTTACTTGAAAGATGACAATTAACGTTATCAAACAAATAGTATGAAACAGATCACGGCAAACAAACACATGCAAACACCATTCGTTGAATGTTTTCCGCTTTCTAGAAAAGAAATATTTTAAAACTATAATTATATTATGAGTATATACATGAAGTATTGAGTTACGTAATATATATACATATATATGTATATATATATATATTTACAAATGTAAACTGTGATTTAATTAAGAAATGTCTATTGATTATTAAAATGATAACTACTATATTAATATTAATTATTTATGCAGTAATTATTAAGTACATTTTGTGTTATGTTTAATTTGACAAACTGATATAAAAAACATTTTAAACATTTCCGCTGACGTTGTACCAATATAAATGCAATTGACCAGGTGTGATAAATAAGACAGTAGTGCGGTCAATGCAAACTGACGTGTATTTGAGGTTACGTAAACTGTCAGGTAAGGAAACTTTGTGTATGTAGGACACTGCGTGTGTACATGTTTGTACACTGAATGTATTGTACGTAGTAAAATGGTTAATGGTACACGGAGTGTGTATGTAGGGCACTGCCTGTGTACATGTTTGTACACTGAATGTATTGTACGTAGTAAAATGGTTAAGGGTACACGAAGTGTGTATGTAGGACACTGCCTGTGTACGTGTTAGAACAGTGAATGTGTTGTAGGTAGTAAAGTGGTTAAGGATATACAAAGTGTTACATTACGAACAGACGTTTTTATCTGCATGAAAACTTTAACGCGAATACTATATTTTGCAACACTGTATTTCAATAGAATCTTATATGTACAGATTAAGGCTCCCCGTTAATTAAGTAAATCTGGTTGCACCAAATATTTATTTCTACATCTGTTTAAAAGGAAAACTTCTTCATTCATACAATAGGCATGTGGGTAGGCCGAAGATTTCTGAATAGCCCAGTAATGTGTAAAGATGTTCTTTTGAAGCGGTCCTTGCTGGTATCCATATTGGAAAAAATAACTTCGCTCCAATTTTCTTTGTATAATTCCAACATAATATATTAAATAAACGTCTGACTATCGGCATGGGGTTACTGTCTGCTTACCGACCGAAAAATGTAGAAAGTCTCGTAAGGGCGATATTTAGGAACACGAATGCGGACAGATTATCTGCACTTCCCCCCCCCCCAAATTTCATAATAATTTTCGAAAATTACTGTCGGAGGATACACAGAGAGCATAAACAACGAATCGAATTTAAAAAATTATATTTTATAGACGGAGGAGCACAATTTTTACGACAGAGAGAAATTAACTTTATAAATATAATTTACAATAATTGTATATCGTAAAGTTTTAATACTCGTTCAGAAAAATAGAGATATGTGTAAAGTTTGAAGAGTTGATTTACCTTTCACGTAGTGTTAATTGTCATGTTTACAACTGTTTAACTGTTCTCACATCAGACATGTTGAGGTATGATATACAGACAGGACTTAACCTATATCCTTTTATTGTGGAATATATGGTGAGCTCCTAACAGAGCCAGCAAATGGCAAATGGGAATTATCTCGGCGTTTAAAGTGATAATACGGAAAGTTCGATCCCCTCGTTCATCATACCGTCCACTACAACAGTTGGTTACGTCATCACTTACACAGTAAAGAGTTTGTGAAAATAAATTTGCTCAAAATAATATATGAACTGCTTCTTAGTAATATATGTACTGCCGATTAACTCTCATTTCTCGTGAAGATATAATTCAAGCATATATATATATATATATATATCCGCATGTATTTCATGATCATAAAAAGTAATATTCTATATCCAGTCTACGAAATATATCGGATAGATAAAAATTGGTTCAAGTGTCGCGAAATTCCTTCACAACGGCGCTTCGTTCACAACATTTTAATTGCACCGAAGTTTACGTTACTAAATGAGGCCGAATTCCGTGGAATGATAGAATTATCAGTGATAACAAATTTCAAGTAAATTAGAGGGCTGGTAACAAAATATTTTGAACAAGTATTCAGGGGTTCCATAGAGACGAAGAGAGTTAAACCAAGGCAAACATCAGACAACATTCCGGCATATAAAATTTACCTACTTAAGGAAGTCCAGTGTTTGGGTGACGAAAATTAACTACGTAATCTAAGCCATATATTTATATATATATACATATATATACAGGGTTATTTAAAATTATTGTCGGTGTTTTAACAACTTGCCTTACACAATCAAATTCAGATAGCAGAATATGTATTTTATATTCAATAGAACGACACTCAATCTTTTGCTTTGTACCTGACAGGTATTCTATACGTGCACCCTTTGTGATTCTACAGGGTTATTGAAAATGATTGTGGGGTTTTTAACATCTTGTCATACACAATACACTTCAGATAGCAGTATATGTGTTTTTTTATTTAATAGAACAACACTCCAAGTTTTGTTACATACCTTACAGATGCTCTGTATGTGCACCCTTTGTGAGTCTACGAACATCAACACGATAATCGAGTTCGTTCCAAACTCTGTCAGCGGTGATCGTTTCAATGGATTTTCTGTTTCGATCCTTCGGTCCCGGAATATACACGCAACCTCTTTCTTGAAACTGTGCATACCACTTTCGACTGGAATTGTCAGATTGTGGTTGTTTCCCGAATTTGGTGCGGAATTACCGCTGGACAAATGTAACCAGACAATAATTTAAATAATTATTTATATATATATATATAATGTACATGTGTATATACATACATACCGTCAGACAGCAAACCTAATCGTCTGAAATTTCTTTTCCCACAGGATGGTTACAATTTTCGCATCAAAGCTTTCCATATTTTGAACGCTCCGCCATTTTGTGACACACTTTTCTCTCTGTTTAAACGCGTATTCAATACCAAATTTGCAGCAAAGGTAAGTGACCTTAATCGACTGCATTTTCTACTTGTACTCAGCTTTGCTATATCAATATCTATTCGTTACTTCCATTCAAAGTGCAACGTAATCATCATCATTACCTTCTTCTTCTTCTAATTCTTTATGCCCACAGCTTACAAAGCCTAATGATATTTATTGTTTTTAATGAGGATACAATTCTTCTGCTTGTTATGTCGTGCTGATTGGAAATTAATTATTAAATTTTTCAAATAATATATATATATTTATTTATTTACCTTCGCTTCTAGCAAAGAAATTTAAATAACTTTCGAACATACTAAAGCTAAAGAAGTTAACAAACATTCAAATCAAAGCCATTTTTTACCGTGGCAATAATTATCCAACAAGATACAACAGAATGCAGTTCATTCAAATCTATCAAATGCACAACATGTTTCGGGAGGTATTTCATACTTTACCAGGAGCTCATAACACTGTATCTACAGTAACGGTCTCATAAATGCCACATTATGTAGACACAGTTTTATGAGTTCCTGATGATGTGTAAAATACCACACGAAACATTTCGAGCAGTTGACAGATTTAAATAAAATGTATTCTGTTGCATCTTGTTGAATAATTATTGTCTTATAATACAATTCACGGACCATTGAATATAAATTTTTTTTACCATACGGCAGGGCGTGACAGTCGAGAAATCACACACATTCTGCAGCACTAAACGTCGCTTTCCTTCTGTACTTGCGTCGCACTGAATCCGAAAAACCCCAACCCGAATAAATCAGAACAATTTTATGTCCACGAAATTGTGATCTGCTATTACCATTATTCTGTTCTCAGAATTATATATTTCTAAATCCACAAAGTCACCGTCAGCAAGATATACATAAAGGCATACAACTGCAGTAAAGAATGTTAAAAATGTGCAAGTATACAGTTAAAATATAATGCAGTTAATAATAACAATATCTATTGCACGGAATAAGGATTGCCTACAAACACACACTTCACTATTTATCAAAACTGAACGTGCGAGTGTCCGAAATCACATTTCAACGAGCACACCTGACGGTCCATATGTATGTTTCAGATCCAAGTTCATGGCGACGACTGGACATCATTTTATGAACAAGTTCCAAAGGAATTCCTTCCTACTGAATATGGAGGAAAAGCTGGCTCAGTAGCAGAACACTGTGGTGAGATTAAACATCATGACAAACCTGAAATTGTATAATATTTACTACAGGATTGTTTCAATGCGTATAGCAAATGCACCTCAAAATATTTATAATTTCGAGTAGTGGAAAATGGAAAGGAAAATTACACCATTGGAATGTTGAACATATCTAACTTAATTATCAAATTACATTCACAAGGGTTACTGAAATATTTTATTAATATTATAATTATTAATATTAATTGCATTATACTTGCAAAATATTTATTGGCCCCAAGATCTGAACAATTTATTTAGAATAAGTTTCATTTGTGAAAAATTCATTTACTTTGAATTATTAACTTATTCCTGACCTTCCACTAAGTGTGGTTATCATATTAATTGCAAGTGCTATGGTCAGTGCCACTTACATGGAAAGTGTTCGTCAATCTTTATCACACGTTTCTCATGCTACACAAGTATTAATTCCTTAACCACACAGAAATTTTCGTCTTTGTAATGCTGTGTATGCTGTGTTTTTACGTAGGTGGGAAACGAAATTTCAGATACGGTAGGGAAATATTTTAGGGTTCAAATCTTTGAAGCACATTTATGCAGTTCAGAAATAATTGCTAAGAGAAAGGTAGGAAATTACCGTCTGTTATTTAAATTGTAGATGTCGGCAATATTGGTTCAATTTTTGTCAACTGCCGAATCAAAAGTACGAATTTTTGTTTCAGATCTCTGGGAGGAAAGAATGCAAAGATATCAAGATATATTTTTGGAGAGGGAGAGTTACAGTTCTGACGAATATAAGAGAACTGGTCCGTCTATCAACATCAGCGAACTGCTGGGATTCGAAGGATCCTTCGGGAAACTTGACGTCGATTAATGTGTTAACTGTACAACAAATATCTCCACATCACTAATTGTGTGTATATCATATTGTACACGTTTGTGCACAAGAACTGGGCAGGTTGTTGCATGCTGTTTTGTGACATTTGAAAGTCAATCATTTGTATATATGTACGGTAATGCTGCTCGTGCAATTTGACGTATTGCTCGTGTACACTGTGTACGTACGGCAGAGCAACAAACTGCTGAAAACCCTCCCTTTGATTTACGACCACTGTGGCTCATGACGACACCCACATTTACATAGAAAAATATTTCCTTTTGGAGACGTCAGCTGTGCGGCATTACCTGTCTCAGATTT
>Ga0123352_10014223_pt1 | contig 12665 bp, 6 predicted proteins | sample TergutLab28metaG_FD_89700 | JGI IMG/M metagenome (GOLD analysis project Ga0123352, IMG submission 89700) | Labiotermes labralis P1 segment gut microbial communities from Petit-Saut dam, French Guiana - Lab288 P1 | ecosystem: Host-associated > Arthropoda: Insects > Digestive system > Gut ... | reverse complement strand
TGAACCCATCGCAAACATGTAACGACATGCTTCTACAACACCATCATCCCAACAAGAGATAAGTAACTTTAGCATGAACTAATAGCTCCCTGAAGATGGTTTAAATGTAAACCGAAACATGTAAGAGATTTTAACTATTTTAACAAATTAAAGTTTTATAGTGTCAAACGAAAAAGTGTGCATGTGTTGGTGATTACTGAGAATAGTGAATAGGAGTTTCCAAAATAAAGAGTAGCAGTAACCTGAAGTGTTAATTGTCACCACAGACTGCATTTCTATCACTAATATGAACAATACATGCCTACCTTCGTAGATTACTTTTTCTTCTGCATATCCATTAAACAGCATCGGTGAATTAAGTTCCCATCACTGAAATGTAACTTCAAAGCCTAACCGTTACACATCAAGTTGATGTAACCGAAATAGAATATGATAACCTTACCTTACCTAATGAATCTCCGTGACTGTGAAGGAAGAACGAGGCACAAACAAAGGTTTATATTATGATTACATTACCATGTCCAGCCACCTTGTTAATGAAAAACGAGTGTGCATTATGTAATAAATGAAAAAGAGTATATAGTAACGTCTTAAATGGGAAATATGTGTATCTCATATTCTTTAATTGTACCGTTTCTTCTTAATGAACCACGGTGAAGCTCGCTCATTATATTCTACGAATCTCAAAAATATGCAACTTAATTCGTTCAAAGATCTTGCATCACTTCGTAGAGTACCTTCTGCACAAACGATTAAAATCGATATACTTATTAAGGAGACGGCATGCCTCTGAGGTTAACATATAAAGGTGACAGATAAAATGTTTTCTGTGTATGCGAAAACGTTACCATTAACAATATAAGGATGTGCCGTCAATGTTCTCATATTACAAAAGCGGAATACCATTACAAAAAATGGGTCAGTACTTAACATCTAATATATGTGTGACCATCTCAGCCTCTAGTACAATGCTTAGATTCAGCATATGTCACTTACTACACAAGATACTCCACTTTATAGAAAAGAAAAGAATTCCCCTGAGGGTATGTGCACGTCCATCACACGACATTTGAGTCTCCGATACGTAACAGAAGCGATAACACATGAAAGAAGTAACTCACCCACAGTTCCGTTCCCCAACTCATTTTCGAATCCCAAACACCGTTATTGTTCACTATTCTAACACCGTCCTTTTACACAAACACACACGCGCACACAAAAATTTAAGAACTTAAATCCGCCATAAGCACGACTCATGGATCAGACATTCAACACCTGCACCTCAACATGGCTGACAAACAACTAACTGATCACGGATCAGAAATACAACTCATCTCTGTCCGAGTAATCCTATGGCAGGAAATGACGTTACCGTTCGACTACTTGCTCCTGAATGACACTACCAGTGCCCCAGTACGGATATAGTGGGGACATGTTGCGTGACGTCGGCATCGCAATCGGTAACATAGTTACCTACTATTCCATCAAAAATTTCTATATGTAGCCACCCGGTGGCAGCAGTACAATACACATTTACACACAAACAATACATAGAACAACACAAAAGTATGGAAGAGTGCGGGCCGTGCCCCATCTTTGCGGATTTACCCTGGCATTTGGCTTACAACTGAGGAAAAAGTTCTCGGCCTTCCAGCGGTCAGTCATTGATGAGTAGCTCAAATTCCTTTGCTTTCTGGATTACCACACTGTGCAATCTTGTAAATAAGTAAACACGTTCCGTAGAGCATACTTGCACAATCTTGAGATGGCAGTTGGCCCACACATTTGGTGTTACATAAAGACGCTAAGTCAGTGGTTCCCAAACTTTCTCGGTTCACATTGTTCCAAGCGCCTAAGAAATTTGTTTACAGGCCGAAAGAAATACTAAACACTTCTGTTTATTGAGTACTTAGGTCCTAACAACTTAGTAGCTGTTTGAAAGAATAATACACATAAATTTAAAGAAAAAACAATATTTTGATAATTGCGGCGCTAAATGAATGCCTCGCGAAAACATTCTTGATCATGGTTGTTGCCGGAATCGGTCTTCATAGGTTGTCCCGAAACGTCGGTAAAAGTTACTAGAACTCGCTGCGTAATCCACTGCTTGCCGCATATAACTCACAACAACGCGGTTCTCATCTACTTCACTGCAGATGCCTCAAGATGCGTTATCCGATTCTGGCCGGTCCCAGTGACCGCGCGGTCTAAAGCGCAGGTCTACGGCCGCTCGCCTGCTGGGATTGTGGGTTCGAATCCCACCGTGGGTATAGATGTCCGTCTGTTGTGAGTGTTGTGTGTTGTTGTCAGGCAGAGGTCTCTGCGACGAGCTGATCTGCGAGTCTTACCGAGTGTGGTGTGTCGTTGAGTGTGATCTCGAAACCTCATGAATGAGGAATCACACCCAATCAATGTGATTGAGCTTAAATAGGAGATGCATCACTGGATGTATTTCCTGCATGCCATTAATAGTGACCGTCAAAAACGATTGCCGAATGTCCTCGGACAGATTGCAATGATACTGCGAGATAAAAAAAATCCGATTATGTTTCAGTATTATATAACTCCGAAGGAAGTCCTACAGATTACGCAGTGACATTCACTTCCATCAGCTTGTAATTTTCATCCTACTCACCTGTATCAATGTTATACGTTCTACAGCACTATCAGTCTGTTTATCACATGGAAAGTTTGTGTCTGAAGACGCATTGAAATTCACTACACTCCTTTATCCACTCGGTTTATTATCCAAACCCAAAGCCCTTTGTGATATTCATCTATTCAATGCATTCCCGACCACATTACCTTCCTCGGGATGCAGCATTATTCGCTTTGAAATAATTGTTCCCAATTTAGTTTTGGGGTTTTCGGGCGAGCATAGAGCAACGAAATTGGGAGCTTCGGAATTAGTTCTACAACTTCGGTAAATTTTACGAGAGTGTATTGGCTATGTGGTATCACGCAACCAATAGCTTTTGATGGACACGAGGTGGTTGGTATGTGTGTGCTTTGAGGTTAAGATTTTGTGGCACCTTATTTGTTTCAAGATCTTATATTTAATAAACGTACAATGAATGAAACAAGGAGGACTGGTGATGCACCATTAATGATAATGCGCGTGAATCCATTATGGGTGGAGTATTAATGTATTTAAGACGAAGCGTAGGATTCTTCGATATCTGATCTTTGGGCCGCTATGTAATTTCGTACGTTTTGATGTCGAAATTCATGTGGGAAAACGTGCTGAAGCCAGAGTTCACGTTGTTATCATATACGCTAAGCCTCGCCAAGTGACGTATCACAAACGATTATGGTCCGCAGTTTTTTCTTTGTCCTTCCAGCTCAAAATCCAACATTTATAAAAGTCGACCGAGGTGATTCTATTGTGAATCGCACACAAGTCTTCTTTTAGAACCATTTCAGTCACCTGAGACACCATTTCCATATGTCAAATACTTAAGTTTTTATTTTATTTTTTACTAACGTGGGGTAAGCTGACAAGGGCGTTCCTTGCTTTGGGGGAGGCTTTTGACAATTTGGAACCCCCGTCCTGCAATGTGAATGGTCAATTTGAGTGTCATACGGTGATATATGTCCACAATACGTGTGTGCAGTGAAATTGTCAAGCTGTAGGAAGTAAGGGAACTGCACATAGCCAAAAATATATGGTCTGGGGCAGGAAAATGCTAGACTTCTTAAGTGAACTGTTTAGAAGATGTATGTTGCTTTGTTTTTTTTTCTCATTTATTAGAGGGTTGAAGTGCTGAATAATGCCACTATGACATAAATAATTTGCATTCCTTAGTGTATGATTTCATGCCAATTGCAGCAGTCCTTATTAGTGATGAATGTAGTGAAGAGTGTCAGTTTACTAAAATGAATGTGACATGGATTCCAGGGTTCTGTGCTATTGCTGAATTACATTTTGGAATGCTGACAGACTCTTCATTTAATGACATGAAATGTAAAATTTTCAAATGTACAATATTTGCAGGTGCTGGGTGGGATATTGTTGTTCATGCCACTTTTACTGACTCTGTTGAAACGAGGCATGGCAAGTGGCTATACAGCAGGAACTCATTCTGTTGCATATGTAACAGCACCCAGTGAAGATGTGGCAAAGAAGCTTGCTCTGTGAGTACATTGTAGTTAACTCAGTTGCTCTGATTAATCTCATTGTTATGAAATGTAGTAAAGGAAAATGCTAAGCACCTAACATATCAATATGGAGGGGATATGGAGATAAGTCATCAGCCCAGGTTTACTGTCTGGCCAAATTACCCCAGCATTTGTTATTTAATGATGCTGTCAGTAATTCAAACAGAAGAATCTCTACCCTTACTGGGAATTTAATGTGTCACACAGTCCATAGCCAGTCTCTGCTCACCCACTTCCTTCCTTGGCTCATGTGAAGTATTATAGAATGTGAAAAATACAGGTATGCCATAACCAATAAAATGATGCTACTTCACATCACCTACTCCCCAAGTTTTCTAAAAGGCTACCTAGTAACTTCTGGTACTGTAACCATCAGTTTCCTTTGGCTCTTTTTCTACACCAATATTCAAAGACAAGCAGACTGCCTTTCATATTACCATATTTAACAGGCATCTGTCTTTCTCACTAAAAGTTTCTAATTTCAGAACTGCTCTTCTGGGTTATTATGCAGTGAGTAGTGGTACTTCCTTACCGACATTTTGGGACAACGCCTTTAAGATCTTTATCCCTGAAGATGGAAATAATAGGTTGTCCTGAAAGTTAATAATGAATTGCCACTACTCACTGTGTATTAAGCCCAAAGAGCGCAGTCCTCATCTACTTTGTGATGGAACCCTGAAGTAACATTTCTGATGCATTTAATTTTGCAATCCATTCATTAGAAGGTCAATATTATACTCTTAGTTTGACAGATTTCTTGACCCTTGAAGATGGGACCAATAGGTTGTCCCCTAATGTCAGTAAGGAATTACCAGTACTTGTTGTGTAATAACCCAGAAGAGAGCATTCTTTCCCTACTTTGCAGCAGAAGCCTGAAGTCACTTCTATAATGTGTTTAATTTTGCAAATTAGAAGGTCCACATTATACACTTATTTTGACATTTGTGATTTAATAAACTCATTGACCAAATACTAGTAAGAATCAGTGTCTCGTTATATGTACTTCTCTGTTTGACTCTGAAATACAGTATTTTATTTGAATGTACAGAAAATTTCAATTAATCTAACGATGATGCGAGTTTTGCATTGTACTGTGCATTTAAATACTGGAAGGAGAATATGCCTCTTGGAGAATTAAGATACTGTTACGAGACAGTGTAGATGTGTAGTATTTGCAGGCAAAGTTCAAAGTAAAGAAAAAAGAACCTTTTGTATTTGGGGAAAAAAGTGTGTCCACACTTGGTTCCAGTGCAATGTGCCAGGATAAACAGCATTTAACATATTTGTGTGTATTTTTCTAATGGACTTGTTTATTACAAAGTATGGCTTGTTTTGTTGTTGCTTTCAATAAGCTATGGTACAACACTTAAATTTATCAGTAACATGTGTACCATCATTTTCAGCGGTATTGTGACAAACAAACTGGCAGCCTGTGTTAACATCATACCCAAAATTAGTTCTGTGTAAGTATGTCAAATTTTACATTATGGTGGAATCTGAAACTTGATATTTGTAATGCAGTGAAAAATTTATGAAGTTGAATTAATTTAAAAAATATTCTCTTACAGATATGAATGGAAGGGAGAAATCAGTGAAGACTCTGAAGTGTTAATGGTATGTAACTGATGCATTATCAGAATACAAGGTAAACTGGCAAGATAATTAAACATATTAATGGTTGGTATGTTTGTCGGGACGCTGATGTCAGATTAGAAGTTGTGCGCTTCATATTTTGTACTAACGCTTCCGACAGTTGATGTGCTAAAATTTACAGACGTACATTTCTCAAAGTATGTTACAGAAATGAATCTTTGGGTATGTTTTGGAGTAGACGTTTAATAACCAACTAAATCCATGGTTAAGGATCTTTATGTACATACTGCTACAGTAGGTTCTTTTAATTCAGATTTCCACAATGCCAAAGCCTAGGATTGTTCATCTCATGTTTATGTATGGAGCTGACAGCAGAACTGTTTCCTAAATTTTCATTTGCCTGATCATGTACTACTACTGTTGAGTGTCTGAATATTCCTGTATAATAATTGACTGATCACAAAAAGTCTATAGTGGGTCATACATATCCAGTTCGACATGTAAAAAGGTTGCTAGCATGTATCTTATGTTTGTTTATTTTCAGATGATCAAAACTAGAACATCTCGAGTTGATGAACTGGCACAGTATGTCAGGTAAATCTGAACCAAACCTGTCATACAAACAAAATACATAGGATTTGCTTCCTCCCCCTTTGGTTGCATAATTTGACATAGAATTTTGATATTTGTATGGTTTTTTTCAGATCAAATCATCCTTACGAAGTGTGTGAGGTTATCTCTTTACCAGTAAGTATCAAAATATTTGCTATCTATACTTTTCCAGAAAGAAGTATGCACCAAGTCCAGCATTCTTGGACAGGTTTTAAGCCTTTCATAAAGATTTTCCAAAGACACTCTTATTAGGGATGATAAGAACTGGGAAGACATTAGAAGAAAATATAACAATGAAATGTATTCTTGTAAACGTGTAACACAATACAGTAACTGTATTTATTAAACATGGTATCCTCATATCAAACACAATCTTACCTTAAGTAAGTTCCTGGATTAAAGCTGTGTTGAAGAATAGAAGTATTTTCCACATCCTAGTGAACAAGGATAAGTCATCCTTGAACATACATGATAGACTGACATAACATTGCATTTATGAAACTGTAAACTTAACTTGAAAGGCTTTTACCATAGAAATACAAAAACTGAAGTTCCATTCCCTTTATTATGCAATACTAAGTTTTTCTGACTGTTATCACAATCAAATGAAAGTCTGTTGCCTGAGAGCGTATGTAAATGTATTTCAGATCGAGAATGGAAACCCACCTTACTTGGACTGGATTGGTGACATTGTTCCAAAAAAATCATGACTTCCACATGTCATACATTTATACCATCACCAGGACTAATATCAAGCCAAATTATTTTGTAAGAATAATGTAAAAATGACTGAGAGAATAAAGTTACTCTGTACAGATACAGCTTCATATCCTAGAATATTTAATTGTGTGTGATTGTGATACAGAACAGCCACTCTTACAGAACTGTTTGATTGATGCACTGCTTCAATGCTTGATCCAAAATTCACATTCTGATCTGAAAACGACCAGCCTTTGTTATGTACTTGACACCCTTGAATGGCTTGTACTTTTCACCGTACATATCAAGCCGATTCACCTTTAGTCCCGATACAGCTAGCTGGCTGATGATGAACTGAACCTGTGGGATTAACAAATAAATTACCCCTAGCTATCACTTGTACCACTGCAGTGTATAAACTACACATTTATGTAGCATCAAATGAAACTATGTACTGGAAGAAAGGGTTGGACAAGTAGTTGTGGTTTAGCCATTTGTCTGTAATGACATGTACGAGGGGGCGCTGATAAGTCCTTAGCCTGACCAGGAAGGAAACAAGTTACAACGACCAAACTCAGGATTTATTCAACATACTGTGCACGAAGCTCAATACACTTCTTAGCCCGTTGCTCTAACTTTTGCAAGCCACTAAAAAAAAATTCAGAAGGTTGTACATACAACCAGGTCTCCGCGGCAGCAATGACCTAAGCGTCGTGCGAGAACAAGACCTCCTAGGTGAACTTCCCGTGGCGTTTTTCCTTCAAAATGTCCTTCAATTGCACCAGCAGAGATAAGTAATACTCCACGTTGATAGTTCAGCCCTTTGGAAGATAATCAATGTGGAGGATGGTCTTGATCCCAAGAAATTGAGGCGAGACTTTTACAGTGGATTTTGCACTTGGAATTTTTTGGGGTGGGGTAAGCCTCTATGCCCCCACTCCATTGATTGTTGCTTTGTTTGCAGGTCATAGTGATATAACCAGGTTTCATCCATGGTCACCAATCACAACAGGAAATCATTTGGATCGTACCAAAAAAATTCCAAAAATTGCTCAGACGACTGGCACTGTTGACTTTTTGATCCGCATTTAGGCATTTTGGGACCAAGTTTGTGGACAGCTTCCACGTGTCCAAATCTTCATGAGTGACACACCCAACCCGCTCATGTGAGATGATTGATTTAACCAAAATCTGGCAGTCTTCCAAGATTAGCTCATGAATTTGATCAATAATCTCCGGGGTGGTCACTGTTTTGGGTTGTCCAGGACGAGGTGCATCACAGGTGGAAAATTCACTAGGTTTAAACTGGGCCACCCAGTTTTTGATGTTGGCATACAATGGTGCATGTTTCCCTAATGTTTTTGCCGGAATGGCGTGAATTTCCTTTGGCACCTTGCCTTGCAGGCAAAAAAACTTGATGACAGCTCGCATCTCCATGTTGTTGAAATCGCATGTGTCGCCTGACATGCTTCCTTTCAGTCTCTGTAACAAGAAAAGACTCGCAATTCGGAACATGAACAAACCCCTTTTTCCAATGCTACTATCGATTCTGTCCTATGACATCGGGAAGTAGGGCGGGCTAAGGACTTATCAGCATCCCCTCATATATTGTTTGTTGCATTTTGTCCAGCAGCTGGCAAGATAGTAATCATTTTATAAACCTACATTAATATTTTAAAAGCCCCAAAATGAGTACCATCTTTTGGAACTGCTTCAGTGGGATTTAAATCTGTCATCCAAGGGTTACTAATACCTGTGCAAACATTATATGTTATTTAGTGCTCATGGACTGCGACATAACTGGAAAATTTGCAGATCCTCATTTACACAAAACATGGCAACTAAAATATCCAGAAGAACTGGGAACCTACTTCCTTCAGATAAGTATTCTTTTTGATCTTCCATATTCAGTATTATACATACATTAATGGCTGGATTCGACTCCACAGCAGCAGCACCAGACTGGAGATTGATCTGTAACACATCCATCAAACAATTACATTTTGATCCTGACCTTGATGGTCATTCAAGTTCTGATGCTGCAGGTAGCTCACCGTGCCACGCAGATTGGGCAACTTTGCTGTGTCAATACGCCCAATGTCCCACATCAGGACTTTGCTCACAGGGTCAAATGAGTATTTGCCTTGGTTTGGTGTCAGGCCACAGTTGAGGACTGCTTTTGGCATAGGTATCTCAATAATCACAGATTCAACCTAAAATGTACAGACACACAGAAATTACTTATATTCTCCACACAGACAGCTGTTTTAGAATGGGAATTATCATCAGGCGTAGGATTACAAGCAAAATGCATGCAATTCTAAGCCTAATGATAAGGGTAAGACAGTTTCCTTTGTTGTGTGCTCCTAATTGAAATGTGGAATTGCCTGCAGGACACCAATTAAGGTAGCTAGAAAGCGTTACACATTTAACATACTACAAAATGCATATTATCTTAAGCCTAATTATTATTTGTATTTGTACATAAAATTAGTTGTTAGTACGTTATTCGATTGGTGAAGGAATTTACGCAGCTTCTAATGTATGAGTGTTGTTCAGAACTACCTTCAGTTTACAGTCTGGTTCACTTGTGGCAGTTCAACTATTCCACTGGGAGGTTCTGCATAAAGCATTATAGGGATACAATGTACAGTAAGGACAAGGCTCTGGACATGTCACCGTTGCCATTTTTAAGGAAAAGAAACATACTTACAATAAGTACAATGAAACCACATTTATAATATAATATCATGTCCATATGTACTTTTGTGTACATAAATAACAATAGCAACAATGAAGTCTCTACTTACATTAAGAAAGAATGAGTATGTTAATTTTCTTATTTAGCTTTCTTCCTACCTCTTCCATTATTATTTTTGTATATACTGTCACAGTATCAGCTGAGCTAATTTCACAGAGTTCCGGTATTCAACACAGATGAATATTTAGTTCATCTGCTAGATACGGGAAAGCCATGCCACCTATGTATAAATAACTATAAAATTTTGTAAGCTGTTCACATTAGCAGACAGTGAAGGGAAAGGGATGCTCATGATTCTGTCAAAGATTTTTCTGAAAAATAACGGCACTCACTATAGCTCACCATGATGTGAGTATGACAGTTGGAATTAAAACATGCATTGAAAAACAGACAAAGAATATTTTCCACGACAGTCAACTGACGATAAGTGTGCCCATACTGTCAGTCAGGTTGAATGTACATATGCTAGGAAGAATAATATAGAGCAAGATACATATGAAAACACTTTGAGATAATGGGATATACTAAAGGGGAAAAAAAGTAATGTAAAATTAACATAAAATAAAGTACTGCGCCTTCAGTTCTAAAATACTGTAGAGTACAGTACACAGAGAAAATAGTGAATACTTGCAACATACACAAACAGAAGGATTAAAGAAACTGAACTCAAGTACTTACAGTTCTACCTATGGTCTGCTTTGGTCCAACAGTTATGTCAAGACGTCCACCACCAGCCTCGCGGAAGGATATGTTATGTCGTACATATATTGGAATGGCCACAATATTTTGTGATCCAATATGATACGACATTAATCGGAAGTTTCCGTCAGGTGGAATGAAAGACAGGATTCTCTCGGACTGCAATCGTACCCAAAAGATATTCACAAATTTACTTCCTCCATGGAGCAGAGTCTTTCTTCAGAAGACAACCGGTTCCCAGCTAGTCAAGAAATTCCCCACATATTATGGAACCTGAAGGTTCATTACTGAGTGTACAAGTTTCTGCCATCTGTCTGTATCCTGAGCCAGATCAATCCAGTCCATGCCCCCCCATCCCACTTCTTGAAGATCCATCTTCATATCATCATCCTATCTATGCCAGGTTCTTCCAAGTGGTCTCTTTCCCTCACTTTCCCCACCAAAACCCTGCATGCACCTCCCCAGTACATACTACATGCCCCGCCCATCTCATTCTTCTTCATTTGATGACCCGAATAATATTTGGTAAGGAGTACAGATCATTAAGCTCCTCATGATATAGTTTTCTCCACTCCCCTGTTATCTCATCCCTCTTAGGCCCAAACATTCTCCTCAGCACCCTATTCTCAAACACCCTCAGTCTACGTTCCTCCCTCAGTGTCAGGGACAATGTTTCACACCCATACAAAACAAACAGGCAAAATTATTGTTCTGTATATCTTAATTTTTATATTTTGGATAGCAACTGGTAGACAAAAGATTCTGCACTGGATGATAGCAGCATTCCCTGACTTCAGTCTGTTTTTAATATCTTCGAGAATAGATTTTTGATTCATGAAGGTTGTTCCCAAATATTAAACTGTTCCACCCTTTCGGAGGAACTATTATCAATCTTGTGATTTTGCCCTGCATTTGATCATGACCATCTACTTAGTTTTATCAGCATTTACTTCTAGTCAAATCTCTTAACTAGCAACTACTACAGTGTATTTTTTTTTAGTAGGTATGCTTCTGCCAAGTATATTAAGATCATCAGCATAAACCAAAAGCTAGCTGATGTGTAGCATTTAATTTCAAGCCACCCAAGTTTACCTGAACCCTCCTAATGGCCTACTCTAAAGCAAAGTTCAAAACCAATGGTGATGAAGCATCTCCTTGTTTGAAAACATTCTTATTAGGCAACATGTCAGACAAATGTTCGCCTGACTGCTACACGTTTCATTCAGACATTTTTATTAGCCTTAGCAGTTTCATGGAGATACCGAACTCAATGAGAAGATTACGGAAGACCACCCTCCTAACTGATCAAGAGGCTTTCTTGAAGTCTATAAATAGCTGAAGCACTGCTTCACAAACACTTACACAAAAGATCCATGAACATAAAACATGAGAGAATTTGTCTGTGAGATGACGTAAACAAGAACCGCAATGCAACAAAAATATGGCTAGGAAATTTTGTACATTTCGGTAGAAATGCTACAAACATATATTACAAAATAAAAAAGGTTAAGTTTTCTGTTACAGAAACCATGAAGGCATATGGGGGAGTTGAGGTACAGCTCCAACCAAAATTAGTCATGGCACTAGATGAAGGGGAGTGGTCAGACTATGCTCTGGCCATCTTTCTTGGCAAAGAACAAGCCCTCAGTACCCACTGGACACAAAGTTGAGTGGGCCCCAAGGCCAGTCATGACATTTTAACCACAGTCAGCATTGCCAGTAGCCCTCACTGATATTAAAACTGGGTAGCTAGTGTATACAGATTTAAAATGTTACTGTAATACCAATGTGCTGACTGGGAACATGAATGTGCCGTTACCATGTTACAGAGTTCAAATATTTGGGAACTACTCTAACAAATCACGACTGCAAGGATAAACAAAATTATGAACAGATTAAACTGAAGGACTGCTTGCTACTATTCAATCCAGAACCCTTTGTTTTTCCATTTGCTACCTAAAAACATATGGGAGGGTCAAATGAGTGGGAAATGTCAGCATGCACGAGAAGAGAATACATACACGGTTTTGGTTGGAAAGCCTGAAGGAAAGAGACAACTTGGTCTACCTATGCATAGATGGTAGGATAACATTAAAATGAATCTTAACCCTTTAAATGCCAAATTAAATCCCATCTGCTATTT
>Ga0123352_10014213_pt1 | contig 12668 bp, 13 predicted proteins | sample TergutLab28metaG_FD_89700 | JGI IMG/M metagenome (GOLD analysis project Ga0123352, IMG submission 89700) | Labiotermes labralis P1 segment gut microbial communities from Petit-Saut dam, French Guiana - Lab288 P1 | ecosystem: Host-associated > Arthropoda: Insects > Digestive system > Gut ... | reverse complement strand
GAAGGAGACCACTGGGGAGACCTAGGCGTAGATGAGTGGATAATATTAGGACGGATCTCCATGTGGTGGGATGTGGGTATATAGACTGGATTGGGCTGGCCCAGGATAGAGACAGGTGGCGGACGCTTGTGAGTGCGATAATGAACTTTCGGGTTTCGTGAAATGCGGGGAATTTCTTGACTAGCTGCAAACCGATTAGCTTCTCAAGAAGGACTCTGCACCATGGAGTAAGTATACATATATATAAAGGTTTGCCTCTGTCCAATGAGGTTTTGTGCCTTCATGAAGCGTATTTTTATTTGACAACTTAAACATTTTTCTTTCCCCTCAACATGCCGTTTTCTTACTGTACCAACTAATCCAAAAACATCCGTCGATTGTTTCGGTCAGTAAGTGCGTGACTGTGACTGACTGACTGAAGCAGCCCAACTCAATATAGCGCAGTCGTCAGCAATCTTACAGCTTCTCAGCCAGTCCAGTAAGTCCCCGCGTTGCATGGAACCCGAGGGTTCATTACCGTGTTCACAAGAGCAACCCACTTGTTCCTTTCTTGAGCCAGATCAATCCACATCACATCTTCCCACGTTTATTTCCTTAAGATCGATTATATTGCCATCCCATCTAATGCAGATATCCCAAGTTGTTCTTTTTTTGGGGGCTTTTCCCACCAAAATCCTGAATACATTTCTCTCCCGTACGTGCCACATGCCTTGCCCATCTTATCCACCCCAGCAGCACATATCATGAAGCGCATCGCTATGGATTTTACTCCAGCCTCCCTTTATTCGTCCTTCTTAGGCCCGTATGTCTTCCTCAGGACCCTCCAGCCTATACTGCTTTAAGCACAGCGGTTAGGTTAGGTCGAGTGAGATGTAAAGATGGTTATGAATCGTGAGGACAAGGACAGTAGCAGTGGGTCTGCTGTAAAAGATCGTATCCAGGCAATTCTCTGGACAGACGAGGAAAACGAAACTAATGAGCACTGCAAAAGCTGCAGCACGGTAGCGGTAGAGTTTCCGTTTTGAATTTTGCTCTACGCAACGTAGATGGGCAAGACAGTGGATTTATGTCTAACGCATTCTTAGCCTCGGTATTAGGTGCAGGTGAGCGGTTAGTCTCACGATTCTTTTTTTTGCCATCTGGTAATGAGCCCCCGTGTGAGGGTGTGTGGGTCCTAGAGGATGTTATGTTGGTCCCAGAGCATGTTGTGTGGGGCCCAGGCCTTGTGTGGGTCCTAGAGGATGTTATGTTGGTTCCAGGGCATGTTGTGTGGGGCCCAGGCCTTGTGTGGGTCCTACAGCAGATTGGTGCGGTGCCGAAAAAAAAATCTGTGTCCTCGAGGGGATTCAAACGCCCATTCTCTGGTCGCGCCGCACATCCCGCTGCTATATTTTTGCAGTCAGCTAGCGCACATCGTAACGATGTTTCGTTCAGCACGGTCTACAGTCAGTTTGTGTCATTTTGTCACTGAAAGAGGCCGTCAGTTGCTCCGACTGCCACCTGCAGCCCGACTCATAGCATTAGTCCACCAGCAACCGGAAGTTGTGTGAGCGTGTGGGACCGTGGAAACCCACGGCTGGTCTTTTGGCCGAAATTCGAACCCATGACTTCCAGCACGGAGCTGGGGAGGAGATTATGTTTTTTGTGTGACCAATAGGCTGAGTTGTTGCTGGATGCTTTGAAAATGCAAACCACCCTTCGTGAGGGTCCAGCAGCAGGTTGTGCAGAGTTGCCATACCGGCCACCTGTTGGTGCAGTGATGATGGCTGGGTTGGTTATGGAAACCGACGGTTCTGGCGGGATGGCGCTCCGCGTCACTGGGTCAGTTGTGCACGGCGTTTCGAGACGTGTTTGTTCCGCATTGAAGGGTCGAAGTGTCCGTGAATATGAGAGTACCAGCACACCGTGAAGTTGACCACTCGCCTTCGTACATCTGTGTGAAGATCGCATGGAGCTGTGCCTCCACCTTTGCGTACGTCTTCAACGCATATTGGTTAATTAAACATAGATACAGTTGTTATAGGCTAATTACAGTTTTATATTGATATTAATAGGATTTTTCTTTCGTATACGCACAATTTTTTATTTACTTGACATCTCGGTAGCATGCTGCGTCGTATTGCAGGAGATTTCGGTTCGTGCCTCTGCACTAGACGGTTTATCGTGTTACTCTTCATGGAGCTTATTGATTTCTCTAGAAGAAAAAAAACGTGTTTTTGGAACACACCTGTACCAGGGGTACCAAAAGATAAGTACCAGCACTAGACGGCTAATTTTGACATTTAAGGCGGGCCGCGTGCTACAGCAAGCAATACAAAGGTTCAGCGATGTCATTAGGCTAAACACAGCTCCAAGAATGGTTCCTTTGTTAACAACCAAATGTAGTATAATTGTTGAATTTGAAACTTTATTTTTTTGTTAGCTTTGCTGACGTATTCTGTACGTTACTATCCAGGGAAAGAAAACTTTTCTGAGCCTAAACGCCTGTATTGAATCAATAAAAACGGATAAATTGAAAACAGTCTTTGACGCACAGCCAGTCCATGTGGTGTTTGTGGTGGGCAAAGTGGCACTGTGATAAGTTTGTCTCAGTACTTCGTTTTTCCTGTCAGTATCATTCCGCGCTCTTGCACGGTATTCAGTCTTAGCGACTGACAGTCATTAAATGGTGCAGTTGAAGAAACAGTACCAGCCAGGCCACGTTTCTTAGTCGGAATGTCAGTGAGACGCTGTATCAACTGAACTGGTTGGCCTTGTGTTTGACACAGCTGTTCTCCACCAGTACTTGTAAATTCCATATTCTTCCCAAATTAGAAATGTCTTGTCATCCTCAGCTACAGCACAGTTAGTCACAGCACTTGGAACGGTGTAGTTACATATGCAGACGTGCGCAGGCGCCACAGATATTCTTGGAACAATTTGCTGCAGCGGACAGCCAGCAGCGTAGTGTCGTTTATGCCGTCGTTTCGGGGAGAGCCTGAAGCTGCAGGCAGAATGCCACCACCTGTCAAGAGTACACGGAGTCATGAACCAGGTCATACACAGTACCCACCCTCACCTGGAATCTCGTATATGTGCTGGTGTCCGTAATTCGTTCGTATCGGAATCTTGTGTATCACGTTTGCTGTCTAAACACACGAGATTTAAAGAATAAAGAACCGTAATTTTGTATGGTTTTTGTGTAGGTTTGTCAACAATAAGGGAGGGAGTTATGCTGAGAGTGTTCAAGAATAGGGTGCGGGGCTGAGAGGGAGAAGGTCACAGCAGACTTGAGAAAACTGCATAATGAGGAGCTTCATGATTTGTGCTGCTCACCAAATAATTTGGGTTATCAATTCAACGAAGATAAGGGGGGCGGGCATGTGGCACGTACAGGGGAGACGGAAATACATGCAGGAAGTTGGTGGGGAAATCTGAAGGAAAGAGCCACTTGGACGACCTAACTGTAGATGGGAATTTTATGTCAAACTGGATCTTAAAGAATACAGACCGGGTGAACGTTGACTGGATTCATCTGGCTCAGGAAAAAAAATTGCCGACTTTTGTAAGCATGGTAATGACCGTTCAGTTTCCACAACATGTGGGGGATTTCCTGACCAGCTGAGGAATTATCAGCTCATAACGCAGGACCAATCGGCGTCTTTAATTCAAGTATCTGTGACAGCCATGGGCAGACCATCAGCAGCCTGGCATTGCTGGAAGCACAGACAGCTGACAGAATGAAGACATTACCGGTACTAGAATGGGAAACAGCGGCAGAGTCGCGTGGGCTGGGTACTTCATGGAAATGACGAGACCCCCGTAAGTGCAACGGAGTGTACATTCCAGAAAGCACATCGCATTGCCGATACAAATGACACTGGGTTAAGGGTGTTTACGGCAGCATTAATTGCTTATTGCTGGAATCGTAGGGGTGTACAACGTGTAGAGGCTTTTTGTTCGGTCAGATGACGACTGAGCTGGAAGTGGGCGGACAACAGTTGGTGGTCTGCCACCGGTAACTGGCGTGCAGAGTAAGGACATCACGATTCTTTTACCTCTTTAAGGTCCAGTGGTTACTTTCTGCACCACCATGTTTATCACAAGAAAGTTCTACGTTCTGGCCACACGGTTTATATTTGTTTTGTGTGTATCTGAGATGCAACTTTGCCCTGCCTCCACTACCCGAACTTAGTCTCCCAATGACACGCACGTCAGTTCTCTGGCGCAAACAAAACAAACGCATCCACCATACAACCTGTTGCGCAATATCACGTTACGTCATAATGCGAGGGAATCCACGTTCGACGTGGCAACGTTGGATGTTTTTCCCCCTCCAACGTAATTATACATAGCCACTGCACTGGTTCAGGTGTACTTAACTTGATGGACTGTTGTGATCCACCGTGTACCAGAAATGAACGTTCTGCAGTCTGAGTGACCGTCAGCGTCGTTCTCCGCACCTGCGAACGTGGCATTAAGTGACACGTGGAGGGGAGATAACTGCGTGGCCTCCAAATACAGGATGTTTTGGGATAAATCTGCCATCCTTTGTGAGAAAGTTTCCTACGCTAAATTACATCGCTATAATCAAACGTATCGATATCCGAAGTTGAACGGTTACAAACATAATGACGTGATAAGTTGTAGAGACTGAAAATTGCTATAGATTTATTGATTACCAAATACATATTAAAACGACGGGGAATTTGTAGTTGCTGCAGTGTCACTGCGAACCTAACGGCAGCCTGAGTGACAGACATAACGACATTGCTGCAGTACGACAATTTCGCACTAGTTTCATAAGATTCGTCCTTAGGGTTCCAAGCGCTTTACGTAGCACACTCGCCTCCTCCCGGCTTGGCTTGGCTGTCGACTCAAGGACGCACCTGCACACGCATCATATTGAACAGGCACGGTGTACATACTTGTCTCTCGTCATTATCTCCGTAAGCGTTCGACTTCGGATATCGATGTTTTGTTGTATCGATGTAAATTAACTTAAGGAACGTTATCGCGAAAAACGGCAGTCTCTCCTAAAACATTCTGTATAAGGTGAGAGCCTGCTTAGCTGATGGAACTAAGGGTAGTACTCCTTGCCAGACGTTTTCTCATAAGACGCTATTTTCTTATCAAAAGCAGCATTGAAAGTCCTCTTGTCAGCCTCGAGATTCGTGATCTTTGATGTTCAAGATCTCAACTGTTTGTGATAATCCTTTTAATACCATTGTTTCCACCTTACGTGACCGTTTCCGACGAATCGGGGTGGGACTGTACGGCTGGCGAATCAACTCTTCCCCATTCTCTTACAGTTGTGCAATCACTCCGAGCTCAATGAAACTCTGTCGCGCATTAAGTGAGGCCAATTACTATCGTGACTTACAGAACGAGACTCTGTCACCATTTAACTATCTCAAGCTGCTCTTTCCATCCTTTATATATTGTTTTAATTTTTATTAACGGAATTTTATAAGTTCTTGGAATCGAATAAGCGTTTGACATGGAAAATCGATTCCGTTGTTCGTGACGCCTTTATTGGCCCCAGATCACGAACATCGAGGTACGACTGTACTGCAATATCTGTTCCGAAGTTAATAATTATAGAGGACGTGTCACGAAGTGTGCACCCTCTAAGAGCCGATTAACTTAGCACAGTGACTCCAAAACTGCCCTTTCCGGGCATCGAACCAAAATACATCGGTTTTCCAGTCCACTAATTAGTCACTGAACCACCTGAGCTATCCCGATTCCCACTTAGTGAACCTGTTGGTCTCAAATTTATATAGTTTGTTTTAAAGTGGTTTTAACTGTTTTAATGGGATCAGGTGCTTTTGGCGAGGTGGATTACGACGCGGCGGGTCAATATATTCTGCATTCGTCAAACACTTGAGAAAAAACTGGAATAAAATGAGGCAGTGCATCAGCTGTTTATAGACTTAAGGAAGCTTATGATTCAGCTGGGAGGGAGGTATTTTATAATATTTTCATTGAGTTTGTTATCCCTATGAAACTGGTAAGATTAAGAAAAATGTGTCTGAATGAAACGTACAGCAGAGTCCGGGTAGGCAAGAATTTGTCTGACATGTTTCCTATTAGAAATGGTTTCAAACAGGGAGATGCTATGTCCCCATTGCTTTTCAACTTGGCTGTAGAGTATACCATTAGGAGGGTTCAGTTAAACCAGAGTGACTTGAAATTAAATGGTACACATCAGCTTTTGGTTTATGCTGATGATATTAATATGCTGGGAGGAAGCATACATACTGTAGAGAAAAATACAGAAGCTTTGTTAGTCTGTAGTAAGGAGATTGCTCCAGAAGTGAATGCTGATAAAACTAAGTACATGGTCATGTCTCGAGATCAGAATGCAGGACGAAGTCATAATATAAAGACTGATAATAGTTTCTGTGAAAGGGTGGAAGAGTTCAAATATTTGGGAACAGCTTTAACACACCAAAATTCTATTCAGGAAGAAATTAAGAGCAGATTGAATTCGGAGAATGCTTGCAATCATTCGGTGCATAATCGTTTGTCTACCAGTTTGCTATCCAAACATTTAAATATTAAGATATACAGAAATATAATTTTGTCTGTTATTTTTTATGGGTGTGAAACTTGGTCGCTGACATTGAGGCAGGAGCGTAGGCTGAGGGTGTTTGAGAATAGGGCGTTGAGGAGAATACTTGGGCCTAAGAGGGACGAGGTAACAGCGGAGTGGAGAAAACTACATAACGAGGAGCTTAATGATCTGTACTGCTCACCCAATATTGTTCGGGCGATCAAATCGAGAAGAATGAGTGGGCGGGGCATGGGGCATGTATGGGGGAGAGGAGAGGCGTATACAGAGTTTTGATGGGGAAACCTGAGCGAAAGAGACCATTAGGGAGACCCAGGCGTAGATGGGAGGATAATATTGAGATGGATCTTCAGGAAGTGGGATGGTGGGGTATGGACTGGGACGATCTGGCTCAGGTTAGGGACAGGGGGCGGGCACTTGTGAATGCGGTAATGAACCTTCGGGTTCCGTAAAATGCGGGGAATTTGTTGACTGAGCGCCGGTTAGCTTCTCAAGAATGACTGTGCTCCATGGAGTAAGTAATTAAGTAAGTAAGTAAGTGAGTGAGTAAAGGAAAGATGTTGCACGTGAACAGAACTCATCTTGTTACTAGATTTTATGCTTCAGAGTTTAGCGTTGAGACGTACAGGAACTTTTATACCAGCGCATGTCGGTAAAACAGCAGTGCAGTTCTGACCGACTGACTGACACTGACGGCACCACACTGCCGACACATTGTATAGCAACCATTTTACTCAGGTTAAGTGCAGCCGGAGTTTAGACTGTGGAATGCAGTGTCGTGGTTGTGTTCTCCCTACCAAAACTAACCCTCCAACCCTCACTGAGGTTATCCACAGCACTGAGATGATAATCACAGGGCGTTTCGCAGTACATTAAATGCTCTTGTCGCTTTGTGTCCCAGATTTGACGATGTACCCTTTCCAGTGCGGTACAGAAAGTACAGTTTACTGTGTGTTTAATTAAATATCGTAATGTGACGACATATGGGGGTGCAGAGGTATAGTTCCACACATTCTTTAGCTCGGCAAGGTTAACTGTGCAGACAGTAAGCATTGATACAGAGAGTATCCTGAAAATATGCCCTAATTTAGTAGTTCATGTTTTATTTCCTACACACAAAAGTGTCGGCTGGATTCGCCGCATCCCGCATAGGAAGTGGTGACCAGCTGACCGAGTGTTTTGACCCTGACTCATGGAGTGACTGCACAGGAAAGTTGGCGTCTCAACGTCCGTCGTGTATCCTCTAACCGTTGCGGATAAACGCAAGAACGGAAATGACTCAGTATCGCAGTACAATGTTTGGGTTTGAACGCAGCCCAGCCAATCTCTGTCCACTCGACTGTGTTGTGGAACAGACCCTGGGCCACACTGAGAGTAACAGTGCTTGGCGACGAACCTCAGCGTCCCCCCCCCTACGTCTCCAAAGGGTAGTGCTTCAAAAGTACAGGAAAGTATTAACTTTTAGCGCTCACCGCAGAGGCCCGGCTTCGATCCCAGTCAGTCCCTGTGAGATTTGTGGTCCACAAAGTGGCACTGGGACAGGCTTTTCTCTAGTCCTGCAGTTTTCCCCTGTCAGTATCATTCCACCAATGCTCCACACTCATCTTTATCTACATGTTATTCTTTCCAGAAGGAGAAACGGGTGAAGCTTGGGAACCTTCCGAAATGCAAAAGTCTGTCGGAAATCGAGGAGCAGTGGATAGGAAAGAACTTTACATTTTTGTAACTTGTATCTCCACAGGCGTTCACTTTATTTCAGTTGCAACGAGGCACAGATCTGGCGAGATCAGATACTGCAAGCGGTATCATTTCCGCTGTACAGTCTCTCCCCGCACCTGCCCCAGGCGCTGACACGCCAGCCCTACACGCAAACTGCTGACAGTGCCTAACCTCTCCAGTTCACCAGTCACTGTCCTCTCAACATAGCTTACTAAAACCAACCAGCAGGAGCCGGAATAGCTCAGTGTGCATAGTGACTGGGCTGCGGGCTGTGCCTCCGAGGAATTGTGGTTTCATTCGCAGCAGGGATAAGAAAGATTTTAATGTTTATAAGGTTAGGACCGACCATGGGGCCCACCCAACATCGTAACCGAAGGGTACCGAAGGCTTTTCCGCTGGGTTAAAGCGGCCGGGGCGTGAACTGACTGATAACCTCCATGGAGTGCTGACGTTAAGAATGTGCGGCGCTATACCTGTACTTCCTCCATATGCCTTCACGGCTTGTACAAGGACTTCACCTACTACACACGAATTTTTTGAGGGTTTGTGAGGCATGTGGTAATGCTGGGGTTTAGAAAGCGGGTTGGCTTGCAGTGGGCACAGCCAGGCTGCCGCTCTTGTCAGCTCCACGCAAGGATGCTCCTTAAGTCGGCCTATCTCGAGTTCAATTTCAACACGGACGTCATCTCGCGCTGAGAGGGGTGAACAGCAGGTCCCAGGACCCTCCCCACATTCTCCCTGACAATGGTAACGAGGGTGGAAAACAGCTGGGGTTTGTCTTGGGGTAACCTTTTAACCTCAAGAACGTCTGACATCCCAGGGTCACGGATTCTGCTGGGAAGGCAACGAGGCGCTTACTGAATGCTGCCGACTGATGCGCCATACTACACGGCGTCGTTACATGACACGTGCACAGGACACACTGAGCTAGGAAACGCCGCGTAGTTACACGTCGTATTCGACCACAGGTAGGCAAAGCCATACCAATGCGGACAAAATTTGTACATTTAAATGAACCCAGCAGTATTGTCCGGTAGATATAGATTTGTCTGATACATTAGCTATTCAGGATGACCTTACACAGGGAGACGCTTTAACGCCAGTGTTTTCAACTTGCCTAACAATAATTTCAGTAAGGTCTGAGAAAACCAAAAGACTGAAACTGCGTGGGGCATATCAGCTGCTTTTGTTCTTTAGTGGTTGTGTTCATTTATTGGGCAATAAAGTTATACTATATAGAAGCTTTATTAGGCCCTAGCATTTAGCTGGTCTGGAAGTAGCTGATGAGAAACTAAGCACAGCGCATACTGATGTCTTGTGAACAGACCGCAGCGCTGCATCACGCACCAACACAGCTAGCAGATTCAGTGACACTGCGGCAAGGTGAAGTACTTCAGAACGACGCTGTGACTTCAAATTTGTCAAGAAATGAAGGGTCGATTAGAATGCAAGCTACCATTAGATTCGAATCTTTTGTCTTCCCGTTTGCTGGTTGAGAGTATAAACATTAAAATGCACGTAACTACAATTTTGCTGTTCGCTTTGTATGTGCACGACACGTGGGCTCTCGCACTGACAGTAGTGTCGGCACAGCGGCTATTGGAAAAGGAAAAGGCGAGGAAAATATTTGGATCTGACAGGGAGCAGGCCAACAGAAGCTAGGAAACAAATGCATAGTGATTAGCATCACTCAAATGTGGGTCACGTGATCAAATCAAGGAGATGTGATGGGCGGGGCAAGTGGCACGCATGGGAGACAATATATATAAGCACAGCGTTTTAGTTAATAATGTGGCAGAAAAAGACAACTTGGTAGACCTAAACGTGAATGGAGGGTGAAATTAAAATAAATCGTTTGGAGAGGTGTGCACTGGATTCGTCTGGCTCGGAATAGGGGACTAGTGGTTGGGTCTTACGAGCAAGACGGCGAAGCTGGCGGTCCCGCACAGTGCGATGAATTTCGTGGCTAGCTTCTGCTGTCGGTTAGCTTGGCCATGCGACGCCGCACGCACTGGCACCGGACATGTCGTCAGTGTTGTGCTGGGACTTACTTTCAACTTGAGAAATTGCTAGGCTCACCTGCGCAGCGCATTTTGGGTGTACCTGAACCGGTGACCTACCAGACCACAAGTCACAAACACACACAGTCTCATTTCTCACTGACGCCCACAATGAATACGATGAATGTGACGAAACAGAAATCCTCGCTTCTACAGAATTCGCGCCATACAGATTTGGCCGACTTTCTTCTGTTGGAAAGCACTGGCCGGCAGAGTTCATAGCGACTTCGGGTCCCCTCCATGATCTTAGCTAACCAAGACGCGGGTCTCTTTTATTGCAGAGATATTTAGGCCGAGGCGGGAGGCAGACCATTCACGTCCATTCAGCGCAGAGGTTTAAACAACGTGGAGTTTTACCTCCACTTCGCATACGACTTTATAAGGGGCTCAATTAAGCACAGGAGTAACTTTATACAGAGAGGGCGTCACTGGGAAAGCTGAAAGTGTATGGGATCAATCAGGTTCTGAATCATGCTGGTGGTGACTCACTGTTGATCTGACACAACGAAAATCCGTCAACACAAGCGTTAGCACGTCGAGTCGCGTGAAATGTGTTACTAGTGGGCTAGTACAAACATTTTGCATGACATCATACTCTGAACAAAACGCCGCATTTAAGCCAACATCGAACTTCTTTTTGCTTTTATATTTCTGGCGTCTAGTTCTTATGCAATTTAGTGGCGTCATTTCAGAGTCGAGCTACGGCTGCGACAGTCCGGCACACAGCTGCAGGACACGGCTTGCTACGCTACAGCGCACAGTTTCAGTCATGAGTACTACATTGACACAAACACGTTCAGATACTGATATGTTTAATTTGCGAAACACACCGGGAGTGTTATGCATTCAGCCCGTACCGCGCAGTAAACACACTCCGTCTCGGTTATACAAACCAGTCAGTTAATGCTGTTATAGGGAAATAATCGCTGTTTGTTCTGAGATCCACTCAAAACACATAAATACACTGTGTGGGCAGAACGTAGACTTGTTATATGTTAAGCTGGCGGTACATATAGTGACCAGTGAGCATTAAACGCTTCACATATTTCTCGTAAATTTTCATTGCCGTTTGTGTTACAAATAATAATGAGAGCCGCCCTGCGGGTAGTCGGTAGCTACCGCAGGCGCGGTTGGTCACGCAGTTTTCCTCCTGTCTGTCGCAATTCCCGTCATGTCTGTAGTTCGAAGAAAATCTGACCGCACATCTCCTAACAAGGATGTACTGGGGCTGCTGTTGGCGGTCACCCACTGCTGACGCCTGACTGCTGACTAACGCGCACGCAGGTGGCGGTATTTGTTTACCTGATTGTAACGGTCAGCCGAACACTTGTCCGTGGTTTGGCGTCTCCGTCGGAACATGTATGCAAGCATGTGTTTGTTCTAAGTACCCAGTGGGCCGATCGGTTGCTCAAGGAGCCCAACCGCATGTCCGTCAATAAGATTTAGAAACCCCGAACAAGGGCAGTCCGGGGCCGCACCATTTTGCAGGACGAGACAAACAGAACGTAATGGATAGAAATTCAGATTCTTCGCGGAAGGACTGATTTAATGTTTACTATAGGCGTTCTTTATGAAGTGAAACAAGCCTTATGTGGAGACCATCTGTCCTTCCGTCTGTCCGTCTGTGACCCAGTATCAGGACCAAACCGTTGATCGGATTGTCATAAAATTCAAAACTTCTTTACAAAAATTGTAGATCAAGCCTGAGTTTCGTGAAAATCGGTCCAGTGACAGTTGTACTTTATTTAATGACATAAATTAAATTTACCACATGTTTTTACAGTTTTTGTACAATTTGGATAAAATTCAGTAGAGCAGATGTGTAGATGTCCACAAAAACGTATTTGGTGGCGGTGATTTTCGAGAAAATCTGCGCAGTGAAATTCAGACTTGGCTTAGAGGCGTAACTGAATGTTTGTCAGTAATGTCCACTGTGTGCAGTTCGGAACGAGCGATATAGCTACTCGTATCTGTACACACCGCATGTTGTTGAGCTTTCGTGAGTTTCGTGAAAATCGGCGCGGGATGGGCCTTGCTGTTCTTAAGCAAGTAAGTGAAATTACATTTAGGGGTGTACCGTGAAGTCGTATGACTTTTTAAAGTAAAGAACGTCACGGTTAGGTCTGTGTACTAGGCCGGTCTTTTCCAGAAGGCGGTACGCGAACCGTCGCCTGGCGGTGCGCGGAGAAATTTAGGGATTATTTTAATAGCTAAACTTTAGAAATGTTAATTGCACAATTAGAATTGTTTTAAATGTGTCGAAACGTAGGCAGAAATATTTATAAAGTGAACTTCAAGATACTGTTTCATTGTCCAACATAAATACAGACCTT
>Ga0123352_10014212_pt1 | contig 12669 bp, 8 predicted proteins | sample TergutLab28metaG_FD_89700 | JGI IMG/M metagenome (GOLD analysis project Ga0123352, IMG submission 89700) | Labiotermes labralis P1 segment gut microbial communities from Petit-Saut dam, French Guiana - Lab288 P1 | ecosystem: Host-associated > Arthropoda: Insects > Digestive system > Gut ... | reverse complement strand
TGTTTTAGTGGATGCGCGCGCTAACATAAAGCAGCAAACATGAACGGTCGGGCCATTCCAGAAGCTTATCTTTTCCGTCTGTATGTGTGTTTCGGCTAACGAATGTGATTCCGGAACGAATTATCTTCGTTAGCCGAGGTATCATTGTATTCACTAATTTTTCAACAAAATAGGATCAGAACAAACTAACCATTCGTGGTGGGCGCGACATTTTAGATAATCCGTGGTCATGGCATGTTCAAGCTAGCCGATGTATAAACGTCACGGGGCGGATGTGTAGCGTGATACAGCCTCTAATCCGTGGTGCAGAGTGTGTAGTATGCAGTTAAAGACCATCTTAGGCAGGGAGTAGAGGGCCGCAAAACGGGTCTCTACTGAAATTCGTTTCATACTTGCAAGTACGTTCATTTAACCGGTTCATTCATTACTCTATCAAACGAGTACCTGGTGAACGAAGCAGGAACTGGTTATCTCTGAAAGAGACAGACCTGTTGGGTGCGTGAACGGAAGCAAATCCGTGCTGGTGACGGATATAGGTTAAACATTTGTAAACGACCGAACAACAAAAAACCGGTGAAAGAAATGGATCCGTTGATCGAGAAACGAAAAGAAAGGCGGAAGGGTAAGTGGTGAATGATGTTAACCAAGACCACTAGGCGTAGTTTTGGCCGAGACCGGGTCAGATCAAAGTAAGGACGGATCAGCAGACCGGATACATTATGCGACAGTACAGAATACCTTTATTGTGTACATTGTACTTGTGTTACAGTTTCTAGCTTTAAATCCTATCTTTATGTTTGAAAGGGATGATTATTTGGTAGTATCAGTGACAGCTGAATTGTAAACAGGACGTGGAAACAAAACAAGTAACTCCACTCCTTTACATTATACTATTTATCCTACATTGGATAAAAACTTTAAAAAAAGGGGACCCTAACTCGAACAACACCGGTCATAAACCTTGAGAATTTATAACCATTGTTCTGATTTTGTTTCCTAGCCTTTTCCAACAGACATTTGAATATTATGATTAATCCATGCAACTACGGAGTGCATCTAACATAGGACCAAGAGACTCTTGCAGCCAAGCCTTTAAAAAATTAAAAATTATGACGCTACATTCCCAATACATTTTTTCACTGATTCTATTTGCCATCGATAACAAACACCTATTCACTCACAACAATGACCTATATACATACTCGACCAGGGACAGCGCCAACCTGCACCTGCCAGCTGTTAAGCTGTCCGAATTCTCTAAAGGACCATTCGTATCGGGTATTAAAGCTTTTAGTCACCTACATAACCATTTAAGACTTTTGGTCAGTGATATGAAATGTTTTAAAATATCTCTTAAGAGATTTTTATGTCATCATTCGTTTTATACGATAAAGGAATTTTATGATTACAATGAAAACAAGCCCATATAAATTTATTTATATGAGGTATGAACCTAACCTACTTCTGCTATGAACTCTTATGACAAATACATTATTGTAATTGACTGGCATTATTGATTAATGTTTACTGTATTTTGTATCTGACCAGTTCCATATCCACATGGATTTTGTTTCCTGTACGGATTTACGGAATGTAAATAAATGAAATGAAATCATGTGTGTAGTGGAACAAAATTCGGGGTGTGTTGCAAAGAAACGGACATAAATATGAATGAAGTGGGATCTGTACGTAATTAATAAGCGCACTACCACCCAACATTCTTAACAAACTCGTGATTGTGAATTGGACCGTTATCTAAACCGTAAATGATGCGTTAATTAACTGGGAACTGATGAGCAAGACAAATACGTGGGATCCATGAACAAAAGGAGGTACAGGCTTGTGAACGAGATATTTTATTGAACAATGACTGACTGGTGCACATTGCACTTTGTGAATGAAAAACGATGCGAAACTGTCTGGGTATAAGTGAACGATTAGTCTGCGGACCCGTGATCCGGTTCTCGTCAGTATCTTGCTGTTTCGTTATTTCGGACCAGTTCATCCGGAATGATGTGTGTGTAATATGAGTATTAGTGCTAACCACAACGGTGTAAATTGTCAGCGCTGGCGTTATGAATATTGCCGAATGATCTACTGTCGTCTAGTGATGAAAACCACGAATGACAGTTGTATGTGTAATGAAAGCAATGTTTAAGAAATCCCAGGGGAATAATAATATTTTTCCGAGTTTCTGCCCTGGTAGTAGCATGTGGTCTAAGGAAATTATCTGGAACTGGTGAATGCACGTCGGTTGTCACGATAAGTGGCGTGTCGGTTACAGAAACTAACTGGGAAGGGACTTGCTCTAAAAAACCCCAATCTTAAACATGTTTATTACATTTTATAGTGCTTTGTACTCACTCGAGCCATAACATAACCTTAAACTCTTTTGGTTGGTCTGTGCGCATTCACCTGCAAACCGTATCCCTGGCTGCTGCGCGAAATAATGTAGTGCAGTTGTTTTCAAGCTGTGTTACGCCTAAAGCTTTGAGGGGGGGGGAGGGAGGAGGACCGCTTTCCTTGGCGCGTTGGCAAAATTGCAAAAAGGGACTGTTAGCTTCATGTCCTTTTATACGTCCGCATGGAATAACTCGGATCCCACTGGGCGGATTTTCATGAAACGTGATATTTGAATATTTGGACAGTAGATTGTGATCTTCGTACATCAAGACATACTGACTTCTCTTTGTGCTGTTGCGGTGTTTTGTCTGAAGCTCAGTGTAGTTATGTAATAGTGCAGAATGAAAGTTCTAAAAGGTGGAAACTGGTGTTCTGTACCAGGATGCAAGAGCAATTCTAAAGAACATTCAAATTTAAGTTTCTTTAGATTTCCTAAAGATACAGAACGGTAAGCTGCTGATGGATATCCTATATTGCACAAGTTTTGTAGTAAGTTGTGTACTTGATCACATACTACTTATAGTTTTCTGTGATCATAGGTCAAAGATTTGGAGCACAGCATGTGGACGCAAAGATTTGCTGCAGAAGGACCCAACATATTGTTACATTAATTGTAAAATTTGTGGGCTTCATTTTGAAAACGTTATGTTTTTAAACTTTGAAAAAAATAGGCTGAAAAAATATGCAGTACCTACCTTATTCAAAGACTGCACAGCTGCAAATATGTTGCAGAACTTCAAAGGTAATGACATAATGACAGACAGCATCAACACATAATCCCTTAAGAAAAGTGACTTGGTCATAGTCTGCAGTACGATTAATGTGGCTCCTATTTCAGATGATATGCCCATTTCCAATGGCAGTGTATATGAAGAAGTACCAAATTCAGTGCAACATACACAAGGTAATAAGACTTGGGTAGCTTAACCGTTTGGTGCCTAACTTCAGGTACACCTTCCACATAGTGTGATGCTCAAATTGCTGAATGTCAGGTTATAGACAATGCCTATTGAATGGCCTCATTACATAGCTGTCATTTAAATTCTGATCACCTGTACATCACACTGGCCATTTATTTCTCACACCAAAGAGTTAATTAAAACCATGTTAGAGACTTGATCTCTGTGAAAGTCAATATTCAGGGTTTTGACCCATTGTGGTCTCCCACTGTAATACCATTCTTTCAACCTTTCATGACTAATTCTGACAAATCACAGTGAGACCACATGATTGGCGAGTCTCTGTCACCCGTTGTTCTTCTGTTGTGCACATGGATGTTTGTTATGGTTTTGTCATTCCCAATTAACCCCCTCTTATTGAGACTGTACTATAGTTTATGCTATTAGTTAATTAAATTTATTCCAATGAAAGGAAGTGATAAAGAGGACATATCACAATAAATGAAGCTGTTTGATGTGTTCAATAGCTGGAGATGTGGAGTCCCAATGGAATGCAGTTGTGGATGTATTGCAGTCTGATGAGGCAGCTCCCTCTATACAAAGGGTACCATTTCTTGCTGTGCCTGACCCTTCAAGTGGTACGCATCCAAATATCACCAGCACGTAAGTGTAAACAGCACTCCACTTAGGGGTACATAACCAAGAAAGGAAGTAGTAAGAAAGTATGTACGTGTTGAGCATCTTAAACTTGAAATAGATCCACAGAAAATATGGGACTGTTATTATTCTGTTACAAGTAATGTTTGTTACTCCACCATGTTTCTGGGTGGTTGGCTGGGCTATGGTAATACAATAAAAGGCTGACATGCAGTGATGACTGTTGGTTGTCATACAGCGTAATGATCCTGTAGCAGCGATGCAGAATTTTGAAGAACTTTGTGGCAGTTACCCTTAACTGCACATTCCGTATTGATCTCTGAGAAGCATTTCAACTACTGTTAATGTTAGAAGACTACGGTGGCTTCAGCATGCAACTGTGACATGCTTAACAGAACTGGAGAGTAATGTTGTCCTTGCAGGTGCAATATGGGAGACACATCCATGTGTCTGGCTGTGGATGGGCTTAAGATGGAGCCAGAATCATGCAGTGACAGTGAGCAAACACTAAGTGGTGGAGTTGCCAAACATGAGGCAATTTCTGTGACAGTTCCTGCAGTCAAGTGTGAAGCAGAGGTGAGACTTGGAATATTTGAGTTTCTGATGGCAGTGTTACTGAAGATGTGTGTTATGCTGTGTCACTGGGCAGGTAGTTCCCAACAGTTGGCTGGACTGTAAAGATGAAGGCCCTGTGGTCCTTCAAAATATCGGGAAATACTCACCCATTGACATGGCATCATGTCCCTGGAGTCTTCAGTCTTCAGAAATAAGACATGTTTTTACTGTAGACTGTTTAATTTTATATTACTGCAGCTTTCATAGGGACAGCCATGTTAGGTGTTTCAAATGAACTATGTCCAGACATGTGATTTGGTTTTTTATAGGCAGTGCTATTGTAAAGTGCACATATGATGCGCATAATCTAGAGTCATGTTGCAGCACTTGCAGTTGTCTGTGGTCTAAGTGTTAATCATGTGTTCTCCAGCCTGCTGGAGCCATGCTTTTTGCAATGTGAGTGGACTCACAATGCATCAGCGAACTTGAAAGCTACGCCAGTAGCAGCCTGAACTGCTGGTAGGGCCAGCCATGCTGGACAGGTCATGAGAAAATTGCCACAGAAGCAGACATACTCTGGCCCTTCAGTTTTTGGGTTGGCATGTGGGGCTGATGACCCCATCCTGATACAAGGACTTACATTGATAATCCTCAAATTGTTAGCTAGATGGAACCAACAGAGGGGCATAGTTAATGTGGTCAGGGCCTCAGTTGGGCTGCTATGTCACTAAAATGATGGTTTTACATGTTATATTGTTGCATCTGTGACCCTGCAGGTAATACTCATGCCGTCTGAAATCAACACAGGACCCAAATAGCTGTGGATGACAAGCAACTGTTGACTGCGCTGCATGTTTTCGCTCTATAGGGGAGTAGCGTGTGTGTAGGTTAGAGACATTTACTTGTGTGCAGATTGTTGTGCTGCTGACACGTGGATAATATTGCGCTGCTGAAATGTGAATAATATCGTGCTGCTGAAAATAAATGTCCACTGAGTTCAGGAACCAAGTTGTCTGTAACCAGTCAGCTGGTTTCGAAGTTCAGATAGACATAAGCTTTGGTAATTTCCTCCACTGTTTTATGATCTCAATGGGGATGGTCCTGTAGGGCTTAAATGTGAAAAGGGAGAAATATATTTGGTTTTATCTGCAGTATTTTCTGTACTGTGTTTTTTATAATTACACAAGATGATGTTTGTGCTTGTGCGGTCGAGTTTATACTTATGTTTGAACACCAGTAATGACCATTAACTTGCATTCTGACTCATCTAGATTTATGGCCTACTGCATAGGAACAGTCAGGAGTTTGGCAGCATTCAGACTGTTATGGCATTCCTGTCACATTTACAGGGCTTTACAGTTTATTTTCCAGTCAGAGATTACTTTTTTGGCAATTTTTTTAACTTTAGTAAAGTAAGTTTGCAAATTGATGTTTCAGGATTAAGAATCTGGTGATGTTTGAGTGAAGTGACATGCATATGGAAAGACACATGTATCTCTGGCTCAAAAATTTGTAGCTAACAGCCGTAAATGAAAATCCTTTAGAACTCGCGTGCTGCCAGTCCCAAACCGACATTTCCCTGCCAGGCCCTGAACAAAATAAAAAATCTGGTACAATTAATAACATGAGGTAACAACAATAAAACCTGTTTTACAGCTCAGCTTGCATGTAATTAAAGCAGAACCAGATTCAGATCATGAATTGTGGCCCGTATCATCAGTGAATGAAGATATAACAATGATGGAGAAGCCTATGACATTCATGTTTGTTTCAGTAAATGGAGAGGTGAGTGTAGGGTTCATGTCTGGTGTTGTGAGGTCTTCTGGGGATTGAGCCTTGTGAAATGTTCCTGCATGCAGTGGGTGACGTGCCTGTCTGTTGTACATGGAGCTTTTTATAGAACATTGTGTGGGGGTGGCTTACTGATTTGTGTGATGCTGTACACACTATATTTTGCAGATCATAAGATGCTCTAAGATTTTAGAAGGCACACTGGGGAAAACACATGCTATATGCACTTGAAACTGAAATTCACAAATACTTTCTCAACAAAATGGTAGCTTCTGTTTGTCATATTTGCACACCTGTGGACTATATGGTGCAGGAGAATTTTATGCAGAATTTTCTGTGAGAAATGTATGTCATATGGTCCACAAAATTCATTTTATCTTTGAGTATTTGCATTTGAATCCCGGTTTCATATTCAAGAACACACAGCTCTTCAGAATATGCATTTCACTATTAATTATGTACAGTAATTACATGGTAATTGTGCTTGATTCATAGCAGGGACAGCTACAGGATGTTGCTGCAGTCAAGCAGGAATTGAATGTGGAACTAGCTACAGAGGAGCACCAATTGTGTCTCAGGAGGTAAATGGAGAATTGTGAAAGTTGCCTGATTATTAAAGATACGAGTCCTCTGGAGTGTTAAGCTGTTGTGTCACTGGGTAAATTGTTCAAATGTTGTATGGGATTGTAATCCTTCTTCACGGCCAGTCATTTACTCTTCAGCTGCTTGACCATGTCGATGAAAGCTGTATGATCCTTCACATTGTCAGGAATGTTCTGCCCAATGCAATGTAAAATCTCAAAAGTCTTGAATTGTCAGGAACATTGTTGTAAGGACCCTAACTCTCGTACATGATTACTGTTGCATACTTACTAGATTTGTGTAATATATAGTGTGAGATAAGAGCTTTATCACAGTGGCATTGCTGGCAGTTCAGGTCTTGGGGCTTGTGAAGCTGTGTCATTGGGTGTGTGGTTCCAAACATTTTGAAGAAGCAAGGCGCCTCTTTCTTCGAGAGTCAAGCAAGCCAAAAAGACAAAATGGTGTCCCTGAAGAGGAAGGCACTACCTTTATTCAAGACATGACAAAAAACTTACCCAGTGACATACTGTCACATCCCAGAAGATCTGAATCCTCAAGATGGATGCTGATGCAGACTGTCATCTCACAAGATTAAAACAAGAAAGCTTAATGTGTGACAAACACTATTTATCTAAAACAAGCCTTGTTGTACCTGTGAAAGTGCAGATAAAAACGGTGATGGATGGCAGCAGTTTGGTGAACATTCTCACTGCTGTTCCCTACATTGTGTGGGTCACCTCACAACTGTGCCTGTAACCTGAAGAAAATTGCACTTTGTGGAGCTACATGATTTGTATGTGTCATCAGATATTATTAGGGTGTTGAAATCAAGGAAGATGAGATGGGCAGGGCATGTGTCATTCTTGGGGGAAAAGAGAAATGCAATGGGGATTTTGTTGGGGAAACCTAAAAAAGGGCTACTTGGAAGAACTAGGCATAGATGGAAGGGTACTATAAAACATCTTGAAGAAAGAAATAGGACAGGAGGGCATGGACTGGCTTAATCTAGCTCAGGATAGGGACAAGTGGGGGCTGTTGCAAACACAGTAATGAACCTTCAGGTACCAGAAAATATGGGGCATTTCATGACTAGTTGAGGAATTGTTGGTGAGAATAGAGGTCATGAAGCTCAGTCTGCTATTGCTTTCTGCCTCTCAGTCCCAGGTATTTTCCTTAGCAACCTATTCTTGAACCCCCTCAGCTTACATTCTTCCCTTATTGTGACAGACCATGTGTCACACACAACTAAAGAAGAGGGAAATTTATATCTCTTTATATTTTAATCTATATGTTTAGATATCAGAGGGACAAAGAATTCTGGAACAAATGGTAACAGGCATTACATGAATTTAAGCTACTTGTACTGTCTTCATTCATATAATTTTGATGTGGTAGTGTCATGTCCTTGTATTGGAACTTTGCTCCATATTCAGAACATTCATTAGTTATCTTTGTGTTGTGATTTTGTCCTGCATTCAATTTGTGGGACTCTTAATGTACACAAATAGTCCCCTTCCTGTACACCCTGCAAGACAAAGGAGGAAACCACATATGCATCTATATTTTGCCAACAGTGGCAAACAGTGTTGAGGGTTTGCTTAGAAAGGAAATACGTTGGGAGTGACTGATATACATGCATAATGCTTCAAACATACTGACCCAAGAGGTATATGTGCTGTGTAAATCTGCATACAGTTTGGTGGTCAATAGGTCGGTTGTCTCTAAGTAACTTTAATCATTTATACTGCAATATATATGTATGCTGATCCCAATGGCCACACAGTGTTAGGCGTAGGTCTGCGGCCACTTGCCTGCTGAGATTGTGGGTTCGAATCCTGCCTGGGGCATGAATGTTTGTCTCTTGTGAGTGTTGTGTGTCGTTAGGTGGAGGCCTCTGTGATGAGCTAATTACTCATCCAGGGGAGTCCTACCGACTGTGGTGCATCATTGCGTGTGATATAGAAACCTCGAAAATGAGGAGGCTATAACCCACCTTGAGCAACAGCGCCACAAAAAAAAAAAGTATGTATTTATGAAAATTAGGGGAAAAGAAACTTTTGATGGAGGGACATGGGATGCATTCCTTGAACAGCCCTGAAAATTGATATTTCACATATGAAGAGCTTTTATAAAGGATAAAATACGTCATTCTTGTTGCGGTGATGTTTACTTTTGTTGTTATAATTTGTTATATATTCTGTAGTGTGCAAAACTGTACATGTAGCAATTTTGCCATTAGTTGTGATGATGTTATTGGACACAGTTCAAAGGTGGCCATTTATGCCATTAACAGAGATGTGGTTGGTGAAGAATGAATGATTATGTTTTGCACTCTCTACTTACTTCTCTTCTAGACATATTACTCATATGTCATGTATTGCTATGACACCCCTGAATATGCCTTGGCAAATAAAATTACATAATTTTAAAACTGTTATTGCAACTTAGTTAAGAAGTTACAGTCGCATTTGAACTGGCTGGGAAGCTGAGATAGCTCAGTCAGTGTAGTAACCAGGCTATGAGTGGGATATTCCAAGGTGCAGTTACTAGGGGGGGTAAGGAGTTTTTCTCCTCTTCTTAATGTACTGAGCCTCCTCCTGTTCAGTGGATACAGGGGAGTTCCTTTGTTTTGTTGGAAAGCAGCTAGGGAATGAAGTTGATCACTCATCTCCATCCAGTGCTAAGGTTAAGAATGAGTGGAGCTATACCTTTGCACCCCACTATACCTTCATGGCATGCATTGGGATAGCTTTACATTTGCTGTGAATGAATTTGTAATTTTATGTTTGCAGGCACTAAAATTAATTTTCAAATAAAGGTGCTAGAAATATCGAGGATTCTGGTCTTTTGTGATGTGATGTGATGTCACTGGGGAAAGTAGCTTTTGATATTTTGAAGGAATGTGCTGCCTGTTTCTTCGTAAGGTCATGAAACATGAAGGTGACATGTCCTTTCAAAATGTCAGGAACCATTTACCAAGCAATGCAGCATCACTTGCCAAAGTACCACAATGCACAGTTGCTCTGTGACAACATCAGAATTACAACAAAGACATTCTTAATTGAATTCAACTGGGCCACAAACAGATTCATGTCACACTGCACCCTCAAGTAAAATAATCTTTTTTGCAGTTTGGATTACCAGGAAGAGCCTTCCATTGGGAGATCTGAGTTGGCACAGTTTGCTTCTGATATTGACAGAAGAGTTGATACAGGTATGGGAAGCGAGATTGTGATGACAGATTACAGACAGGAGAAACATTCTGAAGAAGGTGACTGTGGTACATTGAGTGAAGTGAGACAACATGTGTGTCATTTGTGTGGAAAAGAGTTTCATCGTCACCGGAACTTGATGATACATAAACGTATCCATATTAGAGAGAGGAGTTTTGGGTGTGATGTGTGTAAAAAAGAGTTTAAAGGAAAAGGGAGCCTAAAGACCCATTTCCTTATACATACAGGGGAGAAACCATTCAGGTGTGAACTTTGTAGCAAACAGTTCTTGAAAAATGGAGATCTTGTGAGACACAAGCGTGTCCACACTGGAGAAAAACCGTATGTCTGTGACGTATGTTCCAAAACCTTTTCTCAGCGTAGTTCACTTACATCTCATGTGCGCATTCATACAGGTGAGAAACCTTTCAAATGTGAAGTGTGTGGCAAAGAATTCACGAATAGGTGTAACGTTGTGATACATTGCCGCGCCCACACAGCAGAAAAGCCCTACAAGTGTGAAGTTTGCCAAAAAGTGTTTTCACGGTGGGCAGTTCTGGCCAAACACAAACGTTCGCACAACAGAAACAAAGCTGAAGCCAACACACACTAAAGCTCCTTTATTTCGGAATCTTGGGCACAGGAGGAACTTCATTTTCAGGAATTTGGAGGCAAAATTCCCAAGGATATTTCACTGTAGGACATTCAAATAAGTAAGTGGAAGAAGAAGGGTATTGTTTAATTAAATATGTCTTGATTTTAACATTGTTTTAAATTTCTTCTTGGCCTTCATCTGGCTGCCTTTCAAATTAGTAATGACACCAGAAATCTGTGTGTATTTGTATCCACATTTTAAGCTCTCTCCAGCACAGCAATTAAGAATAATAATTAGCTTAAAACCCTCCTTATATTTACAGCAACAGGCTTCCGGCTGAATGGGAATACTGCGAGAGATTTTATGTGCTCAGACAGTACTGGTTTCACCTCCAACTCCAGACCTGATAATAATTTTAATTGACCAAAAACGTAACTCCAAATGGTCAGAAAATACAGAAAGAACTCGGTTGAAATGTTAACTTGTTTGGCGTCCCCTTGTCCCCTTCTTGTGGCCTACCTAGTAAAGTGATGCTTATTGTATGCAGTGCTAAAATGGTGTGTTCACTGATCATTTGATGTCAGCTGCAGCTTCTAAAATGTGCTGTATCACAGTATCACCAACAGTTGACAGTAGACCCATTTCATGCAACCCCTTGTGATCTTGACTATCAGTTTAACTGACATTTAAATGGCCAGTTGCTGTGTCGCCATTTAGCTTATCATTTTTCTAGTTATCAAAGGACAGAAACACAAATAATATATAAGAATAACAAGAGCTGTCTCAAGCTAATTATGTGATACAGTAAGGCTACCTGTGTGCCATCTGTGAATGACAGCTGAAAATACATTGCCAGAGGCATCACAAAAGCGATGGATGAGACACATTACTTTTAAATGTAGATCATATTGCCTGTCATAGACCTCACTTGACATTCCCACATAGTGGGTGAAACAAAGAAGTGAATTATCACATGATTTAGTAATTCTACAGAAATAATCTATGTACAGCTTTGTACATAAAGAACTGACATTATTATGCAATTTTACAGAGTGACGTTATTTTAATATTTATGTCATGTTTCATGTATTTTTATATGTTCTGCATAAGGTTGGAAATTACACAAGTATCTACAATAAGACTTGTATCCTCTTTTTATATTCTTCCCTTTTTGATGCAATTTGTGCAGTATTTATGTTTGTGGTTATTTTGCAGTTAGTGACAATTAAGTCATGCCTATAGCTTGAAATTTATATCGGTTCGAGTATGAATCTTTTTCTAGGACTGGGTCAGAATTGGCACAATTTTAGTGTACCCAAGTTTGAGTGTCTACAGTAGAGGCCCTGAAGTCTACGTCACTGTAGATCTCATGAATACAAATCTATGTTTAACATAAACATAACAGGCTTAATTAGGTACATCTAGTTCTGTTTTTTGGAAGAAAATGTGGCTGTAGTCATGATTCAAAGTAGAGAACTTTAAGGCAGTTTTTATCCCATTTCCATTCTTCAAAGCAAAAGGTACCTGTACTGCTTATTGTTGTGTGGGTATATGCTGCACATTTCTGGCAAAATGTGACATTCACTTGCATGCTTGTTAACTGATTTAATGGGGCTAAAAAGAAATGCCATTAATAGTTTTGAAATATGGGTGCAAAATGTGTGATTGCTGGAATTATTCCATTTTATGAGATCACTGAAGGAACTCTTCAGTGTGACAGTGACATTTAAGGGCACAGTATTTTCACACGATATTGAAATGGAATTAGAGTGATGTGACATTGAGTTGTCTGTCAAACATAAGAGCTATCATTGGCAGGTTTCATTAACCCTTAGCTGCTGAACGACATATAGTGTATACAGGGTGTCCCAGGAGGAATGTGCCAGACTTTGGGAGGGTGTTCCTTATGTTAAAGTATACCGATATAACCCAAAACACCTATGTCCAAAGTTGAACGGTTACGGAGATAATGGCC
>Ga0123352_10014209_pt1 | contig 12669 bp, 6 predicted proteins | sample TergutLab28metaG_FD_89700 | JGI IMG/M metagenome (GOLD analysis project Ga0123352, IMG submission 89700) | Labiotermes labralis P1 segment gut microbial communities from Petit-Saut dam, French Guiana - Lab288 P1 | ecosystem: Host-associated > Arthropoda: Insects > Digestive system > Gut ... | reverse complement strand
TGATACGATAGAGACAGCTGCTGAGTTTGATACGATAGAGACAGCTGCTGAGTTTGATACGATAAAGACAGCTGCTGAGTTTGATACGATAGAGACAGCTGCCACTGTGTTTGATACGATAGAGACAGCTGCTACTGGGTTTGATAAGATAGAGACAGCTGCTCCCAGTCACAGACATTTTACCACAAGCATCTATGTGAATATTCAGCGTGTAGCTAGTTAAATGCTTCTATAAGGGAAAAAATGTTTCGAACGATAAGTTTAGAGAAAAATAAAGGGCATATTTTATGCCCTATCTTTATATTACGTAAGTCTTACGGATTCTGTGATCGTATAAGCAAAGTAGGTGAACGCGCTCTGAATTTTACATATGCATACCTTTCCTAACTTGTTCATGACTCGTCTAACCTGGCTTCTCAGTTCAGTGCTCTATGCTACTTCAGGTCTCCACCTGCAGAAATCGGAACAGCTAGAAATACAGAAGCCAGTCAGCACGATTCTCACAAACTGATTGAACGTATTTTCCAAGTATCAATCTGGTTGAGGTGTGGTCCCGCTCTCTGCTAATTCATTGCTGGAAGTCACATGAAACAGAGGCCGCCGCCAGCCTAATTAATTACTTGCTGTAACGTTGGAGCAAGGGCGCTTAAAAAATGTTCCGTCCGCCGTGGGCAGTAATAATGAAATGAGCATTCCTGAGATGAGACAGGCTGACAAATATCAGCCCTCTGCACTCTGTCTCATTTCTTTACGGATTCGAATAGCATTCAAGGTCCATACCGTGATAAAGGTTCGCACAGGAAAACGGGATTTGTTTGCAGCCCATGGACTCCCAAAAAATGTGTGGAGAAAAATGTTTGCACAGGGATTCTTGAGAGAAATCTGTTTACACTAAGAAAACTGGTGAGTGTAGTCTGTGATGAGGAATTTGGTCTTAGAATGCACAGGCCTGTTCAAGTACACTGTTAAAATATTTTGTTTACATCAAGTGTGTTCATGCACACTGTGCTCAAATGCGGTTGCACAATGAGCACTTCATGAGCCCTATACTATGCTAAGGAAACTGTTTACACTATGAGAACTCTCGTGAGTCTACTCTGTGTTAAGATATCTGGTTACACTATTATATTCACATACTTTGTGATGGAAAATCTGGATATCCTGCGTACATTCACGTACAATTCGCTGATAATTCTCTCTGCAACACACATGTTGGTGATAAATTTGATGTTTGTGTGACCGTGCATCATTGATACAATAATATAAACAGTTTTATTGATAATTCTAATCAAGTCAACATGTTTCGGGCGATAATTTTGCCCATCCTCAGGAGCAATAGACTGTGTTTACAGCTTGTGGTATAATGCACCGGCGATGCTGCCGGCCTGCTGGTAACAGCATCTCTTATTGTTGCATTTAGTTGGCTGTTTATATTAATGTTGGCGATACTTGCTGCAACGTATGATCCAGCACAATTTGCTGATGATCGTGTGTGCAACGTATATTCAAGAAAAATGTGCTGCAGATCCTGGTTACAAAACACAGGGTTATTCGAAATGATGGTCGGGGTTTTAAAAACTTGTCATACACAATACACTTGAGGTAGGAGTTTATGTTTTTTTTATTTAATAGAACAACACTTCAAGTTTTTGTTACATACCTTACAGGTGCTCTATATTGCATCCTTTGTGATTCTACAAACATCAACACGATCATCGAGTTCGTTCCAAAATGTTTGCAGCATGTCAGCGGTGATGGTTTCAATGGCGGTTCTGATTCCTACCTTCAGTTCCGAGATACTTGCGGGAAGAGGATGAACATAAACCTGATCTTTGACGTAACTCCATAGAAAGAAATCACATGGGGTTGCATATGGAGAAAGAGGTGGCAGTTGTTAAAACCCCGACAATCACTTCGAATAACCCTGTGTACTCAAATTGTGCTGATGATTCTGGCTGCAAGGTATAATCAAGCCCAATGTTCTGATGAACCCTGTTGCAACGTATGCTACAGCACAATCTGCTGGTGATCCTGGTTGTGATGTATACTCAAACAAATTGTGCTGATGATTCTGATTGCAACCCATAATCAAGCCCTGCTGATTATTCTTGATGCAACGCATAATCAAGCCCAATGTGTTGATAATTCTGGTTGCAAGGTACAATGAAGCACAGTCTGCTGATGATTCTACGTGTGTACATCCAAGCACAATGTGCTAACATTGTAATTACGCCACAAAAACTTGTTCAGGGCTGCACTGTGAAGATGAATGTGGTTACTACGTACCCTCGCACATAAATCTTCCTGACAGAAAGTCCAGTTTCAAAATATCGACAATTACAAGTAACAATGTACGAAAAGGGCAGTTTCTTCAGGAAATCTTCAAAATATTTATCAGTTTTGTGAATCCTGTAACAGTACTAATTTATATTAAAGCTAAATACAGCATTTTGGCGGAAAAGTGCATCATAAATAATTTTGAGAAAACTGAAGTCTAGTTAAACATTTCAGTTATTAACTCTGTCCTGTAGACTTTGGCTGCCCCTGCCTTGTTTCTGTCGCAAGAGAGCATGTCACAGTTTTGAGCCTCCAGCAACCTTTTCAATTTGCATAAGCTACACAATTGATTGTACACAATTCCTTTCTAACAAAGACGTAGGTATCGTTATCGCGTGTGTTTGTGTGTGAATCACCCCCAATCAGTTCAAATGTTCACGCTTCTTTTAAACGACTTCATTTATAATGCATTCATTCGTGTCCACGTTTTCAACTGACTCCGATACAGTGATATAGGCGGACCGCGTAGGTGTCTCCGAGCCAAGAAACAAACTCACGGCCAACTAATGTGCGTGACTCCACCAAGCGCCCTTCTGAACGGAAATAAAAACTAAACACAACCATCTACTACCAGCAGAGTATTGAACATTCGGGTTGCAATAGATAAATGAGAGAAAAGGTGTTGGCTTATCTAAAGAACAATAAATAGCATGTATAGGCCTAATAATTCCGCACTGCATATATGTTTCAATTCTTCTGTCTGGTCGACATGGGCAATTGGACTAAGCTCACTCTCAAAACAAAACAAAACAAAACAAAAACTGTTTAAGGGGAGAATAGGAAATGTGAAATTTTAGAATTACTTCCACTAATTTATAACTCAGTTAGCGATTGTGTGACGCAAAGTTAGATATATTCAGAAGAACAGTGGTACAGAATTTCAGTCAGTAATGTACTATCGAATTGTTTAAGAAACAACTACACGTTTCGGCTATGGTATTCAGACATTACAAGAGCAATTATTACTAGCTACACTTCCACTGACTTTACAGCTTGGTATAACTGAGATTCCAACAATGAATTTTATACACATGGGTCCCTGCATCGTGAATCGAATTTAATAATTGTCCAACAATACGCTACTTATTCAGTTTATTACATTTCTGTAGGCAGCTCTACATGTTTCGGGAGTTGACACCCATCATCAGGAGCTGGTACAGCTGTAATTACAGATTCTGGTAACGATTAACCGGATCTACTACCAACCATCTGATCAGTTCCAACTCAACAACGAGAGAGGATGGTAGTAGATCCGGTTAATCAGTATCATAAGCTGTAATTACAGCTGTACCAGCTCCTGATAATAAGCTTCACACGAAAAATGTAGAGCTGCCTACAGAAATGTAATAAACTGTATACGTCGCATCTTGTTGGACAATTATTAAATTAAAATTGAGATTCCACCGTTTTAGTAAAGGAAAAATACTGTAATTAATTAGAACTGTATTCTAGACAAATTTTGAAATAAGACTGATAATGGTTTGGAAGAAAAACCGAACCACTTAGGTGTTTTAATAAATAATAAATGGAGTTGTCTGCGTGTACAATTGATCATTTCAATATTTCCGCAACAGGGTATATCACTTAAACATGAAAGCGGTTCTGTTGAACTGCTAGAGTAGTCACATAAATACCGACAAATTTTCGGCATTTTGGGTTAGACAGGCAGAAAAATGAAGAAGAGAGCCCTTGCTCTGAGGGCTTATGACACTGGCTGATTTATTACACATGTGTTTAGTTCGACTCTGCGCTCTGTCTGACGTATTAAATCATAAGACGTTTAGGGAGATAATACTAGTCTAGAAACATACTATTTATTAGGCATAGGACTGTGTCCAAATAAACAAAGGTACGAAGAAGACAGTTGCTCTTGCCTAGACCTACATATTTATTTAGACTAAACAAGTCATACACCTTTGTATGTACTTGCAATTAATGCGATTAATTCATTCAAATAACAACCGGTCTCACCTAGTGCCAAATAAAAATAAATAATGTTTAGTTAAAAATAGAACCACGGATTTACCTATATAATGTTTAAACAATGGTCTCATAACTCACAGTAAACATACGGCGTCTTCATTACGAAAAGCAATCGGTTAATGCACTTTAATGAACTTAATCACTCTTTGTTCTGACAATTACACGAAACACATAAACATATCTTTGTTGAATAAAGTCGGTATAGCGACTGACTACGGGCTGGACGATCCGGGATCGAATCCCGGTGGGAACGAGCTTTTTCACCCGTCCAGACCGGCCCTGGGGCCCACCAAGCCTCCTGTAAAATGGGTACCGGGACTTTCCCGGGGGTAAATTGTGGCTGGGGCGTGCTGCTGACCACTCATCCCCTTCTAGTGCCGCGGTCATGGAAGAGTAGAGCTATACCTCTACCCATCCTCTGGGCCAAACCGGGTCTGTAACGGGATCACTTTACCTTTATATGTATGTATGTATATATATATATATATATGTATACACATACACACACACATACACACATCAATCACTGTGCTTTGACAGCACCGCAGATCAGTCGGCTAGTTTCCATCTACGCATTTGCGGAAACCCTGGGCTAGGAAATAGTTGTGCGTAAATTGGCACTAGGACATACTTTTATCCGATAAAGTCGGTTTTTCCTTTTCAGTCATCGCAACAATGTTCCATTTTCATCCACCCGTCATCCGCAGCATGTGCAATGGACGCAATATAAGCGGCATTTCTCACGCAGACATTTACACCTAAAGCGGTCAAGTGCAATTCAGATTGAAGGGTGCTGAACACGCGCGCCTCTGGCATTTATATGTGTTGCATGGAATAAACGCGAGCTTTGTCACGCTCCTGGTTCGTATAGCCAAGGCACGACAGGATGATGCCAGTTATTTAACGACGAATCGACTCCTGACAGTTCAGTCACAAACTGCGCTGCCGGGGTTCCAGTCTTTTCATTACTTCGAACTTGCCTTTGGGGTCCAATCCCTCTTTATTTCCATTGCTACATGCAGTAGCTACACTTCTTAAACGCTTAACGAAATTTCGGAAACCAAATTATAGCTACATATACGAGCTATTGGTCAGATATCGCGAAGGAGCACTTGGAAGACAATGACAATGACACTGCGTCAAAAAATGAAGACGGTAATATAGACTATTTATTTAGTTCGGGAGGGAATAATGTAGTCGATATACCGAATCACTAAGATCTGGACGATGCGGGGATCGAATCCCAGTGGCAGCAAGATCTTCCGCACTTGTCCAGACCGGCCTAGTTCCCAACCAACCTCCTGTAAAATGTGTACTGGGACACTTAACCGGGGATAAAGCTGTCGTGGTTTGACGTTGACAACCCACCCCTATCTAGGGCCAAGGTTAAGGAAAGAGTAGAATTATACTTCGACCCCCCATCTGAGACTTCATAGTCTGTTCTGGGGTGGATTTTACCTTTTTCTTCTTTTACTCAGAATAGGAAACACGGGGCTGTTGCGAAAACGGTAAAAACTGCGTTTCACAAAATAAGGAACCTTTTTTTTTAGCAGCTGAGCAACTACTAACTTTTAAAGAAGGACTCCACTCCATGTATTAGTTAGTTGGTTTGTTGGTTAGTTGTTACGAGAAACAATCAACAAATAAAATGCAATAACATGGTTCATCACATCCGAAGTGATAACTAAACTTTCTTGCCTGAAGTGTTTTGAAAATAAGGCGTGATCGTGTACTTTGGTAGACAGGTCCTTGGGTTCGAAGAAAATCGCCGCTGGGATGTTTAGGGTAAAATATTACTGCGCGGAAATAGGGGTTAGGGATATATGAAACACAGCATGAGGTCCGTGGTGTGAGTGAAAGTCTAACAAACATTACCTTTGAAAAACGTCCGTATTACGAGGCGTTATAGCTTCTGAACTGAGACTAGGCTACGAGGAGGTAACAAGTGCAAACACGGTAGGCTACTGTTCTCTGCAGGGACAAGAGATTTCTTTCTTTTCTAAAGAATCCATGCTGGCTGTGACAACCACAAGCCTCCTAGGCAATGGAAAATGGGGAATCTTCACCGGAGGTAAATAAACCGGCGCGTGAAGCTGACTACTCGTCCCTATCACGTGTTGAGCCTTAGAACACGTTGAGTTATAACTCCACCCCTCCAAATGCAGTTAAAGTTTAAATAAGCGCAAGGACAAGATTATTTTACCTACACGGGTCACATCTCATGAGACCACAGGCTTTAAAATATACTTCAAGATATTCGTTTTCTGACAGCGCAACAACAAATTGCCTTCGGATGTTGATCGTCGTGTTTCCCAAACTCTATTTAATGGAGGAACCCACAGTATAATTTTTCATATTTCTAGCAGCCCCTCTTATGAAAACGTTTACGTGTTACAAAAAGGTGATAGCTTGGAGTGCAATTCAGTTACTGACAAATTATTACGAAGAAAATTTGTCTGAAGCTGTTATTTGAATACATAGGCCAACTTATATTGCAAGAAAAACATCAAAGGATTCTTCTTGTTTTTGAGGGATACTATGAATTTATAGGGACATTTAAAATTTTCAAAATTTATATGTACTTATTCCTAGATTTCTTGCGGAATTCCAAAGGAAGTTGCGCAGAAATTTATTTGAGAAACAATGGCGTACAAAAACGCATGCATAAGCACATAAACACACACACACACACACACACACACACATATATATATATATATATATATATATATAAGCAAAGGACGTTGTAAATAAGTGAGAATAGCATAATTGGTAATTCTACTACAGTTTCTGAAATACTGGGCAAACGCGTTGCAGTGTGTAGCCCTTATTTCCACTTGATTGATGGATACTCAATAATTCGCATTCACTTCACACAGCAGAACAGTTTTTGGGACGAGTTTTTGTACAGTTTCCGCGACATATGTTTTCCGGTAAGACCGTCTGCTTCCTGAGGCTACCTGCAGCTGAGGAAGGGCGTACTGAGCACACGATGGTTGTTATTGGGTAGAAACTTCGCCGTGCGTACGAACTTACACAACATTTGGATAGAGAGAACTGCAAGTTTCGAAACACATTTGAATAATTACGTACTCTGAAGCCTCTAATGCCGGTCCCAGTGGCCGCGCGGTCTAAGGCGTAGGTCTGCAGCCCCTCGCCTGCTGAGATCATGGGTTCGAATCCCACCGGGGGCATGGATGTTTGTCTGTTGTGAGTGTTTTGTGTTGTCAGGTAGAGGTCTCTGCGACGAGCTGATCACTCGTCCAGAGGAGTCCTACCGACTGTGATGCGTCGTTTTGTGTGATCTAGAAACCTCAAGACTGAGGAGGTTATGGCCGGCGTTGGGTCGCAGCGCCACAGGAAAAAGAAAGCCTCTAATGATTGCTAGACCCAGACAGCTGGCTCAAACAGGAATGCAGACATAGTGAAAAAAATATTCGGGTTAATGTAGTTGAATATCAGAATGCTCGAACTGTGTACGTTGCTGATTGCTGCAAATTCATGTTAAGAGGCGGCACGCTTCGTCTCCACACAACACTACATGAGCAGCGTAATAATTATATTTAACATTCTTATCATCACGGTATATTTGGAAAAGGATTCAAATGGAAAATTAAAAAAAAAAATTTAACCATAAGAACTTAAAGAAAGAGGTAGACCCATTATTTTCAGAAACGTGTATGTATAGATAAAATTATATATATATATATATATATATATTGGATTGTAAAGGGAAAATTTTGTTTTAATCAGTGTGATTTTTACTTAAATACTCAAACCCACTTATATCTACATGCACCACCTGCCTTAACATTCAAAACATTTCATTTTGTCCACACATTATGGGTTTTGTGTTATTTTTGTACAGCATAGAGAGCATTTCACAAGACTCAATTTGCTTTTACAATGTGCGTGGATTTTGTCTTCTGTGGGTAAGTTCTGAAGTTTCCGTACAAGTGATAGGAACTTGTCTAACAAACTACCCTATTCCCTTCCCAGTACTGTACTTTTTCCCAGACTAACTTTATCAGACCAAGGAGCGAGCAAAATCTGGGAGCTTCCAAAACAGTACATATTTATTTCTCCCCCCTAATAAATGTATTGTCATTCACTCAAACCCTTCTTCTTCTTCTTCTTCTACTTCTTCTTCTTCTCCTCCTCCTTTTTCTACTCCTGTTCCTCCTTCTTCTTCTCCTCTTCTTTCTTCTTCTTCTTCTTCTCCTCACTCTTCTCCTCATTCTTCTCCTCCTCCTTTTTCTTCTTCTCCTTCTCCTTCGTCTCCTCCTCCTTCTCCTTCTCCTTCTTCATCTTCTCCTTCTCCTCCTCCTCCTTCTTCTTCATTTTATTTTACTTGTCTTTAATCAGTTTTTAAAAATTTCAATGCAAATTGAATGAAAGAAATTAAAAAATACGTCCTATAGGTATCTGGTATTGTAGGATTAAAGTATGTCGTAAAAGAAGGTCTTATTACGTTCGTATACAAATACACGACGCAACGGTAGAAACATAGCCTTTAAAGATATACGATTTATTACAAGAATGTTAAGTTCCTCCTCCAGTTCTATTCCTTACGCAACACAAGAAACTATATAAACTATACTGAAGGGAAAAAAAGATAGATCTACAGTACCTGCGACAATGACTAAGAAAATCATTGCTATCCTAAATGCGACGCCGTGTAGTTTGGTAAAACCTACGGAGCGCACGACATCACACAAGACAGCAATCTGCTTTCATAATGCTTTACCTCAGACAGAAAAATTCCCTTAATGTTTCTTTCTTTCGCTCCTTAATATTCATAGAAGGTAGGGGAATAGTTCCCGACAGGCAACGGAAAGGCGGTTCCTTTCCGCATTCAGCAAAATGTTCCCTTCTTGTACTTTTCTTCTGTTTCCGACGCAAGAAAAAGGAAAGAATGGCGGAGGTTCATTAGATGAAACCCCTTTATAAAAATACACTTCGAGACGCAGAAGCGTGGGCGGAGATCAACGCCATTTGTAGAAGAAATAAGTTTGGTTTAATAATGGTGGGAGGCACGCCTTTGGAACACACATCACCTAGATTCGGTATGGCTGATTGATTCTTGTATTCCATGTTATTTACTGTAGGCTCCGAATCGCCAAAAGAGAAGGGTGTACGATATGAAATTATGGCTTCAAAAGTTGCCGTTATTTTACCACTAGCCCATGAATCCCGTCTCCGACCTGACCATTGTTACTTGACGCACCATTAGCACATGGCTTTCTGAACAGCGCTCAACCTGGTAACATTTGGGGTCAGACCACATTTAATATCATGTCTCTTTTTAGGTTATGTTATTGTATTTTTATTCGCTTTCCTCTGAACCAGACGCTGATTATCTAAACAGTTTTCATTTTCATTCACAGCTGTATCAAAAAATTTTATGTCTATTACAGGCTAAAAAAAATCACACACACACATACTAGCACGCACGCACACAAAGCCACCAAAGTAATTACTATTTTTGGAATTGCTATTTTTTCTCTCTTACGGAAAGTGCGTGGAATACCTGTCACACCTGTCACTGCAGTAATGACAATGTAAGACCCTAGAAGGCCAATAATGGCCATACTATCATTTCCCACGCACTTGCAAGATGTAACTCAACAACGACGCCGTCAACCACTTGTACAGTCAAAGTTCCACACCCATTCAAAAGAAGAGGGTATGTTATGGTTTTCGTGTTTAAATTTTAAGCGCCTGATTAGCGAACGGTAGGGGGGGGGAGTGGGGAGGGGAAGGCTGAACTTTGCGGTATCAGTACTGCCCGGAATTTAGCCTGGTGTTAATTCTTTTGTTGCCCTGTTCTTTACAGCTGTCCTTATATATTTCTTTGGTCTTAAGAAATGAAATATTCGGGATTACGAATTATGTTTCATTTTATTCTCATATAATTACTTGCATGATTATTGCATTGTGCTGTGATTACAAAAGTTTTCTTGTTATATTACCTAAACAGTAAATCTTTTGTCTGATGTTCCCATGAGTGCTCAACCGCGTGTCCTTGCATTCATCATACACAATATTAATTCTGGAATGGAGAAAGTTTTACTGTGCAGTGTGTCTCAGCAAGAGAGCAGTATAGCCTAAATCTTTAAAGATATAATTAGTCTTTATTGTTAAATACCCTACAATGTCATTGGGATTATTTTTGTCTTTATCTCTCCGGCTGCACTAAGGCCCTGCGGTCGACTCAGCCTCTAGCAGAAATGACTGCCAGGAATATCCCCTTGGAAGGTAAAAGAAACCGGTGCAAACCTGCCACCTTCATGTTCCGATTGTCTAGAAATCCTGGAAGCCTCAGCTTCCTGGAGCCCTAAGCCCCTGTCCAGGTCTGTATAGGGATAGCTTAACTCTAAGCTATAAGTCTAATTTGTTATAGCAGCTGGTCTTTAGCCTTTGTCTGATTAAAGCACAGAATTCTAAAAACACCGTATTTCGAAGAATGGCTGTCTCCGTCGTACTCCGCGCAATAAATTAGATAACATAATTTTAAGAAGTTATTTCTGTGTAAGACAATTAAAATATATTGTTGGCCGTAACTGAACAGATTAGGAAGCATTCAAGGGAACTGTAAAAAAAACGGGATATATCTTAACATCAGTATTCATGTCCTTCAAAGGGCATAACGTACTATGAAAAGTTTTCGGCAATTCTTCGCCGTTGTGCGATACTTTACTCTTTAGGAACCTTTTTACAAAACGCATCCCATATTCTCCACTATGGGACGCCATCATCATAAAGTAGTGAGAACAAATGAAACAGCAAGTTTTACTTTGTAAAAGCGTACAAAATGGGGAAATAAAGATCCGCCAAAAAAATGGAGAATTAAAAGAACAATCATTTCGTGAAAAACCTATACAATTGAATACTAAGATGGCGCCATATACATGAAGTTGAATTGATAATTGCGTTTCATTATTGAAATTTTAAAATCGCATTTTATGATACGTTCATATAATGCGATGGGTAATCAGATTCACGTCAAGGGAGTCCCGGCCTGCTGTGGAAGACGCTTAATTTATTAAGAATTTTACGTGCTTTTAGATTCCAAATAAGTGAACATTAATGGCAAATGAAAACTTAAAGTCGTAAAGAATACCTTTGGACAAGCTGTATATTCTAGTCCAAGCTGTGTTATCTAGGCAAGTAGCAAAGCCTACTCCAAGCTGTACTGCTCCAAGCGGTATAGCCTAGTCCAAGTTGTGTAGACTTCTCCAAGTCTATTCTTGTAAGAGCTGTGTAGTTTAGTACAAGCCAAGTAGTTTATTGTACAATGTATTTGACCTTATTGTGAAATGCAAATGCAACGAAATAATGATGGTAGTTAAGAATGCAGCACGTTCCTCTTGTCTTTGGCGTCTGCCACATAGGAATGTAAGAGAGCTACTTGTGATGGTAAACGCGCGACATATTCAAAGCTTAATTTAATATTTTCAAGGCCTGACTGTTTTCGTATACGCCGCCATATAGCCTGGCAGTTGCCGACGTTTCAAAGCTCCTTTTACTTTGAAGTTCCAAATACCTGGAGAAACAGTGATTCTTATTCTTGCACTAACCACTCTCTTACGTAAGTTGTATAATTTAATAATACAAATGAAATATGGACTCCGACACTGAAAATAAAAAAGTAGACTCATTCTGAATACATTGAGAAAATGAAGGAAAATGAAAGGTAAGTGAAGGATGACACATAGAGAAATAAGCAGCCAAAAGTGAATTGGTAATGTAAATAAGTCTGTCATTATTGCTATTTGCAAGAGTATTCAGTAGCCCACATACATTCATACGTAACAGGTGTGTGGGAAGCCAGTCATTGCTTGTTTCCTGTTACAGAGGAAAGTTGGGGACAAACATGATTTTCCCATTATGAGAATATACAATAGCGAACTCGTAAATCTCGTAGCTACTGTCATGGTTACCTGCGTAACTACACAGAGAACAATTGCGTTGTGTAACTCCTTGTTTGAAATTATACTGAACCTCTGAACTACACCGCTTTGAAGGCATTCAGTTAAATAGCATTAACAATATTACCAAGTCGGGGTGTATCAGGACAATGAGTCGAGTGAGGATGGACTTTCGAAAATGCCATTTGTGTCGTGTCTAAAAGGTGGATTAGATAAAGGGAAAATGACAAAAATTTGGGGCCTTTCGAAACATTAGGCTGGTTAAATTGTTCCACTCGTTTTGAAGGATTACAGGGCCTATAGTTTCAAGGTCGTCTGTCCAGTAAGGTTAGTCAGGCGGTAAGCAGTATATAAGGCTAGGGAAGAAACGGGGGGGGGGGGGGGGGGAAAAAAACAAAGGGAGAGAATAACAAGAGGA
>Ga0123352_10014208_pt1 | contig 12669 bp, 7 predicted proteins | sample TergutLab28metaG_FD_89700 | JGI IMG/M metagenome (GOLD analysis project Ga0123352, IMG submission 89700) | Labiotermes labralis P1 segment gut microbial communities from Petit-Saut dam, French Guiana - Lab288 P1 | ecosystem: Host-associated > Arthropoda: Insects > Digestive system > Gut ... | reverse complement strand
TGCGGCCGGGGCGTGCTGCTGACCACTCAGCCCCTTCTAATGCCGCGGTCATGGAAGAGTAGAGCTATACCTCTACCCACCCTCTGGGCCACACCTGGCCTGTAACGGGATCACTTTACCTTTTTTCTACGTTTATATAATTACATTCGAGCGCAGTATATGTCACTCATCTGTTTGTATGTATGTTACAGCAGCTATTGATTCATTATAATATTCTGTACAGTCTTTCATTAATTATAATAATAATAATTATTATTATTCGCATTGTATGCTGGTATGATATTAATAACTAAAGTTGAAGATTAAGACATGTTTGAGATGTGATATTACAATTAATAAGACAGTGGACCGGAATAGCTCAGTCGGTTTAGCGACTCACTACAGGCTGGACGGTCCGGGGATCAAATCCCAGTGAGGGCGAGATTTTCCGCACCCGTTCAGACCGGCCCTGGGGTCCACCCAGCCTCATATATAATGGGTGTAAAGCGGCTGAGGCGTGGCGTTGACAACCTAGCGCCGAGGTTAAAGAAAGAGTAGAGATGTACCTCTACTCCCCCTCTGGGCCTTCATTGCCTGTTCTAGGGTGAACTTTACATTTACCTTTAAATAATAGGATACTTAAAAACTAACCAAGGTATTTGGTTGGATTTTAATAAACGATACTAATATAATATACGGACAGTCCACAACGTTGTCAGATGGGGCAGGGTTCCAGCGGATATTCGATACCCGTACTTAAGAGATAGGGTCTAAACGTCAGAAGCGTGACCGCTGGTTTAATTTGCTCACTTACCCTTCCGTAAGCAAGGGGTATGAAAGTAGTGCCTAATTTACTGGTCGTGTTTTTCATTGTTTTCAAAACTTTTTTTTTTATTTATTTGAGAGACAGGTAAACGGATATGGTCAAATATGACATTGCTGTCCTAACAGAAAATTGTTGGCAATACGTTTTTATCCTAGAGGAAATTGACTGTGTTTTCTTTGGACAAGAGGCTCAGTGAAAATACCGTTTCCCACATTTGGCTCGTCGTACCGAAAATGTATGCATGACACAAGCAATAAAGTCTTTAATATTGTACTGAACTGTATTTTAATCCTATAATGCACACACACAATGGTGTTTATGGTGCTTTAAGGCCGTTCAGGTCTGAAACGGACTTCCGGATTAGAAGCTTAAGGGGGTACACGATTTTGTACACTTCTGACTGAAATTTGCAGTTCCATATCTCGTGGAAGTCACGACAATCTTCTTTTATCTTTAGTAGGTTAAGACCTTGTATGGGCAAATCTCCCGACCAAGGCAACCTAACAGACAACTAAAATATTGGCATTTTTATAAATATTTTTGGTTCAAAACAGTGCAAACTAATATTCGAAAGCTGAAAAAATGTAATAAATAAAGGAATAAATGTATTTCAGTAACACTGTGGTATGTAAAGTCGCAATGAACACACGTAGAAGTAAGGTCGAACTTGGTTAAAACGACATGAAAGTTGTTCTGTGTCGTTATAACCGAGGTTTATAATATTATGGTTAACAGCGAAGAATTAATTGGTTCCACAGAACACCTGACGCTTTAGACGGGGTGTCGCATAAACCGATGTCGTTATAACCGGGCTGTACTGTACATGTATACAAAACGGTATGGATGGGGTGTCGTATAAACCGATGTCTTTATAACCGGGGTTCGACTCTATTTGTGTTAGCTATTCGCTTCTTCATTACTTCGTAAAATTTTCATGTATACATAAGAAGTTGCGTCCTTATTAGGCCGCAAAGGCCAGAGGCCAGCCATTACACTGTCACTCCTGAACGCAGGGTTCACACACACACTGTGCTCCTTACCTCGCCTAGACGTAACACTCCACTTGCTATGTCTTGCAGACAATAACTATACTGATACTCCATCAGCCCTCCACTGGTATTTATACCAAGAAGGACGCCTTCGCGAGAATTCGAACCCTGAGCTTCTTCAAGGATGCTCTACGAGGAAGGGGAGGGGGTGAGTATAAATCCAGCAATATGATAAGCAATCCACCTCCTCACAATCGGTTTACTGATTGGTTGTTTTATGTCGTGAGGGGAGAGGTATGGTCCCTGAAACCGTCTTAAGTTTCGGAGTATTACACAGTGTGACGTCAGGGATTATGCGATTGTGGTGGGAATAATTTCTGTAAGTGGCTGCAACAAGGAGAAGAGAGAGAGAGAGAGAAATGCGGGCAGTGGGAGATGGCCTGTCAGAGTGGGGCGTCAAGTGAATTTTCTCTTGGTTGTGTATGAGCGAGGATGCTGAAGCTGTACATAGTTCGATTTGTATGCTATTATAGACAGGACTTTCACTGATCTTAGAAGTAGGGTAGTGCTGTGCCGTAGTGCCTTAAAGACAGAGGACTCTAACACAGCGAGGTACAGGCTTCTGATCGTAGCGAGATGAGACACGTTCTTCACCGATCTGATCTTCTTTTCTCGTACTTCGTCCATCGTTTGAGTTGCTTTTATTGAGGGACGACCTTGCGGAAGCCGGCTCTGCTTCCTGCCCAGTGAGTGAAAATATCTCTGTCCAAGGGGTTCACCAGATTATGTGCTTTCCTTGCGTGAAGACGGAAGCACAGCCAGTTCCCGAAACGTCGCGATCCAATAAAATAAATTAGACGATTGACGAAGTCCATAATAAGGGTTATGTGTCGGTGAGTCACGTATCACGTCAGAGTCACAGAGAGTTTAATTAAACACATTTTTGTGGCGTGGCAAAATGGCAATAATTATCCAAGAAGATGCAACAGAATTGAGTTCATTTAAATCTGTCAACTGCTCAACATGCTTCGGGTGGTATTTCACCCATCATCAGGAGCTCATAACACTGTATCTACAGTGTCTGACATTAATGAGACCGTTACTGCTACCTGTCGCGAGCGTGACTGGATGGGAACTCATTCAGCCACGTTCACGACAGATAACAGTAACGGTCTCATTAATGCCAGATACTGTAGATACAGTGTTATGAGCTCCTGATGATGCGTGAAGTAGACTGCGTTTGAAATGTGATGGTACACGCACAGAAACCAGATTTCGTCTTTGAGCGAAACGGACGAGTCCATTTAAATCAGCGGGGGCGTCAGTTCAGTCGACTACTGGCAGCCGAGGTGTGCGCATCAGCGGTAGTAATGCTGGATACACCACGTTCCGAGGTAGTGTGAAGAGCACTGGCTATCCACTCCATTCGCCAGTTTCCCCTTCACTTCCCCACCCGTGCGTCACCGTGTGCCATCACATTTCAACTGGACTGTACCACCCGAAACATGTTAAGCAGTTGACAGATTTAAATAAACTGTATTCTGTCGCATCTTGTTGGATAACTATTGCCATATTATAAGATGCACGGTACATTGAACATAAAATATATTTTTGTAGGTTGTTACACTGAAAACACCAACAAGATGTCTATATTGAAGAACTGAATCCAATAACACCATAATTAAAAAATGAAATATTAAAATAAGCTCAATTGTGATGTGTGTAAAGCCGTTTCCTCCATGTCAGGTGTAATTGCCCTATCACTGGAGGATACAGTCTATAATTAACAGCGACATGTCCCCATACAAGGTGTAGTGTTTTGACTCTGTTCTGGAATTACGTTGTGGGAGTCTCCCACAAAAAGATAATGTTTATAAAACTATATCTTCTTGTAAAAAACCTCTTTCGTGAAGACATGTTACAATTTGTCATGATTCAGTTTGTACAGAGGTGCTGATAAGTCATTTGTCCGACCAGGAAGGAAATAAGCTAATGTTTCTCTCAGAATGGCGTGAATTTTCTTCGGCGCATTGCCTTGCAGGGGAAAAAAAAAACTTGATGACAGCTCGCGTCTCGATGTTGTTGAAATGGCGCGCGTCCCTGACACGCTTCCGAGCTTGTTTTCTTCCTGGTCGGGCTAAGGACTTATTAGCACCCCGGTATTAATGAAGCAGAAACTTAACATTGCTTATGCTGTCTCTACACCACCATTAAAATGTCCTTATTTTTTAAACACAAACCCCATATACGTAAAGTGTACAATGAATTGCGACAAAAGGCAATATCGAGCCGGGTTTCGGATCGTAGTATTAACTTGTTAATTAATTGATTTTTAAATACACGACAAGAGGAATGCCATGCAGAATGTATAAGCTCTCTTCTTTCTGCAACCTCGGTAAACGTAACCAAAACCTAAATGACAACCACGCCTTTAACATTTGTCCGATTTTCGATACATTGATGACCCACCGAACAGGCTACATGCACTCACCATATCACCAAACAGCATCATACAAGGATGCAAGTTTCTTAAAAAAAAACCAAGAAACTTCCTTACGTTCGCAGTAACGCGAAGCTGGCTTACACAGGTCGAAACATGTAGTTTTTTAAAGCTAGTCATTACGAAGTGTTTATCTATACATATAAAATACAACGTATCAGTCAAAACACAACAGTTTTATTATATAAAATGTAAAGTCGAAACATGTCGCCCTAAAATACCATTTTATGTAATAAAAATCTTGTGTTTTGACTGATACGTTGTAGTTTTATACGTACGAAACATGTAGTATTGAGATCATTTCATTTTGTTAAGTTATTATGGTTACGTAGGAGGTGATATAATACAATAAGGAAACTTTTGTGCAGTCAAAGAAACTCGAAATTTCAATTGAATACCTCAGGTTTGGGCTGTATTTAACACAAACTCACATTCATACACACGTTCACTAACTGACGCACAGTTGTCTATCTAGTGCTAGCAGGATCAGGACGGAACTCCATCCTGATTCTGCTCGCAAGCCGTCAGTAAACCTGTATGACATACACCATTGCTGTGTGTACAGTGAAAAACTCCTGATAATGGACAAAGGAACTGTACGAAACATGTAAAGTTTTATTCCAAAAATAAATTTGAGAAATTAGTGCATTTAATTGGTTTCATTATAAGAATTTATGTGAATTCTTTGCATAGTGCTTGAGCTACATCAGACTACAAAAACAATTATTGCTACATACCCCAACAAGTATTGCTACATACCCTAACAATTATTGCTACATACCCCAACAATTATTGCTACATACCCCAACAAGTATTGCTACATACCCTAACAAGTATTGGTACATACCCTAACAAGTATTGCTATATACCCTAACAAGTATTTCTACATACCCTAACAAGTATTGCTAAATACCCTAACAAGTATTGCTACATACCCTAACAAGTATTGCTACATACCCTAACAAATATTGTTACATACCCTAACAAGTATTGCCACATACCCCAACAAGTTTGCTACATACCCTAACAAGTATTGCTACATATTCCAACAAGTATTGCTACATACCCTAACAAGTATTGCTAAATAACCCAACAATTATTGCTACATACCCCAACAAGTATTGCTACATACCCTAACAAGTATTGCTACATACTCCAACAAGTATTGCTACATACCCTAACAAGTATTGCTACATACTCCAACAAGTATTGCTACATATCCTAACAAGTATTGCTACATACCCTAACAAGTATTGCTACATACCCTAACAAGTATTGCTACATACCCTAACAAGTGTTGCTACACACCCCAACAAGTATTGCTACATACCCCAACAACTATTGCTACATACCCCAACAAGTATTGCTACATACCCTAACAAGTATTGCTACATACCCTAACAAGTATTGCTACGTACCCCAACAAGTGTTTCTACATACCCTAACACTCCGCAGATAAACAGCACTTCATCATCACCTTAAACTACGTCATGGCCCACAACTTTCAAACAGAGATTCAAGGAAAACTAAAAAGATAACTTGTCGCGCAGATTTTAATACACAAATCGTAAAAGAATTAAACTACTGTCACAACATCACACGACAGCCTGAAGTTTATAGTTAGCCTTATATATATATATATTAAAAATTTTTTAGGTTTCTTGTTTTTTGTTCTGTATGTTTGCATTGTGAGACAACAGTGACTGTAAAGAAGGGGGCTGTTAGATTTTATCTTATTATATCATTATTTATAAGGTTTTTTATTGGCATGCCTGATGATAGCATGAGAAAGGGCCGAAACACGTGGCATACATGTAAGGCGCAATTAAAATAAACCTGTGTTATGTTCGACGGTATAAGTGTGGGTTGTTAGCGATTATAACACAAGAGGGTGGCATCCATAATGAGGTCTGTTTCTCACACACGCATTTGACATTTTTAACTTTATATTTGGCGGTCCCAGTGGCCGTGCAGTATAAGGCGTGGGTCTGCGGCCGTATGCTTGCTGGGATTGCGGGTTCGAGTCCCGCCGGTGGCATAGATGTCTGTTTGTTGTGAGAGTTGTTTGTTGTCAGGTAGAGGTCTCTGAGACGAGCTGATAACTCGTCCAGAGGGAGTCCTACCGACTGTGGTGCGTCGTTGTGTGTGATGTAGTAACCTTGTGAACGAGGAAGCCCTTGCCCGCGTTGGGCCGCAGCGCCATAGGAAAGAAAATAAATCCGTATATTTATGCAGTGAAATGGAACGGCTTTACGATTGATTTGTGAATAATGTACATCATCTGTCTTTCCATATACAATGAATACAAACGTGAACACCTGCACTTAATGTGACAAGTGTTCGTTAAGTTGTGAAACTGATTTCTATGACGAGGCATATAGCTTGGATAACTCGTGTTTTTGTTACGGGATCAAATTAAATACGGTCATAATCATGTATCAGATGTTTTAAGAATCCATTTTTTAAGATTATCCTTATATTCATGCCATAATTTCTCAGATGGATTCCTGTCTTCATATTTTCTTTATATCCATTTGTTTAGAACGAAAGATACGTGTAAATGTACGGACATGCGTCGCTTAACGACGGGGATGCGTTCTGAGAAATGCGTAGTTAGGCGATTTCGTCGCTGTGCGAACGTCATAGAGTGTACTTACACAAACCTAGATAGTATAGCCCTACACACCTAGGCTATATGGTATAGCCTATTGTTCCTAGGCTACAAATCTGTACAGCATGTTACTGTACTGAATACTGTAGGCAATTTTAACACATTGGTAATTATTATAATATTATATTATTATGTTATAATCTTGTGGGCCGGTTAGCTCAGTTGGTATAGCGACTGAGCTACGAGCTGGACGGTCCGGGATCGAATTCCTGTGGGGATAAGATTTTCCGCCTGTCCAAACCGGCCCTCGGGCTCACCCAGCCTCCTGTAAAATGGGTAACCTTTCTTTCCCGGGGTAAAGTGCGGCCGGGGCGTGCTGCTGACCACTCACCCCTTCTAATGCCGCGGTCATGGAAGAGTAAAGCTATACCTCTACCCACTCTCTGGGCCACATCGGGCCTATAACGGGATCACTTTACCTTTACCTTTACCTTTAATATTATAATCTTATGGACCAGCATCATATATGCGGTTCTTCATTGACCAAAACATCGTTATGCGGAGCATACCTGTAATGTTGTAGTTTTGTGAATACGGCTATGACTTTTCTGGTCCCGTAATGGCGAGAACTTTACATCTGAGAGAGCATTCTGTTGCATGGAGACACATTAGTTATTCTAAAACTCAGGTTTACTTCTATCCCTGAGCGCTGTGAATAGCTGCTAACTGCTGGTGGGAAAAACACGCACGCTTTGTGGTAGGCCATTTGTTCTTCTTTAGTCTTGCCTTGCCTTTTGAACACACATCAGTTCGTGGGATGTCAATCAAACAGGACACGAACCGCGACTCTACGTTTGCTGAAAGGACGCTGTAAGACATAACGCTCCTTGCGATAGGATATTTAAATAAGTATGTGGGATAAAGGCACATAGCGATAGCTTAAATCGACTTAAGATGATCTGACGAAAACCGTGCCACCTAAGTTACGTCAAAAGCTTCAAGCTGTCTGGTATGTGACGTCGTGATATCTTGGGAGATTCGAGCGTTTTGAAGGAAATTGTCGCTCCGGACTTAAGGATTTATACACCAAATATTAAAAACTCTCCGTACTATTGGTATTAATTGAACTACACACCGTCACGTTTCAGGAAAGTATTCTTATTCCTTTATTGCTGGTCTCGGTGCAGTGTACGGCAGTGTTATTCTTGATATTCCGCCTGCAATGGTGCACCGTACGTTCGTGAATGCGTCTGAGGTTGCTGTTATTTTACAATCCTTGTCGTCGAGGGCAGCATGTGTAATTTTTACCCAGTGTCACCGAAATTTGCAGAATGTATGGTACAATATACGAGAAAGGACATTGGTGGAAGAGATACAGTAGAGAATTAGAAGAGCTTTACACTGAACCAAATATGATGATATAGTAGTTGACTGCAATTGGGTTGACACCCGGTGGCAGTAGTACAGTACAGTACAGTACAGCACAGCACAGCACAGTACAGTACAGTACAGTACAGTACAGTACACATTTACACACAAACAACACAATTAATAGCTTTGGATGGAAGGTTTTCTGGGATTCGAACCCAGAGTTGTCAGACTAAAATTAACGATGAACTAACCGTGTAAAAATTATCGCCTAATGGGGAAAAGTGTGGGCCGTGCCCCGTCTGAAGTGTTATGGTTAACGTAATACAAATCCAGTAGGCTGAGTTGGGTGGGCTATTTTGTGCGAATGGATGAAAACGAATTACCTGAAAAGATATTGTGGACAAGCCCTGGAGGTCAATGAGGACGTGGCCATCCGAAATTAAGATGATTTACGGGGTAGATGAAGACGCAAGGAAACTGGGTTGTAGAAATTTGCTGGCGGCTGCCCAGGATAGAAGTCGCTAGAGACATTAGATGGAGGAGGCCAAGGCCCACCCAGGACTGTAGAGCCAGTGATGATGATGATGATGATGATGATGATGATGATGATGATGATGGTGGTGGTGGTGGTGGTGGTGGTGGTGGTGATGTCACTGAAAGTTAGTATTCATTACTGTGGAAACTTCAAGTTCTGCTTTAGACCGGGCGAAGGAAAGAGACGAGCGGGAAATACGAATCTGTAATTCTATAATTATAATTTAGTCATTCCTTTCTGTGAAGGTGCAGCTATATTTCTCAATCTGCAGGGGAAGTGTAGGTACAGGTAAGCTCATTATTAACCTCAGCAATAGATCGGGGTGAATGGCCAGCTTGACGTCCCGGCCGCTTTACCTCGAATGAAGATCCCCGGTACCCATTACATAGGAAGCTCTGTGTCCCAGGACACTTCGAAGAAAATAAGAATTGTTTATACCTGCCAAGAATGAATGGTTTTCCCTTGGTTATCCAGTCTAGTCACTATATTGGTTGCGTTCTCCAGGCTCCCAGTGTCTTTTTTAAGTAATGCTTGAGAGTAAGAGAGATAGTACTTTCTAACAGAAACGCTTCTTAGTCTTGTGGGATGTGGCGCTGTGTCCTTGTGGGAGAATTTCCAGAAGTTTCGGTGGGTCGTAATGCCTACAGTTTCAGGGTCACCAAGTCTTTCTTCTTGCATTGAATTTTTTTTTTTACAGTTGATCCGTTATGCTGAACATCAGGCATTGCTTTTGGTTAATTAACCTGTTAAAGCCTACTGGTTACGTGACGCACCAACCGGTTGAACATTCAAGAACTGTACATTCTGTCACACTGATTTTGTGTATTTTGTATTTATCTGAGAACAGATAGCGACTTTTGCCCTATATAGCGCCAACTGATTGGTTTTTATAGCCGAGATGAAAAGTGTTTACAGCGCGGTACGGACTGGGTCTTTAAATAGAGCGGCCTGCGCTTCGTCTGTGAAGGGTTAAACATTAAAATACGCCAGAGAGAAATCCTACCTGCTTCGGATCTGACGATTTTCATATTGTTAGCAAGTTACTTCTTTGTAATATTGGGCCACTTGTCTGTTGCAAACGTAGTATAACGTCTGTACAAAATTAGATAATTTTGTACAGAAAATCAATTGTGGGAGATGGTGTAGATTGTAGCACAAATTCGTGACAAAAGAACACATGCATAAACAATTTCCGTTAGAAACATTTGCCGAGAGAATTAGTTTAGAGATCTGGGCTTGGATAGGGGGATATTATTAAAATGAATAGTAAAGGAGAAGGTTGTAAAAGTATGGACTGGATGCAATTGCCTCAAGACAGGGACCAATGGCAGGCGCTTATGGACTAAGTAATTACACATACGGTCTCACAAAACGTCGAAAACTTCATGGCTAGTTGGACAGCTGGAAATCTGAAAGCTGTATAATTCAGTAATTCCCTTTGCCTGTTGTTCACAATGTAAACCGATGTTATCGGAGTAGCTGTTTGACTGATTTCACTCTTTACCTAACTGACAGTGAGATCGGCAGAACCGCCACCAACACCACCGCCACCAACACCACCGCCACCACCACCACTTCCTTTTGGATGGTGTTACATTACACAGCATATGAACACGCAATTAAATACAAATACTAATTTTATCAATATTTTATATTTTAATATACATATTAAACCATTTACCTTACACCTTAACAATTTGTATGCATATAAACTTAAAGCTCTACGTAATATTCCTTCAATGAACACCCCCTGAAGATGGCTACAATAGCTGGCCGAAACATGTAGCAGGGTACACTGATTATAATATAATAAACCTACATAGCGGTGTGTGCACTTGTTGGTTATTTCTCATAAGAAATCATGGGCCAATTTAATATACTCTTTATGTGGAAGGGCTGAAGAAAACAAAGGGGAAGTCGGTGGAGGAAATTGTCGTACCAGTCGGCACTCGAACCCGGCACCTTCAGATTTAAATTCAGCAGCGTTATCGCTTGATCCAGTCAGTTTATTTGGCACAAACTTGTTTTGTCCATCTGAATTTTATACAGAACATGTGAAAAGGGAATCACAAAAATTATTTTTCTGTATATCGTAAGGAAGGTTTAGAAAGGATGTCATTCAGTGAAATAAAAAATAAAGACTGAGTTTAGGATTCATTATGAAAGCGGAGTCAGAATATGCAAAGTTATGCGTTTTGCACCTAATGAATGACAAAAAGCATTTTCGTCCATGCATGCTGCGTGACTTGTCCAATGCAGCTATTTTGAGACCACTGCCATCACACTGCCCATTGATCGCAATTATTCATTTGTTTAATTACTCTCAGGTACGAATATGTTAACGAGAACGTTGTTTTTTTTTACACCTTTGAAACATACTGATTTATATATGTACAGTACCACCAGTTTTAATACTACAATCTCCACGTTTTTCCCCATACAGTTTATTTATATATTCCTTATAATTCTGACTAGAATTGACAGTTGTTTCGCTGTGCACCAGTACAAAAATAATTTTTCGGATGGAATCACTTTATGTTGCATCTCAGGGTCCCACAGAACTTATATGAAGTGGAGTTCCAGAACATATGTTGGGTTATTTCTACCCTGACTGAGGTTTAACTACTGTGACTGAGGTTTTTCTTACACTGACTGAGGTTTCTTCTACCCTGACTGAGGTTTAACTACCGTGACTGAGGATTTTCTTACCCTGACTGAGGTTTAAGTACCGTGACTGAGGTTTTTCTTACCCTGAATGAGGTTTCTTCTACCCTGACTGAGGTTTAACTACCGTGACTGAGGTTTCTTCTACCCTGACTGAGGTTTTTCCTTGCTTTTTCCTCAGTTCTACGGCAAATGCCAGGGTATAAATCTCAAAGGCGGGGAACAACCCGCACTGTTCCCAAATTTATTGTGTTGTTCTGTGTATTGTTTATGTGTAAATGTGTACTGTAATATTGCCAACCGGTGTCAACCCAATTACAGTTAACAAATATATCAATTTGAGGGAAAGTAAAATAAAATTTACCATGTAATGTACCTTGAAGGTGGGGCAGGGTTACCAACGCCACGGCCCGGCCGCTTTACCCCCAGGAAAGAACCCCGTTACCCATTGTTTGCGAGACGGGATGGGCCTCGGTGCCCGTCTGGTAGGGTGAGGAGAATGGAAAGCATTTTTTCCCCACCGAGTTTTGAACCCCGGACCGTCCTGCCCGTAGCGGGTCTCTACACCAACTATGCTATCCCGCAACACCCTCCGGCCCCCACTTCAAAGGAAGCTCAAATTAATTATAGAAATAGAAAGTATGTTTGTTGTCATTGGTTAGAGAGTCATAAAAAGTGCACTGAAGAGAATGATGTAACATTTTGTAGCTGCAGGGACAGTTCGATAACTCGATGTTAATTGTGCTGATTAACACTTCGGTCATTTAATTCTCCTTACTCGTCTTGCGATTACCACCCATATAGGTTCAGGAACAGCTGTGAAGACTCCAGACAGCAGGAGAAAATTTCTGAGCGGTAAGTTTGGATGTAAGAGGGGAAAAAACAGGAAAAAGAAGAAAACCACAAAAGGAACAATAGTTTCTGCCGTTTGATTATTATTATTATTATTATTATTATCATCATCATCATCATCATCATCTAATTTCTCACTTCTCAGCATTGGCTGGGAAATATTCACATATCCTGGTATGTAGTAATCAATAGGACTAGGATCGGTCGTCTTATTTGTAGTTTAAAAAGATTCTTACATTTGAACATGTGCCAAGAATTACAGAGTTTTGCAGTTGTGTATATGTATTCAGGTGCAGATTATGTTTTGTTAGATTTTGTAATAGTGACTTTGGAATTACTCCC
>Ga0123352_10014207_pt1 | contig 12669 bp, 6 predicted proteins | sample TergutLab28metaG_FD_89700 | JGI IMG/M metagenome (GOLD analysis project Ga0123352, IMG submission 89700) | Labiotermes labralis P1 segment gut microbial communities from Petit-Saut dam, French Guiana - Lab288 P1 | ecosystem: Host-associated > Arthropoda: Insects > Digestive system > Gut ... | reverse complement strand
CACACACACACACACACACCACACACACACACCACACACACACACCACACACACACACAGTTCCAAATCTCTTCTCAGTGCCATGTTCTTTAATAACTTCGAATGATGTCAGTCCTTCAAAGTGAGACACATTTTTACACCGATACAAAATAACAGTTAAATTAATATTGTATTATTTGTATTATAACCAACAAACGCACAATTAATATCATAACAGTATATACACACACACACACACATATATATATATATATATATATATATATATATATATTGTGTAATCTACACTCCTGCATGTTTCGACGTTTTCATTTCATCAGGGAGTTTACAACCAATGTCTTGCTATGTTATTTGGCTACGTTTACAACCAATGTCTTGCTATGTTACTTGCTACGTTTACAACCAATGTCTTGCTATTGGCTACGTTTACAACCAATGTCTTGCTATGTTACTTGGCTACGTTTACAAACAATGCCTTGCTATGTTACTTGGCTACGTTTACAACCAATGTCTTGCTATTGGCTACGTTTGCAACCAATATCTTTCTAAGTTACTTGGCAACGTTTACAACCAATGTCTTGCTATTGGCTACGTTTACAACCAGTGTCTTGCTAAGTTACTTGGCAACGTTTACAACCAATATCTTGTTATTGGCTACGTTTAAAACCAATGTCTTGCTAAGTTATTTGGCTACGTTTACAACCAATGTCTTGTTAAGTTACTTAGCCAAGTAGCTTAGCAAGGCATTGGTTGTAAACTCCTTCATTATGACATAAAAATGTCGAAACATGTAGCAGTGTAGATTACACAAACAGTCTGTTCTGATATATACTGTTATGATGTTAATTGTGCATTTTTTGGTTATAATACAAATAATAAAATAAGCACGGTGCATGTATTAAAATGAAAATAACATTTAAATTTGTGTTTCGGTTTATTTTGATTTGTAGGCTTGTGGATCGGAGACGGGAAGGCGAATCAGTCTGAGCTCAATAGTAGCAAGTGTTTTCAGAGAATAATACTCTTTAAGTCTCCTTTTCAATTCAGTCTACTTTTCATACTTCCTTTCCCACATACATATTTCCATATTTCGAAAGATTTATTAGCTATCTTGATTTTTATGAAGTTTCACTCTGTATTCTGACGAGGAAATATGAAGAGCGACCCAGTTCTTTTCTACGTCTAGTTATAGATCAGCCCCCTTTCAATATTCTTTCTCTTTGTGGCATGCCGCCCGCGACCAATAAATTGAAAGTAATCGGCATGGACCCGAAGTCGTTGTGACAAATTCGAATCTCCTTGCTCCTTGATTTATTGTACATTGTAATGGCGACAACGCTACAGGCTTGACGGTCCCGCTTTCGAATTCCGGTGGGGGTAAGAGACTTTTCTGTTCTACAAAACGACCAGCCGATCTCTGGGGGCCTCCCGACCTCCCGTTCAGTGCGTGAGGGTCTTTTTCCCGGGCGTAAAACGGCCGGGGCGTGAAGATCACCACTTGTGCCGAGGTTAAGAATGAGTGGAGCTAAATCAATAATACTTGTTTTTGCTAAACTTTTAGAAAGATTGATGTATAATAGGATAATATCCTTTTTATATGAAAATAAGATTTTGTCAGAATCTCAAAATAGTTTCAGAAAAGGAAAATCCATTGATACAGCGGTTCAGTCATTTATTGGTAGGATTCAAAAGGCCCTTGATGAATGAGTTCACACCATTGGAATATTTATTGATCTAACAAAAGCCTACGATGAATTAAATCATAAATTGTTACTAGAAAAACTATTTTATTAGGTATAAGGGGCTCCACTAACTTATGGTTTAGGTCTTATTTGACACACAGAAAACAATTTATTGAAATTTGCCAAAGTGATTCAAGCAGTATGAGGGTAAATAGATATAGGTCCTCCTCCATGGAAAAAAATCAAGGTGTGCCACAGGGTTCGGTACTCGGTCTGTTGTTATCCCTTCTATATATAAATGACCTTCCCGTAAATATCCACGACGCAATTTACTTGTGTTTACCGATGATATTAATGTGTCAATTTCAGATAGTGACGAAAGATTGCTCCAAACCAAAATAAGGGTAGTTGCAGAATTGAAAACTTGGCTTAACAGGAACGACCTCGTGATAAATGCAGGAAAAACAGGAGTAATGTTGTTCAATACCAGACAAACACATGTTTTAGCAAAACCTTTAGTGACTTTTAATAACATGAACGTGGATTACATAGCTGAAATAAAATTTCTTGGCATTCAAATTACGGATACACTAAAATGGCACTCCCATGTGCAGTTACTAACAGGTAAATTGTGCAAGGTAGCTTTTATAATAAAATCTCTTAGGGAGGTTTTGAGTCCGAATTTGATTTGAAACATTTACTTTACAAAATTTCACTCACTTCTCCGGTTTGGTATATTATTTGGGGGGCGGGGGGGGGGAGCAGGGGATTAATTAACTACTAGAATACTTAGAATTAAAAAACAAGTGATAAGATCAATGGTGGGAGTAAGCACAAGAACATCCTGCAGACAGCTATTTAAAGAATTGAATATTCTCAAATCGGTTTCACTATATATAATGGAAGTTAATGTTATATAAGAAAACACCACCAGTTTGTAGATCTAAACTCAAATATCCATGCTCATAATACACGAAGAAAGATGGATATCCACATCCAATCACACAATAGTGATTTATATAAGAGAAGTATAATAAATTTGGGGACTAAATTATATAACAAACTTCCTGGGTACATAAAATAAATAGATAGTTACAAGACCTTTAAGAAGGAACTGAAATCACTTCTTCTTCTGCGTTCCTTTTACTCAGTGGAAGAATCTATAGCTTTGTAACTATGTAACTTCATTAGCTCTGTATCTAATTTAAGTTTTATTACACTATATATAAGCGGTTCTGAAATCATTTGTAGAATACTTTGTTCGTTGCTATTGGACTTATCTCACTTCTTGTATATTGCTAGAAATTGATGAGTCCACAATCATATGTATGATATTTTGGCCTAATAAACTAAGCTAAACTAAACTAAACTAAACCTCTGCTCCTCCTATACGCCTTCATGGCGTGAACAGGGAAAAGTTTACCTTTTTACCTTATTTGAAACAATTCAGAAAAGGATATCTATCAGACAAATTCTTATCTGTACAGACTTCATTGCCCGTTTTAAGCCTGAAGTTTGAGTTATATTTAAAAAACCACATTCAAATTCCAAGAGACCGCTGTGTCTGCAGTGTAGAGACCAAATGTTTGGTGCTGTTTAGTGAAATAATCGGTGGTTTTTGTGAGAATCTTCCGAAACCCATTAATGTCCCGGAGTGAACAAACTGCGTATTTCTCGTTATGTTACAACAGGCCTTTCGTACTTCCATCGCCGGCCTTCAGACGGTTTAAGACTTCATTTAATAATTTTGAACTACTTTAATCAGTGTTCCGTATTTACCAAATTCAGTGCAAATATTGCAGAACGGCACTCATCTCCTTCATAAACTGTCTTGAAATCCATAAGTAGCTGTAAAATATTATTCCACAACATTCACATTTGTCTCGCTGTGTCTGAAGATAGACGCATATGTGAGCGATAATTAATCCGTTATGTCGAAACACACATTGATGAAACCAGGCGACGCATTCAACTTATACAGTTAACTTTTCGTCAAGGCTTATGGCCTGAAATGTTGTGCGTATCTGATAAAATAATACGTATTGATAATTATGGTAATAATTCGTGTCGTCACTTCCCTATATCGACAAAACGCAGGCATTCTCCACCGCTAAACAATTCTTTCCTCTGTCATTATGAATTAATAAGTATGTGGATTTCAGAACGTAATATTATACTTCTTGTTGTCATCATGTTTGGCTGAATTTGATGAATATCTGGCGATTTGTATATCTTTGGCTGTTCAGTACGACCTTTCTTTCCTGGGGGTAAAATGGCCGTGGTGTGGTACCGACCACCCAACCACATCTAGCGTCGAGGTTGAAGAAAGGGTAGAGCTATACCTCTTCTCTCTCTCTCTCTCTGGGTCTGCATGGCATGTGATAGGGTGAAATTTACCTTGTTTAGTGGTTCCGTATTTCAGTCCACCTAACATCTGTTAGCCCTTGCCCATAACGTAACTGACCTAAGGACATGTAAAAACAGCAAGTGCAGCTAGGTTAGCATTCTTTTCTTGAGTTAATTCCAGGCAGGTGATTGTTTCTAGACTCGTCCGTCCTCCTATGAAGGTCTCAAATATCTCTCAGTTTTAGTGAACTTCCATCCTAATGCAACACTATTGGTATATGTTCATGTTAGAGTACAGACTTGACTGCACTATGCGTTTTGACAATTACTATTATCTTCAGACACAACATAACACTCAGCTTGATATGAAGCACCCATCTTCATAAAAGTGTCCCTAGGGACCCGGCCATGGTTGTATAATCACTAATGATACTCCTAAAGAAACACAGGCATCTGAGCCTGCAGTCACTGCAGTATAACCTTTACTATAGTGTGAAAGAAATTCTACATTTAGGTTACGTTATTTTAGGTTTTCCTTTCTAGACCCTGGTTTTCGTTTATCTCACCCCCCCCCCCTTCTCCCATCTTGTTGACTGTCGATAATAACCTGTGCAGTTGAGTCAACCAACCTGAATGAACTATTTTTTTAAAATTCATCGTTCATCTTATTTAAGTTATGATTGTAGAAATAGGGTCTTTATAAAACTGTGAAGCTTCAAGTCTAATACTAATATGTGAGGGTGTTTGAGAGCCCTTGACACCCCTGGTTTGCCAGTGCCGAAATAATAACGAGAAGGCCACAACTATTGGCATGTCATGCACATTCACTGAGATTTCATAACACTCTTTGTGACAAGGGTATAATTAATTATTTTTGGAACATGACTCACATTTAGCACATGACTATATAAACTGGAAGACATGATGTACGAGTCCTTTAACCAGAAGAATCGCAGTTTATCAGGCGTTTCCAGGAGCATGGTTACAAACACACAAGTGAGTTATGTTGCTAAGAGTTCTTATGGCACTTCTGTGCTTGCATATTCACTTCAGATTCATCCCTTTTGAACTGACTGCTACATACAGTTTGTTGTTTTTCAGTGTAGCAAATTGTGTCACTTTCTTAAGAGTGCTCTGTTTTACTAGGGCGGGCTGTTCGCAGCAATCATGGCTGCCTGCCTAGTAGCAATCGTAGCACAAATTATGGCTGAAAATTCCATGGCTGGGGATCATTCCGCCTCACACATAAAATGGACTAAAAGGCACAACACAAAAAATATGTAAGTTATGTGATAAAAGTTTTTACCACATTTATTAGTGTTGGCAGAAAGTGCCAAGTATTGTAATCCTTTGAAGTATTTCTGCAGGCACTAAAGAAAGCAGGATACAATAAATGTCCACATGCATCCAAAACTACTGGTCATATCTTGATTAAATATGGGACTGTAGGATAAAACTAAAAATTTGAAAGGAACATAATTTTGGTTTGTATCAGTCCGATATAAAATCTGCTGCACAGGAAGCTTAATTCAAACTTCATCAGTTTTTCCCCAGAGTACCTGTACAAATTTGTACATAACAGAATGTGGATCTGAAGAAGATTTAGATATAAAATTTTCATGAGCATTTAATACACATTTCAACACTGTGTTTACTTAACATAAAAGTAAAGGTAAAGGTAAATCAGTCCCGTTACAGTCCTGGAGTGTTCCAGAGGGTTCCAGGAAGTTAAGGTTCCCAGATTTCATGACAACGGCACAGGATGGTGGTAAGGTTGTCAGCCTTACGCACCGGCTGCCTTTACCCCCAGGAATTGCTCCTGGTACTCATTTCTGTTAGAGGCTGAGTCGATCCCAGGGCCATATTGTGATCGGAAAGTTTTTATGTCAATGAAAAGTCCCAATTAATATAATAGTAGTGGGAACAGTTTCTGACTCTGGGTGGTTCGAATTGATTTGCAACAGTAGATGCCTATGTGCAACATCAGGGCTAGCCTTAAGAAAAAGGATGCTCTGATTCAATGATATCTGTGGTAATCTGCACCCCCACACCCTCAGCTAAACCAATTTTATAACATAAACAATCTGTATGTTATGTAATCATTAATTGGGAAAATGGTGTAATGACATTAAGGTGCCCAAGCCCTAGTTAGCCCTGTGCACGCATAAGCAAACTTACTGTTGGCATCAGTGGTGTTACTCATCAGTACTGAAAAAAATTATTGTTGTGTAATGTACTGCTTTTGATGAGTTAATACTTCTTACTGAAGATATAATGACAATGTGCGCAATATTTATTCAGAGGTGTTAAGGGATAACAACAAAATAAATTAATATAAAAAACTCCAAGAAAAATATATCCAGCTGCTCCAATCAGTGCAGAGAAATGGCAAATTTTCCTAGCATATTTGGTGCTTTTTGCTACTGGAAATGTTGATCTGTTCTACAGCTGGACTAAATATTGTACACGCCTGATATTATTATTATTATTATCACCACCATCATCATCATCATTATCAGAATGCTGTGCTATTGTAATATATGTAAGATGTCAGTGTCTCAGATTATTCTATTCAAAGGTAGGATGATCAGTGAACAACAAATGGAAATATACATGGAAGGGAGCAGTTGTGGCCTATTTGAGGTACTTTTATGGAACTTCCCTGGAGATAATGAAGGAAGGCACAAATCCGCAGAATTGCTCATGTCCCCTCTTAGATTCGAATTACACAACTTCTAACGCTATTTGGGTCACAACACCTGTTAGGCCATCATATTATGCATGCTGAAAAGCAGTAGAAGCCTGTAGTGTGATTACACACCATGTCATATTTTACACTTGTATTCCATTTTCAGGTACGCTATATCGAGTGTGGAGTTTGATATTGGTATTATGGTAAATGAAACTGACGGGAGCAGTGAAAGTGGCGCAATGCCTGCACCTGTTGAGACAGATGAGTAAGTCGATACCATGTTGATTCTTTTTAAATTATCTCTTTCCATCTACTTCTGAGACACCAACGAATTTACCATTTTCATTGAGTTAATCCAGTTAATAATATTACAATACAGTCGCTTAATGTTAAACTTCATATGTTCCCATTTATATACAGCCAAAAGTATCTTTTCTTCCTACCCACATTTTCTATATCATGCATTACCCAAGGGATGCATAATTGCTTTGAGTTTATGCTTTAGACTCTTTTTTTCCCCTTAGGCAAAACGCATATACTGTACTAAAAATTTCTGTGTGCTTACCATAACCTCTAAACACCTCACTTCACTCATGTAGAATATGAACCTCACTAATTTCTATAATGTTTTTCTTACATGGTGTGTGTAGGTGCATATTTATTAATTTATTTATAACTATGCCTACATGGAGTCACAATGCTAAATGCCTCACCAATGCGTAATAGTTGGACTCTATTACAGGCTTACAGATACCGAAGTCGAATTTCTACTGCACCCAGCTTTCCTCTTCAACATAACGAACAATAATGCAGCTCCATGATTCAGTCAACATCTTTTTATCGACCATCGTTGCACACCATAACAAAATGCTGTGTTATATTCACAGGCAAACCTGACACAAAAGTAGCTTTTTCATAAAGTATGTATAAACTCTTACCCATTACTGTAATACAGATTGTCTGGATATAATAAATGATGCAAGATATGTCACACAAAATTTTTTGTCAGCTGCACATACAGACAAGAGAAGGTACTGGACCCTACAATATGATGTCAGTATTATTATTATTATTATAGTTTGTAGATCTAAATGCAAATGGGAATAATTTCACCTGCTGCTGAGTGTGTGCTATCAGTTACTGCTGAGTGTGTGATCCTTTATTACGGAGTATGTTATTGTGTTTCATTTCATTTATTAATAAATTTAATTTTTGTGAAATGCTGCAATATGGATTCCACCTTGAAGTGGAACCTCAGGGAATCACTGAGGCTAGAACAAGAATGTAATTCTTGCCAATCTTGTGCAGAGTGTCCTAAAATATTGGTTGCAATAAATACTGAAATGGAAGTATGTCACGATCTGGATTTGGCATGCGGACACACACACACACACACACACACACACACACACACAACAGATTTACAGAGAACTTTGAATTTTTTTTGCTCAAATCTGTCAATCGAATTAAATTTTTGTTTAAATTACTACAAAAAAAAAAGAAAGAAAGAGAACTTACGTGAAGATCAATGTAAATATTAACACTTCAATAAATTCTTGGGTTAAAAAGAGCTTCAGGAAAATGTGTAGAGGAAAACAAAACGCACCTCATAACTCGTGTTTTTCCGAAATCGTACCTTGTATGCGATAATTACATTTATGTGACTTGCATGCTGGATGAGAGCATTAATATAAAGTGATATGCGGTCCTGTGCTACAAATCAGAAGGTTGATGATTCAATCCCAGCTGGTGTCATTGGAATTATTCATTCACATAAAATCCTTCCAATTGCACTATGGCCCTGGGGTCGACTCAGCCTCTAACAGAAATGAGTACTAGGAGCATTTCCTGGTGGTAAAGGCAGCCGTTGCGTAAGGCTGAAACCTTACCACCATCCTGTGCTATTGTCATGAAATCTGGGAACCTTAACTTCCTGGAACCCTCTGGGCCACTAAAGGCCTGTAATGTGACTGCTTTACCTTTACCTTTAAAGTGATATGCAATCATATATACAAGTTAAACTTCATTATGAAATGTTCAACCACAGATTTTGTATATCATACAGTCTCTTGTTTGAATGCAGTGTTTTATTCTGTGAAAGTTGATACAATATATTACTATGTAAGTAAATGTATGAAGAGAATGCAAATTTGTTGGAATGCTCCTTCTTTTAAAAACAGGTACATAGAATTATAGAACAGTACAAACTACGTGGACAAATCACAAGACGGCAGTTCATAAGTGCCACCATGTTACGTGATACATACAGTTATCTTGTAGTATGAAGAAAATTATGAAGGTGGTATAAAAGGATCATGGGGCCCCAGAAAGGTTCGTATTTCATTTTCACAATCCTGATTTGCATCTTGTTCTCTATTTGTATTGTCAGTTCACAACTACACATAGGTAGAACTCTTAAATTTATTTTTGCTTTGGGCCCAGAAATGTCTTACACCAGCCCTGGTCTTATGTACAGTTTCCTGTATTTAATCAGAGTTGTTAAATATTGTTGTACCTTCCTGTTCCATTCTATTATGGGTCTGAAAAGGGCATTATTTTTGGTTTTAAACTCATGTTTATTCTAGGGCTTTGATCTCTCTGGGATGTTATACAGAGAAGGCCTCAAATACAGTGCACTGGAAGACTGAAATCTCATTATGTTTGTTACTTGGCATGAAAACATTTTGGAATGGTTTTATCTGGGGTAGAAATATTATACTGTAATGCTCAAGAAAGATTTGAGTACAAACCTACAATTTTGCACTGAACCTCCCATTGTGTGCACATGCACATGTATGCATGAGAGAGAAACTTGGTCTCACATACACACGCAGGGAAGAACATAGCAGTGTATGAGCATATGGTGCCGATGAAGATTTTTGCAGCTAAGAGGGCAGAAGTAACTGGAATGTGAATAAAAGTGGGTAATGAGGAGCTTGACAATTTGTACTCCTTGTCAAGCATTAAGCACTCAAGTTAAGGACGATTTGATAGGCAAGGTATGTGACATGAATGGGAGACAAAAGAAAATACATACATGATTTTGGTGGGGAAACATAATGTAAAATTTATGCTTGGAGAATATATTGAAAGGGGCTTTAGCAAGAACAGGACAAGCACGGACTGGATTTATCTGGCTCATGATAGTGACTAGTGGTGTGCTCAAGTGAACATGGCAATGGACCTTTGGGTTACATAGAACACAAGGGATTTTTGACTAGCTGATATTAGTATGCGTAGGATTACATGCATTTTGCATATTGCATATGTAAAATATGAGTACATTTAAAAAATTTTTTTGGGTCAATCCTACAAATTAGGGCTGGCCAACTTCAACCCACGGGAGGGCCGCTTAAGTCGTTCAGGACTCACTTGAGTGTCACACTTGAATATACATATGTCGAAAATGGGGGTTGAATACACTAGAATGCCATTATTTACAAACAATTGTTAAACTACAAGTTCCTACAAGTATGGCTGAATAACAAGGCAGTAGGACTTGGTAAACCTGACAAAACACCAAAAAAGATTGGTTTACTCTGTGCTGTCTTAAAAGCAATGAGGTATAGTTCCTAAACATCATTCCTGCTAATAAAGTTGCATATTATGTTCTGTAGACCTTATTCTTGATTTCAAACTTTCGCCAGGTTCTGAATGTTGTATGTTTTCTTCTGGGTAATTCCCCGGCGTCTGAATTTTATATGCCAACATTTTGGAACAGTCTGTCTGATCCATCTTCATAGGCAGGTAGGTATGAAGTGTGAAGACACACTTCTTACCTACATGCCTACGAAGATGGGACGAGTGTTCCAAAACATCAGCATATAAAATTCAGACGCAGGGGATTTACTCAGAAGAAAGCACACAATATTCTGTAGACCTATTACAGTATGTTTGCTAAACTGTATTACCGAAACTCTTCAGGCAACCGAGGGCTGCATGTTGGCCAGCCCTGCTATAAATATTGAAATATGCAATTCATTATTTATAGGATTGGTCCTAAGTGAAAGTTTAAATACAGTTTTATTTTACAAATAGAATATGGAAAATGCATATAACCCTCAACATAGTCATTAGGTTCTAATGAACAACTCTGCAGGATGCAGTTTGCCTGCTCTTAAGGTGGAGTAAATGAAACAGTATTTCTGTAGCCAGGAAATAGAAATAACTCATTTTTGCAAAATGAATGTATATACTTTATCACCACAACCATGACAAGCTATGCGATGCGGATTTGTGCGGCTAGTTAAAGGGTTAACTGAACTGCAAAGAATGTGATGCCAAGCTCTGCTTCCGAAGTATCTGTAGCCATTGTCACCACTAAGCATCATTCAGAACTGCGCTCTTCTGGGTTAGTTGCACTATTTAGTTATGATTACTACCTTCTTCTTGGATGTAATGCTGTATACAACGACTGATGGTTTCCTCCAAAACATTGCCACATCTACCAAACTGCATGTCATTGTATCACATACCCCCTGCTGCCATGTAAACCTCTACTCAACTCTCACATATGTTAAATTCATTATTTCAGTAACTGAACTTGGCACCAGTTGGCTTAATGACCTGTAAAAAGCCAGCAAATGAAAAGCTAAATCATACCCTTACTGGACACCACCTCTAGTATACATTTACTGAACTACTACTGAATTTCTTCACTCCATGAACCCATTACAACATAAATAGCCAAATTACTATGTAAAATTATACTGTTTTTAGTTTATGGCTTGTCACTTTCTCCCCCTTGCAGATACCCATTTTAAATGGCCCATACCTGTGCATTTAAAATTTTTGCAGTGTTTCACAGATTTAAATCCTATGACCAGTTACCAAAGACAGCTTCTTTTTCTGTGGCTTACCTCAATCCTTCCAAACATGCACTGGAATAGTTCCTCAATTTACGCCATCACCACTTCCACAACCTTCCAATTCATTACTCATCATCACCTTACCATTCAACACTATACAGTCTGATAAATTGGTGACACCATTAAACAAATTACAACCCAAAATCTTCAATGGAAATTATGATGTATTTTCTCTGTACTCTGTAACTATAATACAGATGAAATGTCACATATTTTACGAGCACCAAAAGAACTGTCAAAATGAATAATCCACTCGGTTATATTAATCCTGCAGAAATATTCTAGTATTCTCTTTTCCACAGGTTTTGGGACCCTTTTTATTCACTCTTTGCAAGAAGTGCATGAAGGACATGTGTTATCATCAAAGCCACTCAATGAATTTCAATTACATTTTGTCCTGGGATGTCTACACTAAAAGCTGCTGTGAAAATTTTATTTTTTTTACACATCAGTCCACTACAATCACCACCTTACAGAAGCTCAATACACAAATTCTCAAAAACAGCTCATAATATAAAAAGAATGGTACATGATATAAAATACAGAACTCATTACGATCAATAGCTTTATTTGAGACATCTGAAATATAGCTTAGACTTAAAAAAATATGGGGGGGGGGGGATATATGGCCTCATGCAGTGCGACATCCTTAGTAATGACTAGTTTTGTTAAGAACAGAATGTATGCTCTGCAACAGATGAACTTCAGGACCAATGAGGAATGTAAAAACATAAAGAATCTATTATTTTAAGCTGACACATCCCAGTTGCGTTATTCAATACAAATGAATGTTCCAGTCAACACAGTATTATATTCAGGAATAATAAGCCAAAACATGTAGCCTTATTCTTTCTAAATATAATAATGACTATCTGCAAATTTATTTGTATAAAGAATTAATGTGGAAAATAACTGTGTTTCAAACAGACCTACACATTTTGAAAAATACCCACATTCCAAACAGGCCTGTATCTTTTCCTCCTCCTATTTTTTTTTTTTTTTTCACGTGGTGAAAAATTTTGTTCTTGTCTCTTTTAAATATTTTGTTCATGACTCTATGAAATATCTTGTTCATGCTTCT
>Ga0123352_10014206_pt1 | contig 12669 bp, 9 predicted proteins | sample TergutLab28metaG_FD_89700 | JGI IMG/M metagenome (GOLD analysis project Ga0123352, IMG submission 89700) | Labiotermes labralis P1 segment gut microbial communities from Petit-Saut dam, French Guiana - Lab288 P1 | ecosystem: Host-associated > Arthropoda: Insects > Digestive system > Gut ... | reverse complement strand
CAGGTCTGTTGGGGAGGAGTCGCGGGTCTAGGGCCCAGGGTCCCATTTGACTGGGGTTGGGGCGTAATAGAGCGCGCACAACGGTGAGGAGGTTGGGAGAGAGGCGGGGACGGAGATCGCGAACGGAGCAGCGGCGATAAGGGGGCCAAATGGGGACTAACCTTCGACGGTGAAGCGGTGGGGCCAAGCGCCATAGAAGAACTATCCTTCGTTGTTGAAGCAGCAGAAACGGAGTGTTGGCGGGGCGCGAGGCATGGCGGCAACCGCAGTCGCGGTTGAGACATCACATGTGGCCGATATGAAGGCAGTCGATTTAGTCAGCAGAAGATGTATGTGGAGCAGTCAGTTAACCAGCTGAGGGTCCAACAGCGAAGGAATGAGTTGGGGTAATCGATAAAAGGAAGTAAACAAACAAAATGACTGGGTACAAGGAACGCGGCAGCACTGAAAGCACTGGCAGCGTACAGAAAACGAAGTGACTGTATACACGGAGCGACCGTAGAACACGTCCGCACTGCACGAGAGACACTTCGAGACTGTGATATAGCAGCGTACTTTACGTCGGCATGGTAAATAAACACACATTAGATATTTAAAACAGATAATCGATGTGAAGTACAATATTATTCAGAATACAGTGCATGCACAGTACAAATGCATAAAATGTTAGAATATAAAAGGCTGTATTTAGGTATCGCCAGTTCTGACGGAGTGCAGACCCAAGGCTATGATACCTTATATTTACTCCATGAGTGATCGTTCTGCACTGCTGAAAGCTATAATGCATGTCAGTGTAAGAAACTGAGATCTCAGTTTCCATTCTAAACTGTGTATTTATCTTCCTTTCTTGAAAAACCTGATGACTGCCCGTTGGGCCGAAACATGTTGCTGAGTTAATACTGAATTATTCTCTTCAACTGAATCTAATGTTATCTCGCTGATTACATACCGTCTATTATCATGATGAATTGAAATGGTTGTGGCCATTATTTTTAAATAAGTCACTAATATATATATATATATATGTGTGTGTGTGTGTGTGTGTGTGTGCGCGCGCGCGCGCACACACACACACGTAACTCCAAGGTGTGGGCCCCTTTCAGATTTACTATTGTTCACTTCATTAATAAACTTCCTACTATTGATCGGTGGGAGCCAAATTGACTAATTCTTTGGTCACGCAAGGACGCTTTACAAGCCGTTTATCTTACATAACATCAATTTCTACCAAAATTTTCAATGATCTGTGATTACTACGCCAGCACATGCAAAAAAAAAATAAAGTAAGTAAACAATGAAGACAGTAAAAATTGTCTAAAGCGCTTAAGCTAAAACTGAGGACTCCGCAAAACCTCGCTGCAGAGAACACAGTGGAAGATAACTCTGAAGAATTTGGCAAGAAGCAGTCCAGGCATAATTTAAGTTGCTATTCCAGCATCCAACTAAACAGACTGTATTTCCAGCCTCAGAGCAGATTCTAGAGCCTAAGAATACTTAGATGCACTTCGAACATCCCAATTTACGATAATAAATTGGTCTTACTTAGAACGCTGATAGTTGCTCAGTCATCATAACAGCCCGGCTGTTATGATGACTGGAACCAACCCTTAGCCACCCCAATCCATCTACCGTAAGTTAGACAATATATTGTCATAGCGTCCAAGTTTTCCGCCTGTTCTTTACTCTTGATACCATGTACCCACTCCCCTAAATTTTACATCTGAGGCAGAAAGGATCTGCCTCTTTCATATTTGGAAGGGTTCATAATCTAATCCCGGTCGGAAAAAGAATTTTCTGACCGGGGGTTTACGTAGTTTCTCCCAATCGCTCTACATGAATGCTCCTACTGGGAACCCGCTTCTAACCTAATCGACCTTTTGTAAAAGACACATGCCACTCAATGGGTAAAACTGAGTTAAAACACACACTGCCTCTTCTGAAATTAGGTATTCCGTCTGAAAGAAAATCGACTCAAACAACTCCTTTCCTTAACAGTTCGTTAAAACCAGTTTCTGGAGAAACAGCACACGTCCGTTACATAACACACAATAAAGGCAATAGATTAAACATAACGTTGTGTTACTTTTTTGTAAAACAACATAAGTTTGAGGCATAAAAAAACTATGGTTAGATGAATAACACTGAACGTGAAAAAGACACAATATATTACAATCATACGTGAGATAATGAATTATTTTGTAAAACCAGCGTATGTCGACAACAAAAAACAATATGGTTGGGTGACAATATGTTGGAAGTGAATGACACTGGACAGAACACACGCATATTAATTGATATTCCCTTAAGGAATGATTCAGTTTTCAGCCTTACGCGCGAATCAGAAACTAACGGGCTTTTCTAATTTCTTCAAACCAGATTAGAGTTTATTGGCGTGCGTCTTTTAGACAAATCCAATTCAATTCTGTTACGATGCTTTCCTTCCATGTCATTTCCAATTTTCCACACACTTTCCACAGTCTCCAATACTAACACAATTGTTACATAAATAATAAAAAGCAAATAAGAAAGAAGGACCGCCCGACAGAGTGCGACAAGCCCAAGAAAATATATTTTTTTTAATTTACCCTAAAGTTGTAAAATGTGACCTGACTTACTAATGCGCTATCGTGTGACATGCAGCGAATTTATTGCGGCCTCTTCAAAAGGGTGCTAAACCCAAGATCAGTACATCGCATACAACCGTAGGAAGGGAGTGGAGTGGTGGTTGTGGTGACAGCAGTACTACTATTGGTAAAACGCGTTTCTACAAACTATCACGTTTGGCGACACAATTCGCATGGCAAATGGCAAACAAATACTCATGAATATTTGATCAAACTCGCTCCTATCCGATAGTGTGTAACTAAATATCACTTCTAACCTCAATTGATAATACCACCTTGAACAGTTTCTGTGGACGACTGAATAAAGATAAGATGCAAAAGAGTACAGTGCACTCAACAAAGACTGTGAAATAACAACAGGGAAGTTTGGAACTAAGTTGGCTGCTTAAATATTCTGAAGAGAAGGCAGCGCCCGGTTCGTAGGTTTAAAGACACTACATAGACAACATTTTGTAGAAAAGGGCAGTAACGAAATGAGGGTGCAAACTGCATCATTATGATCTTTGTAACTTGTACTTACTATATGAGATTATTAATGTGATAAAATCTGTGAGGATGATAAAGTGTGTCATGCACAACCACGCGGATATGAGAAATGTATATGATACTGACAGTTGAAATCCCAGGACAGAGATGGTTTGTGAAATGTTGGTTTACCAGCCATTCAACTATCTAACGCGGCTGCTAGCTCGAGAATACTTTACCGAAGGAAAAACCTGTTCAAGTGCCAATTAATCCACCACAAATGCTATATGGTATGACCCGGGAACGAATCCATACCTCTGTGGTGACAGGCCGGCGACAAACCAGTTAATGCTGTATACCCATCTTTATGTAGTGCCGATGTTAAGCATGAGTATAGCTATACCTTTACTCCCCCTCTGTGCCTCCACTGGCACGCACAGAGTGACCGTCACCTTCTTTCATCATTAATGGTGTACAGGTAAATGACCAAATCTCCTTCTGAGATCAATATGAAACAAAAAGCATATTCCATGAGAAAAATGTAGAATTTGTGAATATTAAGCCTCGTGGAAGATACAGTATCCACTGACGTTTAACGGGTTAACAACGATGTAGGAACGATGACGTATTCTTAGTCTTCGACACTACATTATGTTACGTGATCAGCTACGCGACTCCACCGCTTCGCCAAATTTCGGCTTGCACAGGAGAACATATTGGCCCTAGTACCAGTCTGGGCATGGTAGGAAAGGGAAATATCCCTGCTACCGCTGTAAACCAAACCTCATTTATCCAGCTCATTGTATTTATTGACTCAGCCATTCCGACTCCTCAAAATCCAACGAAGGGTTCAGATAGTCAAACACATCAAAACGAACAGAAGAATACGCAGCTGTATGTACAGTACGATGTGGTAAAGCCTGTACCGCTCAGCGTCCCTTAACCTGCAAAAATAACTCCTTAATTCCACGTATTAATAGCTGAAGCAAATCACGTTACAAGTATTTCATCTTCCAGAAAGTGACAGCTTGTAATCATGTACAGCCACTTGCAGAACCTTCTTCCTGAATTTTCTACGCTTAATATGGAAGAAGATGTTCGTCCAAAGCCTTGGAGCCTTCATACCCAACTACATGGAGTCATATTCCCAGACAGTCACCTTCATATTCACAGCTTAGAAACTCAAACCGCAAATGTATTAGCTGTTTTTATTTCCATCTCAAACTCACGTATGATGCAATATTTGATTCAACTGAGCTCACTAGTCTATAACACGATAACCTACACAGTAAAATTTCTTAAAAAGAATAAAAGACTGTGTAAAATCTGAAAGTCACGTAGAAGAGCGGATTCAAAATTCCACACCCGTAAGTCTTCCGTATTGATTCTTGAACATTAGTACAACTCAAAGCCGCCACTTTAAGGTGGAAAGGTTGTCTCCCCTGAAATATAGGGCATTCTTACCGTATCGTAACATCTATAACTAATTTTGTGAAATGATATAAAGAGGGAGAAAGACTTAAAATTACTTCACTCAGAGCTCTAAGTGGAAGAATGCTATCTAACTAATGTTAAGGGAGAAAGAAGCTACGTAACTAAAAAGGGAAATAGAGAGGCGATTATAAGAGAAAGCAATTTTCAACCCTTCCACACAAAATCTACCCAGTCTCAAAACATAAATGACAGTGGTATGGGAGCAGTGCAGGACGTTATTGTCCTACAATATCACACCATTCAGTTTTTTCCAATAAACACCGATTTATGACACTAGTTAGGTTCAATAAAAGATTTCATATGAAACCTGCAACAAGATTGAACTGGCAAATATTTGTCTCATACGTTTCCTAGTCTGCGTGGTCTGAAAAAACTGTATTACTTTACCACCGTTGCTTTTCAACTTTGTTTTCAATTATGCCATTAGGAAGGTCCAAGAAAACCAGGTTCTTTAAAACTGAATGGGACATACACTGATGATGTTAATTTTCTGAGAGAAAACAATAATACCATAAAGAAACAAGGAACGTGTAGCCTAACAATGAAGAACGTTCGTGGAACCATTGTTGCAGTGGAAAATCAATAATTATTACATGTTTTGAGCGTCTATTTTTAGTCTTAGGCACCCAGCATCCAATGGGCATGAGCCATATTGTCATCTGTGGTCTGCCCAACTCTACAATATTTTTCCTCATTATCTCATAAACGGAACGATTTTAGAAAAAGTGGTTGAAGAAAAAACGTGTGTTTTTCTCTACAAATTCTGTCTGAAACATTTCTCATTCTAAGAAGAAATGAGCAACACGTCATCATGTAAAGTACGCATTGATCTTGTATGATTTTAATGAAACTTGACATATTTTTCGAAAAATAGTGAAGAATCAGATTTCATGAAACTCCGTCCAGTGGGAGCCGAGTTGTTCCATGCGGATAGACGGACAGGCAGACACGACGAAGTTAATAGTCGCTTTTCGCAATTGTGCGAAGGCGCCAAGAAAAGAGCTTTATTAGTCACTTGTAAGGACGTTGGTCTAGAAGTAATTGTGAATAAAACTAAGTATACGTTCATGCCTGGTGAACAAACTGTAGGACAAAACTTAAAACTGCGACACAAGGATGTCCTATCAATACACTCCATGCAAAATTTTCCAAGTTCTTGAGAACGACATAAACAATCAAAAGTATGCATGAATACACTAATAGCATATTAAATCATGGAAATACTAATACAATACCATTTGGGACAAAATCTTTTGCTTGCAACATTCTATCGAAGAACACAAAGAATAACGCAGACAGAATTATAATTTTACCTACTGTTTTGCATGGGTGTAAAACTTGGTATCTCGCACTAAGGGCGGATGGTGGTCGATTATAGGATGCTGAGGAAGATATCTGCGCCTACGAGGTGAAGAGTAACAGAAGACGTGAGATACCAGAATCTTGAAGAGCTTCATAATTTGTACTACTCACCAAACATTATTAGGACAATAAAATTAAGGATGAGTTCGGCGGTGGATGTGACACAGAAAGAAGAGAAATGTATGCAGGATATAGGTTGGAAAGCCTGAAGAAAAGAGACCCTTTGGAGGAACTAGGCATAGATAAGAGGAAAATAAAATTGGTCTAAAATAAAAATGACGGAAGGTGGTGGATTAGATTAATCTGGCTTAGTATAGGGACAACTGGAGGGGCCCTTGTGAACATGGTAAGGGAATTTCGAGCACCATATAATTCGTATTGGTTAAATGAGAAACTATTAAGCGTCTCAAGAGGATTCTGCTCCATGGAGGCAGGCAAAATACAAATGTCGCAAAAACAATTCCAGGTCTCAAACAAACAGGAATTTCTCAGAAGAATTTAACATGCCTATTGCCATTCGAGTTAGTGCAAAATCGCAGCGATAAAATACGTATAGGGCTCCGCACACTCTAAGTTAAACTGTGCAGTTTAACTGTGTAAAACACTGCACGAAAAACTGAACTGAATGTTCTCTGGCACAGCACAGGTTTCCGATCAGGTTTGTCAGTTTTTTGTCAGTTCTGTGTGTCTTCTTGTGCGTGTGACAATGGTGGATAAAAATAAGGCTGTCATTTGCTGTTTGCTAGCCACATCGGTCATAATTTTATCCGAAAACTAGAAAAGAAAGCGTAAAATGTGGAGTAAGAAGTGGTATTTGAAAAGGATTATATCACGTGATGCTCATCTGTTGAATGAATTGCTAGAAACGGATGTGCCTTGAGGTGATGCCACCGTGGTGTCGGCAGGTAAACTGAGGGAACTGTGGAATTCCCTGGGTGAACTGCGCAGTTCTCTGTGTGAAAGACTGGAAAGGACAGTTCTGTGGCCTGGGCTATCGTCTGTTAAAACTGCGCAGTTTACTCAGTTCTTCCGTCAGCTATGACGTCACACAGTAAAATCACTGTTTCACTGATAGTACATAGGGCGCTTACGGCAGGGAACTGTTCAGTCACACCAACCGAAAAGTACATCCTGCAGGCGTACCTTCGTGTGCTTTGCAAAGGGGAAGTACTGGCCTCACATAGAATGGCTGATAATAGAACTGACGCATGTTCATCTGAGCCGATGTGACAAAGTAAAAGTACTGACAAGGCAGATTTCTGCACTTCCGTAGCAACAAAAATTAACACCCTCAGTTCAAGATACAAGCCTGTGATTCGTAAACTAAATACTACAGCCCAACTACACATTAGCATTTGAAATTACTATGCTCGGCACAAGGGTCATTGTCAAACAATATGTACCATAGGAACATTCAGTCTCTGGCACAAAAATTGCAGGTTGTGTATTCTAAGAGATATAGGCCTACGTATTCAGGGAACATGCAACACCCTCGATGACAACTACCGATGCAACTGTAACCGGACTGAAAATGTGGTACACAAATTGTCCATGGGTATATCATCTGCAGGGTTATTTGGCGATTAAACACGCTCAGACAGTGAACTGCTGTGGGACTGTTAGGCCAAACAGTAAAGCGATGACTGTAAGAGCACTGGACAGAAAATGAAATTGAAACGGGGTTACACACAGACTAGGGTGGGCTCTAACTTGACAGTCATTATTATGTGGAAGGGAAAACGAAATGTAAACACACTGACGAATACGCTTTTTCTATCAGCAGAAGTTGATTTCTATTCTGAACGCGGAAAATCTCTGAAACCGGTTATTATCATCTCTTGTGGCTTTAAATTATCAAACGAACTCTTCAGGCTGACGTTTGCGAGGGACCTAATACAAGATACGGGGGGGTGTCGAACTCGGACCACAAGGCAAGTAAGACAAGCTCCATCCACCAGCCAACTCGACTTGTCGCAAGACAACGAACACTAATGCCTGGAAGGGAAGAGAACTAGGTGCCGTGCGTTGTCCGCTACAAACAAAGCAACAAGAAAGAAATTCAAGTGTCCAAAATGCAACACGAGGTTGTCTCCTACGCCATGCTTCGAGGTACATCGCACCAAACTGCATTTTTGAACACCAGCTGACACTAAATGAAAAGCACACAGACAAGTAAATAATGCCATAGTTAGAACTGATATTTTTTCAGTAGTGTTTTCGTGACAAAGTAACGGGGATGATGGGGTGTGGATTGTACGAAAGGCTTCATGAAAGAACAGAGATTGTGAGAAGGGCTTCATATGTGCATTTGTTTAGTTTTGCCACTCTGAGAAACAAGAAATAAGAACGGCTAGTTGGAAGTCTGTAAATTAATTCGCGAGTCCTGCAATAAATCGTGTGTTAGTAAGAAGTACCTCTCATACGTGAACATTTTAACTAGAACTAATTTTAAAACTTCCATAAATATACAAGACGTTTAGACAAATATTCTGAAAAAGAGAGGTGTATTTATAAAAGTAGAGAATTTTAAAAACTCATGGCGTTACGGGACAGTGTTTTTCCTTTCGGCCGTTGAGGGAATTTAATTAATGTGACAGAGTTTTGCCGTTCCACCGTTAAAGGCTAGAATCAGTATGTGTCTTTCGTGAGATACACACACATAAACTACCTTCACTAGATGTCCATCAAAACTCATTCGTCACCTAATATTGTTTCAGTGAATTGATGAATATTTTTTCAAGTAAATTTGCACTCAATTAAATTAAAAACCATACACCATGAATAATGATGGATACAGATACATACAATTAACATACGAGTAACAGATATTACTACACACATACTGTGATATTCACGGCCTACCGAATGTCCTTAGGAGCTGTAACATAACAATCTATTTCAAATAAATACCGCAGTTTCTAACACATATATCTAATTGTCCCAGACTTGGGAGCTTATCAAAAATTCGATAGCCCAAACACGGCAAGCATCCATCATTTTCAACGGGTCGCTTTGAAACAAAAAGGAAATTACATTTAATCACTCGAGTCACCCTCCCTTATAACCTGTCAATATCCAACCATAAAACATTTTAACCTTCAGGCATTTCTTATAAGTTATGATAAGCATATTTGCAGATTCCTCTGCGGTGTTCCTGCCTCTTTTCAGTGTTCCAAGCTACAAAAACATTAGGCAAATAATAATAAATTTCAAAGGATTTATGACAATGCGACTGGTAGGCTGTAATATATAGCAAAATGAACCGCGAAAGGCGGTGGTGAGATATTTTCAATCCATTTCACTCTCAAAATCTAGTTTAAACAATCAAATATTTTCTTTCGAAATCACGCTTCACCCACGCACTTGTTCGTTTATAGTTAGTCCTTTGTTCAAAATCCCCGCCTCTCCTTGTGTATGATGTCATGTGACAACACCGATCTTCCAAAACCATATGCACTATGCAGTATACTACTCTTCTAACCTGGAAGAAACTCAACATCCTACGAGACCTATTTCCTTCTTGTTTGCAAAGACGTCTGTGTTGTGTGATATTTACGGTAATAATAATATATGTTCCTCAGTTCAAGTAAAACTCTCAGTAGTTACTTTCACCAGTATTCTGGAGATATTGCTTTGAACCATAATTTGTAAAGGATTTGCTTTTCGTTTCACGTATATGATTTTACATATTTTTCCAGTTTCCAAAATAGTGACAACAGTAATAATAATAAAAATAATAATAATGTCACAAAGTTCTTAGGTGACAGTACAATTCAGCAATAGGTAATACTAGTACTTATCTTCACCTTCGTTATGAAACGCGTTAGGTGGTGTGACTCAACTCTGTTAAACAAGATGATGATGTTGTTGTTGATGATGATGATGATGATGATTATTATTATTATTATTATTAACACCACCACAATCATCATTATCATAATCGTCGTCGTTACGTATCATGTTACTTACAGACTTCTTATTTTCCAATACATGAAAAGTAAAGTCGAAATTCCTGCAGGAAAGAGCCCACTTGTATGACCGGTAGGATCGTTTTTTTCGACACTGTCGATTTTATCAGGCATATTGAATATACAAACGAATATGAGAATGGCTATAAATGATCAACGCAGGAAGAAGAAGAAATATGAAGGATTGGCGACAAATTTTAAGGAAATACGACACTATTTCTCTCGACGACATAAAATACGTGTATGAAGTAGTTGGACTACTGCATGGGAATCAAACCTGGAACATCTACAACTCCAGTTACTCGACTGCAGTGTTCTATTCTGGACGAAGACGAGAAGATAGCATTATTATGGATCTCGAGTAAACAAGGTTCGAAAGCTAGACCACATTCAACTTTGGAATTCAATAGTGGGATACTGTAAGCAAGTTGATGAACCTCGGGTTTGATAATTGTACAAAAATTACTGACCAAATAAGTAATCATCAAAAGGAAGACTCCCTGCTATGCAATTATCATCTTGTTCAACCGGGTAACGATCGCTAATATCATGGCCCACCACACAACATTTATCTTCGGGCAGTTTCAGCTGTACCTATACTAAAAACCTACTTCCTTAAAACCGCTAGCACCACAGCCCACAGCTGTGCATTATTTTTTGGCGGTTCCAACTATCGTTATACTCATAATCCATGTCCCTAAAATCCATCTTAATGTTACCCGCCTTCATCTCCTCGGTTTTACAATACTCGCTCTCCACTACATTTCCGTCCACAGTCTTTGTTGCCCCAATCTTACCCACATGCTCAGAACATGGCCGCCATTTATATTTCGTTATTTTAAGTGACCCAAATAACCCAGTAACATTTTATTACATCGCGATTAATATGCCAGATGGATTGTCTGCCTTTCTCAAAGTGTGCCACAGTATGCTCCTTAATGAAAACATAAAGCAAGGCCGGCCATGAATTCAAAATGAAATTCCAGCTAGTTTATTACGCTGTCAGCAATAATAATGGGGTTTAAATACTACCGCTTTGTGTAGGCTTCCTTTATAAAGAACAGACATGTGCTTACATTATATTAAATTCTTTATTACTTTCAAAAAGAACTCATTAAAGCCTTCAACCTAAATAGCAGATGCCTTTACAGACCCAATCACGGTGAAGTACTACAGGCGCACAATTCTAGTAAAGAATTCAACTCATAATTTCTTTTTCCAATAACGAAACTGCCTTGTGAAATACAAAGGCATTCGAAAGGTTCCTAATGAACAAGCATACAATTTTTAAAAGTCTGCAAAACTGTGCAGTGTAACCTGACGCACTAATTAAGTACGCTTAATTATTTTATGGTAAATAACAAGAAAATGGTACTTGGTACGAAAAGAATGAAAGATAAATTATTCATCTGAATACTGGTTACAAAATTATGGCAGACATAAAACAAAAAATTATTTAAATAACAGAAAAGGTAAAAATAATTCGTCCCTAATTCTTGTCAGCCATACTCCAATTTTATTTAAAGTGTTACATTAACATTAATGATCAGAAATACACAACGGGACGATGTATACTAATCCGTTCCGTTTATTGAAATATATTCAAGATAACAGCGTCTTCAGAAGTCCACATGAAGTGAAAGCCAACTGTCTGTTGCAAGATATGAGTTTCTCACAGCAGTAAACTATGGATGTGCACGATTTTACTTTACCTCCAAAGACTTTACAACAAACCTAAAAAAGCAACCAGCACATTCCTTCAAAATATCAGCACTTATCCACCAAAATGCACGGCATCACACCCAGAAGAAAAACAGCCGTGAAAACTAAAAACCTCGCATAATCTTAACATTCTTCAACTCCACTGAGCAGAGTCATTATTAAGAAGCTAATAGTTCTTCAATTAGTCGAGAAGTTCCCTGCATTTCATCGAACCCCAATGTTCCCTGCTGTGTTCACAACACCCCGCCAGTCCATGACCTTCTATCATATTTCTCTGAGATCCATTTTAACATCATACTCCATTCCTTGCCTATGTCTTCCAAATGGTCTCCCGTCCTCAGGTGTCTAAACCAAAACCTTCAACACTTTGTTCTCTCCCATGGGTGTCACATTCCCCGCCTATCTCATCCCCACAGATTCGACAATACTAATTACGTCTGACCAGTACAAATCATGAAGCTCCCCACTATGTAATTTTTTCCAGCCTCCCTTGAATGCCTCAATCGTAGAACGCAAAATTCTTCCCCCCAGCAAACTGTTCTTGAACATTTACAATATAAATGACGCTGCAACAATAACTTTATGTAGTTCGTTCTACCACAAGCAGTTTATGCAGCAGACAATGGAAGGTTATTTGATGGGTCGACTGTTGACAGCAGAGTGTATTCACGTTTTTCCTCTTTGGCCCTTATGTATGTTCATGTGACTTCAATAATTTACAGCTGACACTTCAATGCAGTTACACGTCCAATCCTTAAAATGTGTTCGGTCACCAAACTATCAACGACTCACCGATGGTTGCGAAACTTCCGAAGCTGAACACAGGAGCTAATGACGTACCCAGTGTGTACAAATGTGGCAGTGACATATAGATATATATATATATATATATATATATGACATGTAGTAATGAAGGACGAAAGCGTTTAACACAACCATGGGATGAAATTTCTCATTACGGGGCAAAGTGAAAATACTGTACAGACTACTCCAGGCTCTACGTACACTATTATTATTATTATTATTATTATTAT
>Ga0123352_10014202_pt1 | contig 12671 bp, 7 predicted proteins | sample TergutLab28metaG_FD_89700 | JGI IMG/M metagenome (GOLD analysis project Ga0123352, IMG submission 89700) | Labiotermes labralis P1 segment gut microbial communities from Petit-Saut dam, French Guiana - Lab288 P1 | ecosystem: Host-associated > Arthropoda: Insects > Digestive system > Gut ... | reverse complement strand
GTAACCATTGAACTTTGGATATAGGTGTTTTGGGTTATATCGGTATAGTTTGACCTAAGGAACACTCTCCCGAAGTTAGGTCCTTTCCTCCTGGGACACCCTGTATATGTGTATATATATATATATATATATACATATACACACACACACACACACGATGTGTTATTGTTTCTTTCACTATAGTTTATCTTATACTCATATAAGTGCCCTCATTTAACAGCCTGTAATTACCAGGTTTTAGGCCTGAAGCTTTTTACAGAGAATCTGCTGCATAAGCAGTACAATGGACTGTGTATCATGAATAGCAACATCTATGGAACAAGACACATGTGAAGATACCACATGTTCAGCCACTGTAGCACACTATCACTCTTCATCCAACTAAAACAAAATTTAACTCACCTGCACTAACTGCAGAAGACAATGGTGCTTGGTACGTCAATGTGTTTGCCTTCCAAATATACTCACATACTGGGCTGATCGTTTCATTCTGTATGCATGCTCGTTCACAATCAGTAATATTTCCAAGTTTGGCCTTAAAGAGTTCTACCCACTGTTTCATACTCTCATTAAACGCTTCAGGAACTCTTTTAATCATGTCATGACAAGAAAAACCACGACTTAAATTTTTGGTGTCTTTAGTAACTTCTTGATGTCCTACTTTGCAAACATGCTGGGCAGCATCGTACAAAACCATACACAAAACCATCTCATAACTTACAAATCCATTTGCACGAGGCGTGCCAGGTTGCCTTTCACAATATTCTTTTAACTGCCCATAGTTCTGTTCTGACTTTAAAGATTCATAGGCAGTGCAATTCCCAGCATAATTTATGAGAGAAAATATAGTGTCTTTATGATCCACTGAGGCGCTTTCTGTCGGAATTTCTCCTTTCGCTGATGCTGGCTGCCGAATCGTACAAATGTGGGGTTGTGCTATAATGCACAACATGAGAAAAATCTCTATGAACATGGGCATATTCATATAACCTACTAGCTACTGCATCCAAATTCTCCACAACTGTAATAGCAAACACTATATCTAAATCACATTAGTGTTTCTGCGTAAAAGCAGCCGCGTTAATTACAAAGCTTCTTTATACATTAACTATAACACTTCGTCAATAACACCTACGGAACATGGATGACAACTACCTAACTCTAATCCATGCTAACACCGCACACAACACGGAAGTGAATGAGCAACTGTAATCCGTGGAACCAACTTCCCACGTGATTCCGCCAACACCAACAGGGCTGCCAACACGTATACGGCAATATGAAAGTCCCTTAACGACTAATACACCAGTCACAAATAGAATACGCTTCTATGTATGTGCTCAGCTGTCCGTCATCTCGAACGGTGTATAGTTTCCGGGCATGTAATCAACGTACTAACTTGATGTACGCATAAACCTGCAGAGTTAGTAAGAAATCCGCTGTCTATACACATAATTTATTCTTGCAGTGTTAACATTAACAGTGCAGGCCGCACGTTACTCTATAGTTGTAGGCTGTTGACTACACAAATGGGAACGAAGTGGTGGTGTCTTCGCGCCAGTTAGAAGTAGGCATATGGGCCATCAATCGGAGGTGTAAGTATGTAAGTGGTACAGATGATGCGGGACGAACGCACGTATTAAAGTGTCTCAAAGAATCCGCCCGATAGCGACGTTTGCACATGCGCCTTGTCATCAAACACTTCAATAACACGCAGCTGTACTTGGGCGTTTAATGTGCAGGTGGACGCTTTGAACAGTCTTTGTGTTTTATAACTGAACACTTTTTCCAGTTTCACATTGGGATTAGTGTGAAAAGTTTCATTACAGCCCCTTATTCCTGGTGCGTAACATTTTTTACTACCAGGAATTCATAAACCGGTCAAATTGGGCACACCATAGTGGATCTGAATCAAGTAATACCAAGAAGTAAGGCTAATGCAAAAATATGGTACAATCAAGTATGTAAAAGCAAACAGCTTACACCATGATAAATCAGTGCTTATTGTAAACTTAGTAATTTCAGTGGAGGTTCTCTGGTGATTGTGGGTGGTTTTTATTTACAACACAGCAAAAAGTGCTTATGAGTTTCCACAGAAACTCTGGAATTTGTAACACTGAGTAATTTCATCATGCATCTCTCACATATCACTGGAAAGGGAACACAATGAACATGTTTCACATTTAGGACTGTATGTACAATCATTTTAAATGCAAAGCTAATGTCATTTGTACACTTGGTTCATTGAATTATCAGTCCATATATTCTGTATATGACACCATTAAATAACATGTACTTTAATTTTACATTAAACTTGACATGAATTTTTTAAATTAAAATCTCTTATTTCTGTTATGTCTTGAAGTCATTACATTAATGCGCAAATTTAAGTGTGGCAAAACACTCCTGAACTACTCTGTACATAAATAATTTAGACATCTCCAGTCTACAACATGGTGGCTAGGCATATATCCAAGGTCCAAAATTGCCATTGCCTCCGTACCTCAATTTTAACTTTATTTCCAGATCCCTGCTGTGATGTAAGATATCAAAAGTATTAAAACTGTGATACCTTGTAGATAATTTTCTTGATACAGTATTTATTGGGGAACATTATTATCAATTATATATTTTGTTTAGCAGAGAATAGCTATTTATTTCTGATGTTCAGTTGTCACCTCACCTAATTTATATTTAGGATTATTAGGCCTCAAAGTTTTGTCCATCTGGTATTACAACCAGAACACCTTAATAGTGTGGAACTGCATATCTATTTATGTCCTTGGGGTGAAAAGTTTGGGAGCACAAGTAAGAGGTACGTACTAAGTTAAGTCAGTTTAGAGACAGCTAATCAAAATAACTTGGCATCTGATTATGAGTCATTGATATTGAGTGATGACACGTGGTCACAAGAATGGCAGGCCATGGCTGGTTTCAAAAACTTGAAGAGAAATTAATGGGCAAAGAAACTGTACTCAGGGTAAGTACCACAAAGGCAGACAGTAATGCACCACAAAAATCATCAGCAAGCAAGATACTTATTCCAAATTGAATTCAAGACATTTATGACTACCTGAAGGTCAACAAATGTGAAGAATTACTAATCACACACCTTAAAATATTAGACTACACTGGGTCTGCTAGAAAGATTTGTCAGACACAACTATGACATAAACACAATCTTTATGTGTCCCCTCCCTTTTTCTAAATGACAAAATATTAAGAAGAGTTTAAAACAAGGAGATGCTTTATCACACTTGCTTTCCAACTTTGCTTAGGAGGGTTCAGGCAAGACAGGAGGGCTTGAAATTAAATGGTACACATCAGCTTTTGCTTTATACAGATTACTTTAATATATTGTATGGAAGCATACATACCATAACAAAAAACACAGAAGCTTTTGTAGTCGCTACTAGAGATTGGTCTAGAAGTAAATGCTAAGAAAACTGGGTGTATGGTCATGTCTCAAGACAAGCATGCAGGACAAGATCACAACATACAAGGAGGTAATAAATCCTTTGAAAGGGTGGAATAGTTTGAATATTTTGGAACGACCCTGATAGATCAAAGTTCCATTCAAGAAAAAACTGATAGCAGATTGAAGTCGGAATGCTATCATGTGGTGCAGAATCTTTTGTCTTCCAGTTATACCTCTACTCCCCTCTTGGCCTTCATGGCTTGTTCTAGTATGAACTTTTTATGGAAAAACCTGTACTATGTTGTAAAAACAAAATCATCTACACTGGTTCCACATTTATTGGTTTACATTAGTCTACAAAAATATCACAGCTTTAGTACTTTCTGTCACACATACACACACAGTTGTACACAAATTGTATGCCTAAAACAAATAATGTGCCAAAACAATTACAGCTTTATTTGTAAATTAACCAGAATACAAGGATGTAATACACAATAAATTAAGGGATGTACATTGACATAATGCAGTTACACAAGATGGGAGCAGCATGGCCTACGAGAAAATAGTCTAATGAGAACAAAGGACAGCATTGCCTATGTTTAGAAGTGCAAGTGTGCTTTCCAAAACTCTTCACCTTAACAATATTCTTGTATGTTATGTGTTAGTCAACATCATTCTTCCATAATTTGACTGTCACCAGCAACACTACTTCATCTACTGCAAAGACAGTCACACACTCAAAGCACTTACACACAACTATCATAACCACTTATCAGATCAGTATTTATATAACATGTCGCATAACTTCATAAGCAAATTTTACGTCGTGAGGTAACACAATTATGAAAACATTACTGCTCCATACAAATACAACCAGCTGCATGAGTATGCCTGCTGCACAATACTTTCCATCAGTGAATTTATTACTTGAAAAGTCCAAAATGTTTCTGAATATATCTCTAGCTGAATTACCTTGGACTTAATACATTTTTATTCATCTTTTCGAAGTCAGAATCATATATTACAAAAGCAAACATATTTCATTAACCGTGGCTCATTAAAGTCCCTAATATTTGACAGGGATATTTTTAAACAAAATTTAGTGCTATAAATTTCTTTGACAAGTTAGTCAAATGAGCATGAACAGCAATATACATACACACATATCAGTACAGGCTAATCAGTGAAAATTCACATAAATGTATTATTTATGTGACCATATATGTGTATATATATATACACACATACACACACACTTCTAAACCTATTTTCATAGGCATAATTTTAAATGAAGGTAAAATTGAAATGGATGAAATAAATAATTCATTTCACACATTTCATTCAAAAATGGCATGAAATGATCACAATATATACCCACATAGGTAATATGATTATGTACAATGTACATTTCACTAATTGTTATGTATCAGTTCTCAGAATTAAGTAAGGTTGTTCTGGAATATGATTTTTTAATACCCCATTTAAAAAATTAAAGTGTGGGGGTGGGGGGGGGAGAGGTTGTCTTATATGAATATTTGAATCCTTTCTTAGGAGTCTCCCCTGCTCCATCACAAACAAGATGGAATGCAATTTGTTTCCATAATAGCACAGTGTATATTCAATACTAAGCACTGATACAAAAAATCAGATCCTTCTGCAAAGAAACTGTATGCACTGGGGCAATATGTGTATGTGCAAGTGAATTTTATTTCTGCAATACTGACAATTCTTAGCAGTAAGAAAAATGTGTCTTGCATAAATAAGGCTGTTAATGCAATCAATATACAATTTGTAAGCAAGTAAGCAGTCAAGAACATGTATGTTACACTCATGACTACTAATGTCTGGACTAGCCAATCCCAGTCCTTAGGAATCCCTTATAATCACAAAGTGAGTGGGCTAGCCTGATGGGATCAACATAAATACATCTTTGGCTGTGCCCACATATATACATTATATTCACTCACAACATATCAAGACAAGTTTAAATGTCCTGTTGTATTTTACTTAATTTTCTTGTTTATAACTTGTGCTTCATCCATATCCTCCTGACTCATGTCTTTGTCACCCCAACCCCAAACTTCGTGACTACCATCTCCTGTGCGTTCAACCCGCCTTTTCACCATAGACAGTGGCACAGTCTTCAGGTCATATGCCCATCCAATGCGTGAGAAGAAATCAATGAAAGCAGTTGTTAAGTTTGCACGATAGTTGCCTAGTTCAGCAGTTTTATAGTCCCAAGGAAACACGTGATGATAATTATGCCAGCCTTCACCAAGTGCAAATACTGCCACCCCCAAATTTTCTGCTGGATTAATGTATCTGAAAGGAGAAAATAAATGTCAATGACCAAGAGAAGAAAACCATTAAAGCAGAAAATTGTCACATTTTGCTGCTGAAGAGAAGCAGAATATAGAGCTGGCCAAATTACTACATAACGTGGAATCTGCTCCGGATCAGTCAGTGCTCAAATTACTTGCATATTATTATAAAACCTAAAAGAGAACTAGGAAGGTGTGGTCAGTACAGTATAATTACTAGGCTATGGCCTGAATCGTCAATGGTAGTGTAGTCAGTATAGTCATTAGGCTACAGGCTGGATGGCCAAGGGTTTGAATCCCAATACAGGCAAGAGATTTTTCTCATGTCCAGTATGTCCAGACCAGTTCTGGGGCCCACCCAGCCTCCTATTCCATGTGTGGTAAAGCAGCTGGGGCATGAGATTAATCACTTGCCCCTATCTAATGCTGAGGTTAATAATGAATGCAGCTGTATCTCCACTCCTGTATATGCCTTGTACGAAACCTAAGAGCCCATTAATGACTTGACATAACCCTAACATTTCACAACCATGCCACCAATTTCACTTTTGTTATTTTATTCCCCCCCAACCAAAAAATTTATTTCAAAATGCCTCTTTCTCTAAGTTTCTCCAACTGAAATGCTGTACTGTTCATGTTTCCTTCAAGCAGGCTACATGTCCATCCACAGTTCACTGATGACAACTTGCAAGTAAAGCAAGGAATATTTCTACAACTTACTTGTCATATGGCCGGGTTCCCCACATATGTGCAGCACTGTTTACAAGCCAAGTCATGTTCAGTGTGAAAGCGTATCGAAACATGGCCACAACAAACCAGGCATTTGACCATGTCTCACCCCACACATACACAGGAACAATTGTTGGTACAAGGAAGCACATTATCGGCATTACAATCAAGTAGTACCTGTAATAAGTAACATGTAACAGCAATGTTGCAACCATTATCAGCTGAATTAAAACTAATGGAAATGAAAGATATGTTAATTATTGATTGACACTGAATCACAAAGTTGGCTTATCAGGTGTTTCACAGTATGGTTATGACAGGTAAAACTGCCCACAGTATATAGTAAGAGACAAGACAGGAATCTTCATGGCCTCTAAACACTACTACTCTTCTAGGACTGCTTGACACTTAAGATGAAGGAACTATGACCCTTCAAAATATCAAAAACCCAGTAACATGTTGGCACAACACAATAGACTTGAGTCTTCAGCTACAATACTGTGAGAACCTTAAATCTCACAATACTGCTGGAACAAACTAATTACATCAGTTTGCTGAATTTCCATGGAATTTGCCACAACTGATAATGTGGTACATTGTCTTTATAATAATACATCTGTGGTGCCAACAGATAGATGGTAGTCAGTGTCACATACTGATTTGAAGAACAGTCCATTGGTATGTAGGTACATAGTTCTGTTGGGTGGCTTGAGGGAGAAATATTCCTAAACTCAACCCTGGCTAGTATAGAAAAATATGGCTTCGCAGTTTTGGGAGGTACTTGTACCATCAAGTTTGGACTCCCAGTAACAGCATTAAGATACTATCATAGCATTGCAGGGGGTCCCCACTATCTAGTCAACTTGTTCCAGTAAAACATAACCACTTTCTTCAGCAGGGAATTTCTGGCCACAAGGAATAATGTAATTGTGGGTTAATGTGGACTCCAGTGGTGTTTGCGTACTGTTTATGAATTAATATAACTTAAAAAGTCATCATTTTCAAAAAAGTGGTTGTTTTAACAGAAGTGATTTTTATTGCCTTAACCTTCAAGGGTAGTGGTTTGGGGCTTACTGGGATGGATGGAGGTGGATGTTGCAAGAGAATTACATGAAGGGGGATTATCCTAGAGAGAGAACCCAAAGTAGGGCTGTTCGCTTTTTAAAATAAGATGGACTCAATTGAATCGTTGGAAAAGCTCATTAATTATGAATAAAAATATTATAAATAGAAATATTTACAGTTGATATTTTGACAGTTATCATGAATTTATCAATGACCACTGACACATTGGCAGCAACACAAGCCTATAAATAACCAATATAAATAAATATCTGTCACATGACAGCAAAGAATACAACTAACTTTGCACATAGTGCACTATTTATTTATGTACACTGTGAGCAATTCTGTTGTTGTTGTTGTTATTATTATTATTATTATTATCATCATCTCATCAATCAACTTTATGCAGAGTATTTACAATTAGATACCCAAAAAAAAATGTTTCTAGGGTACACAGTGTTGCAGCTATTCTGTAGCAACAGTTTATGGTACATGTAGTGTTATTTCCCATGATAAACGTTTTGCATTGATACATTAGTGCTTTCTGAAGTATGTGCGCAGTGCACAATATATGGCTGTTTTCTGTAGTTCCTTGATGTCATGCTTTCCGAGTATGTTGCTTAGGTTGTTGTTATTACTACTACTGCTTAATCACAATTCTCAGCCTCTGTTGTTGGGGGAACACATCATCATTATCATCATCATCATATTTATGCAGAGTATTTATGATTATATACTTGAAACAAACCATGTTTCTGGGGTGTATAGTGCTGCAGCTGTTCTGCATTTACCATTTGTGCAACATGTGATGATATTTCACATATTAAATATGTTTTGTAATTTCACATTGGTACTTTCCAAAGTATTGTGCAGTGCCCAGTATGGATGCATTTTGTAGTTACCTGATTTCTCAGTATGTTGTTGAGGTACTGTCTGAATGATTTTGGGATGATTCCAGTTGACCCTGTTATTACTGGTATCACTGTTGCTTTTACCTTTCACATGCATTGAATTTCTGTTGTATGGTCTTTATATTTTAGAATCTTATCAGAGTATTATTATTATTATTAACAACAACAAAAACAGATGATACAATGTCTAAATGTCTTGTGGGGTCATGTCTTATTGCCTGTTCAGAAAATTCCTTCAAGAGCTATCATAGGTAGGGAATTGCTTTTTGTTTGAAAATGATGTGGTCAATGGATATGATCTCTGTTAGGTGCTGGTAATTTGTATGTATTTCTCTTCAAAAACCTTACCCCTTAAATAACATGGAAATGCAACAATGAGTTGTATTTGCATTGCTGAGCTACAGGGCACTGTCAACAATATAGTATGTACTTGGTGTCTTCATGTAAAGTGCTGAGTATTTTTGTTCGATTTTAACAAACTTGTATTTTCTAGACAAAGTGTCATAAAAGTTTCTGATCTCAAACTTAACAAAAACCCACCCAGTGGGAGCCGAGCTGATACACAGACAGACAGGCATGGCAAAGCTAAACAGTCACTCTTTGCAACTTTGTGAACACCCCTAAAACAGCAGCAGATGCTGTCTATTCATTATCTAAATAGGATGCCTTAAAAGGGAAATGTGTTCATTGTTATGGACATTCATATTAATTATAAATGCAACAGTAATATGTTCCAATAGCCATACTTACTTTTTCTGGAACCTGAGGAATGGATCAGCTTCAAGGTCAGACATGTCAACTGCCTTTCCTTTTTCCTTAACATCAGGGTGCTTACGAACCAGCAGCCAGCCCATATGAGAGAAGAAGAAACCACGAGTAGCATTGTGAGGATCAGCATCAGTTTCAGTGAATTTGTGGTGCACCCTATGATCACGAGCCCATTCACATACATCATTCTGGAAGAAAATACAACGTTCTGTTGCAGAAGGTACTTGTCCAAAGAGTACATTACTTTTAATCTGCTCACGTGCTACTAAAAATATATAAAAGATGTGTCAGAAAGTATTATTTTCTGCAAGCAATTATTCTGTAGTTGTATCACATGTTTTGGTAATAACTGGCAATATTTCAGACATAGGTGTACCATGATGAAAGTTAATCATCAGAGTCAAGTCAGGCCAAGAAAATACATGCAACGTCCATCAAAGTTGGCAAATGGGTTACTCTACACATCATGCACTGTGTTTTCTTTATAGCAATGAAAAATTCGTGGCCGCAGGCTGGACAAGCAAGTAATTGTAGGTCAATTCCTGGCAGGGGCAAGAGATTTTTCTCTTCTCCAAAGCAACCACAAAGTCTGTGAGGCCCTGAAGTTTGGCAGACCTGTATAATTACTGTGTAAGAATCCAACTCATCTTTCTGCACACAAGAAGAGTTGAGCCATGAAAGGCACTTCATTTTATGGTCAAAGTACTTATATTCTACGCTGTAAAAGAACATACAAAAGTATGGAATTTGAATTCTAAAAACCTTCCTTTATAACAACACACACTTATGACTCTTTCCTTCTCTATATATTTTAATTGTTCCAATGATGGCTTCTAATTTAAGCCAAAACCTGTAGCCAGGTTATTCTTAATCTTACATCAACAAAAGACCTTGTGTTAGACTGGTAATGGCGTTTGATTTCTTAGGACATTTTTCATTATTTGCTGATAAATAAAGACAAATATGTCACATATTACTATTCATCTGGGGAAAGGCTGAACATCAAGGTACCAGAGTCACTGACAGTAAACAGATGTTGTGGAATTCAAAGAATATCACTGTGCCCATACAAAGTTGCTACTGCACCTATTCTGATGCAGTTAAAGTAAATTCACACACTTATATTCCAAGTCACACAACACTAGTTAAAACTAGTGTTGTGTGACTGTTCTGACACAAATATGTGTGTTCCATTAACACCAACAGGAATGTCTTCCTGTAAAATTATTGAAGCTAGTCAAGCTTAGGTCCACCACTTTAAAAACTTGAAAAGTAAACTTTATAACTTCAATGCAAATCTTTTATTTAATCAGGAATACCGATAACACAAATTAATTCCAAAATATGCCAGAAGCAAAATTCCTAGTACTTCTAAAAAACTAGTGTTGTGTGTAAATGTTTAAATACATATGTTTGTGATCTGTTAACACCAACAGGGGTATCTCATTTTCAAATAATTTATATCCCACTTTTTAACATCCATTTTAAAATTATCATACCAGATCTTCCAAGTGCTTTCTTCAAATCAGATTTTCCAACCAAAATTTGATACTTATTTCATGTTTCAAGCATAGAGATTGCCTGTATTGCCCACCTTATAGGTGAGATGTTGAAGTTGTGAAGTTTTTCATTATGAAATGTTCACAGTTCTTGTTTCTCACCTGAAATGCTAGGGTATTGAATATAACAAGAATGAGTCTCAAGGGCCATTTTGCTTTGTAAGCACGATGAGCCCACAGCCGATGTGCCCCAGCTGTGATACCAAGACCACCAGCTTGATACAGAAGGATTGCTGCAAACAAACAACATTTTGCTATCACAGTATCAGTGAAGATTTTAACATATAAGTTCCATCATTCAATTTACATTACTGTTGAAGCACAAATTATTTTTTTTTAAACAATGGACATAATAATCTACTACAGTACACACCCCACACTGTTGTAATTATTTTAGCTGAAGTCAAAATCAAATAAGCTCCATACACTGCAGCCACATGTAGATATATAAACAGGATAACATTTCTCCACACAATTTGTCTCCTGTACTTTTGGGGTGGTTTTGAATCATGATTTTTTGGTTCAACTGATGGTACAGTTACAGTTTCATTATTATCATCCTCGAACAGCACTCCTGTGGGGGATCCTGTTATATTAGGTGCCATACTAGATGTTCGAACAGTCAGTCTGGAATATAAATGCACAGAATTATTTTTAATTAAGTGAATGTGTTATGGATTTTTTCCCAGAATGTCTTCATACTCACATTTCAAGGAGCAAATTTACAGATGAACAGAATATAAACAAGCAGGACACTATGTTATGTTCCAACTTCTTGGCGAAAATAAACGGCAAAACTAGGATTCTACTGAAGACATTTCACATATGCTAAGAGGTGATTACAGAACCTTCACAATTACACCGTTTGTGCTAAAACTCTGTCACATTAAACACTGTTACAAATTAAAATTATAATTTTGGTTACAACCCTGCACGCTCACAGTAAATCTCGAATTAACATAACCGTTTAAATTATGTCTCTTGACACACATGCCATAATTCGTTAAACTTTTTTCCGTCCTCAAGTTTAACGTGCTGACGGAACATACTGATGCATGATAATTATGACCAATGTTTAGCTCTCAGTCCATGGGGACCAGTGTGATGATGCTTGTCTAACCTTACAGTTGGGTAGTACTAAGATAACTCCATTATATTTCAGAACTGTTTTTTCACAACCTTCATACCTCTGTTTAATTAGGGGAGTAACGCTGCCAGCACACTCCCGCGCGCTTTACGTAATTCAAACAGCATCACTTCTCCCTACTGTGGCACACTACACTACATTTAAAATCTCCTTCGTATCGATCCTCTAGCCTGTGACGCAATACAGTTGGGTAGGACGAGATCAGGTGATTCACTCGCCTGATCCTTGCAACCAGTCACAAAGCTCCGCGCCAAACGCGACGTGGCTCATGCAACGAAACTTAACATCAGCCGTCAAAAATGATGAATGCGGTTAGGTACGTGTAATGTTATTCTTGATCACCCTATAGTCTTTGCAAGCAGACAAGTTTCCACGTTATTTTGGATTCTCTGGCCTCAATTTCAAATACGGATTTAGCCGTACCTAAATCGCGGACTGTATATTTCGGGAACTGCGTACGTTGTAATAGGTGGCCATGATCTTTACGGTTCTGACGTAAATGAATGGTTGAACCAGTAAACGTAAAGGTAAAATTCACCCTAGGACAGGCCACGAAGGCCCAAAGGGGGAGTAGAGGTATAGCTTTACTCTTTCTTTAACCCCGGGTAGTTGGTCAACGCCACACCCTGGCAGCTCTACCCCCCCCCCCCCCGAAAAACCCGCTCCCCAAAATAACAGAGGGGGGGGGGGCCCCCGGGCCCGGCTGGCACAGTGGGGGGGGGCTCCGCCCACCCACGCGGAATAAACACC
>Ga0123352_10014201_pt1 | contig 12671 bp, 10 predicted proteins | sample TergutLab28metaG_FD_89700 | JGI IMG/M metagenome (GOLD analysis project Ga0123352, IMG submission 89700) | Labiotermes labralis P1 segment gut microbial communities from Petit-Saut dam, French Guiana - Lab288 P1 | ecosystem: Host-associated > Arthropoda: Insects > Digestive system > Gut ... | reverse complement strand
GATGAGCGCCCATACAGCGAAGAGTCTCAGCGGAATACATACAGTATTCCTTCCTCCTCCGCCTTGAAATGCTCGAAAATTCACTCAAAATCCGCGCATTCCCATTTGTGTCAACACACCCTAGTGAAAGGGGAGATGGCAAGATGGTTTGGCTGCGAAAAAACATCAAGTGGATTCGAATTGTCTTGCTGATTGGATTGGCCGCCCTGCTCATTCCCTTTGCCCGTGAGCTGACGGTTGAAAACATCGTCCAGCTTGTCGAGCCCTCGCTGCCGCTTGCCATCCTGGTCTTTGCCGCCATTTATATGGCCAAGGCACTCGTGACCATGCCGCCGCTGACCGTTCTCTACATCGCGACCGGAATTGTTTTTCCGGTTGGGCTGAGTATCGCGCTCAACTACGCTTACCTGGCTTTGATGGTCAGTGTAGGTTACCTGGCCGGCAGGATTATGAGTCAGGAAAAAGTCCGAAAGCTGGTCGCGAGACAAAAGAAATTCGCCGTTTTTTTCGACGCCGGCCAAAAGGGAAGCCTGCCCACCCTTTGTTTTGTTTCGCGGTTTTTGCCTGCCCCCGTCAATGATTTGTTCAGCATCTTTTTCGGCGCGCTGGGTATGCCTTACCAAAAATTCTTGATCTTCTCACTGCTCGGTTTGACCCCATATATGCTGCTGGTGGTCCTCACCGCCGCCTCGGCCGACGACCCGCTCTCGGTTTCCTTTGTGCTCCCTCTTGTGCTCTGCGTCGTGCTCTCGGTTGCCAGCTCCGCTTTCTATAAGCGAAAGATCGCCAGGGACGCCGCGCGTGAAAAACTAGAAACAGACCTCTAACAAATCGTCTATATGCGCGCTGCCCACAGTATCCAAAGGCACGCGCTCAAGCCAGTCATCCCCCCATGATGCCCGCGCGCCGGCGACATATTCCTTGCCTTTTTCTGTCAAAAGTCTTAACTTTCGATCATTGCTGGCAATCAGAGACGGTGCTTTGCCCGAGAAATAGCCGGCACAAGAGCTGGGCGTCTTCCCGTATTTTTTTGCGTAGCGCGAGAGCTCATCAGGTGTCGCGACTCCGTTTGTGCGGAAAACCTCCTCCAAAACAGCAAGACGGCGAAGTTCTTTGACGGTGGTTTTTGCCTTTGGCATTTCGGATTCAAGCAGTTTGATCAATGCAGACACCAGCACTTCCATCTTCCTCAGGCCGTCCAAAATGGCGGTTGTTGCGCTTTCTGTCATGGTGTGTCATCCTCTCGAAGTTAATATGGTGATACCGATATGAGAACGATCATAACATGAAATCGCATCATTGTAAATATGGTAACATGATTTTTATTATGAATTGTAAAAATTGTCAATTGGAAAAACAATCCAAATGCAAAGATAACTTGCAATATATATCAAAATGTGATATACTACATACATAGTAGCTTGTAATATGGATTAACTGAGGGCATTGCTATGGATATAATGCAGAAATTGACCATTTTGGCAGACAGCGCAAAGTACGACGCGGCATGCACATCCAGCGGGGTGACCCGGGGCGGGCCTCCGGGCGGGAAAGGGATGGGCAGCGCAGTGCCGGACGGGATTTGTCACTCGTTTTCAGCGGACGGGCGGTGTATCACTTTGCTCAAAGTGTTGATGTCCAACGCCTGTGCTTACGATTGCAAGTACTGTGTCAACCGAAGCTCGAATGATGTTCCCCGCGCGACTTTCACCCCGGATGAGCTGGCTGAGCTGACCATACAGTTTTACCGCCGCAACTACATTGAGGGGCTGTTTTTATCCAGCGGCGTGGTCAGAAACCCCGATTACACCAGCGAGCAGATGATCCGCGTGCTTGCGCTTTTGCGGTATGAGCACCATTTTTGGGGTTATATTCACGCCAAAGTCATACCGGGCACGGCGTCCGGCCTTGTGCGCAGGCTGGGGCAGCTGGCCGATCGGATCAGCGTGAATGTCGAGCTGCCCAGCGAGGCCAGCCTTTCTACCCTTGCCCCACAGAAAAAGCGTAAAGCCATATTTACACCGATGGCTGAGATCAAACAAGGAATAGCCGTCAGTCAAACTGATATTGTGCGATACAAGCACGCCGAAAATTTTGCGCCCGGCGGACAGGCGACCCAGATGATCATCGGTGCAACGCCGGAAAGCGATTACAACATCCTTCGGCTGGCCTCCGGATTATATACCAAATATGATCTTAGGCGAGTATTCTACTCAGCGTATATTCCGACTGTGACCGATACTATGCTCCCCGCTGTAGACACCAAGCCGCCGCTGCTTCGAGAGCATCGGCTTTATCAAGCCGACTGGCTGATGCGTCAATACCAGTTTGACGCTGAAGAAATTCTCAGTGAAGCGCAGCCAAACTTTAACCCTTACCTTGACCCCAAATGCAACTGGGCGGTCAACAACCTGCACTTTTTCCCGGTGGACGTCAATACGGCCAGCTTTCAGGCGCTTTTGCGGGTGCCGGGGATCGGCCCGAAAAGCGCGAAGGCAATCGTGATTGCGCGACGCCACTCGCACATTGGGATGTCGCAGCTAAAGCGGATCGGCGTTGTTTTAAAGCGGGCCAAATACTTTATTTTGACGGACGATTTGCCCTGCGGGATTCGCCTGAACAAACAGACGATGGCCAAAGCGCTGATCGACCCGGGCAGTTTTTCGCTGGGTGTCGAGCAGCTCAGCCTGTTTGACCGGCCGGAATTAAAGTTTTTAACAGACACCAAAGCCCCGGCTATCCAAGAGGTTCGCGAGGAGGCGGCCACATGCCTGGCTTCAAAATTGTAACAAACCCGGCCGACCTCGTCTATCTTTACGACGGCAGTCTGGCCGGGTTCTTCTGTTGCGTCCACCGCAGTTTTTACGAACGGGAACTGCCGATTGACATTCTGCCCGAGGCGGCCGACCAGCCGAGTATTTATCCGCGCGCGTACATTTCGACCGACCAGGCTAAGGCCGAGGCGGTGCGCGCATCTATCGTCAAAAATCTTTCTGACCGGGTGATCGAACTGACTGAGCACGTATTTCTCTGCCACCACCCGCACAAAGAGCAAAAGCTGTTGCGGTTTCTGATCTTTGCGTTTGGAATCGGGCCAAAAGCGGCATATATGCTTGGGGAAGACGCGGTCGCCGATGTGTTGGAAATGGAAAAACATCTGCTGGGAGAAGTTCATCTGCTGCGTGGGTTTATCCGTTTTGCCGACTACGGCGAGATGCTTGGCGGGGTGATTACCCCCAAAAACTTTGTGCTTCCGCTCTTGGCGGCCCATTTTGCAAACCGGTTCCCGAATGAAAACTTTATGATCTACGACAAAACCCACAAGGCGGTGCTGGCCTTTCAGGGCGGCAAACTCGAAATCACGATGGTGGAGGAGGTCGAATTTTCACAGCCGTCTGAGGATGAGTTGCGGTTCCAAAGCATGTGGAAGAACTTTTACAAAACGATTGGAATTGAAGAGCGGGTCAACCCGCGCTGCCGGATGGGTCACATGCCAAAGCGCTACTGGCAGAACATGACCGAGATGCGCGAATACCTGTAGCCCAAGTTTGTGCTCATAACTAAAAACACAACGAGAGAATGTCGAATCATTGTGCTATATGCTCTTGACAAAAGATCGTGTTAGGAGTAGATTTGTTATGAGCTTTTTGCTCAAAATAGGAAAATGCCGGTGCGGGGTTTTTGCTTGTTGCGATGGCGGTAAATCCCGGGCCGTTTGGTCTTTCCCGATGGCTTTGCGGCTGGAATTACGGTGACCGGGTTAGAAGCGGCCTCAGGCATATGAAAGGACGGCGATGGTGTAGGGGAGCTTGCCAAGCGATGTTTTGGGCATCTCGAAAGATATTGATCTGCGCTGTGCTGGACAGACCTGCAAATCCTGAGTAAAGGTGTGTGTAAAATTAACATTCTACAGAAAAAGAACATCATGCTGTACGCCATAATGATTGTCTGCTTTATCATTGTGGGTCTGCTGGTGCCTGACGTGAGTGATTTGCGTGAGGAAGTGGCCGAACAAACCCGATACCAAGTCCGCGAAGAAGTAGCTGCCGAAGTCGCGATGTACATGCTTGCGGAGTACCCGGACGCAACACAGGAAGAAATTAACCTGGCGATCATCGAAGCGGTTGAAGAAGAAGTCGGTATTGCTGTCTCAAGCGCGGTGTCCTACGTCTTTGGGCTTTGGGTACTGCTGCCGGCGGCATTCCTGATCATCTACATTTTTTGGACCAAGCGCATTATCGAAGCACTTACCCTCGCGACCATCCTGGGCCTGATTATAGGGCATAAAGGCGGATTTTTCTGGTCGTTCAGCGACATGCTGTTTGAGACCGTAATGGACGAAGACCTTGCATGGCTGATCATTGTCTGCGGATTGATGGGCGGTATTGTCGCTTTGATTGAGAAAAGCGGCGGCGGCGTCGCTTTCGCCAACATGGTGGTAAGGTACGCCAAAACCGCCAAGCCGACCTTGTTTTCGACCATGATCTGCGCGCTTATCCTTTCGATTGACGACTATTTGGCGATTCTCGCGACCGGCTCAGCGATGACCCCGGTCAACGACAAGCACAGAACCCCCCGCGAGATGACCGCTTATGTAGTTGACTCGGCGGCGGCGCCGGCTTGTGTCCTCAACCCGATCTCGACCTGGTCGCTGTTTATTGGAGGTTTGCTTGTAGCCAACGGTTTGGGCGGCCCTGGTGAGCAGGTGCTGACTTATGTTCGGCTGATTCCCTACAACTTCTATTCGATCGCCACTTTAATCGTGCTCGTGTTGGTTGTCGCGGGGGTTATCCCCAAATTCGGGCCGATGAAGGGCGCGTTTAAGCGGGTGGCCGAAGGCGGACCGCTCGCACCTCCCGGCTCTGAGCGGATTGACATGCGCTCTTCCGGCGAAGAAGAAGTCGAAGTGCCAAAGGACCCCAAGCTTTACAACTTCTTTGTGCCCATTCTCGTCTTGCTGGGATCCACCATATTCTTTGAGTTTGACATGCAGATGGGTGTTATCTCGACCGTTGGTTTTTGCTTCATCTTCTTTATCTGTCAGGGTATGGATCCGATGGATTTTGTCGATCAAATCCTGCGTGGGCTTAAAAACATGCTGATGATGATTGTGCTGGTATTGCTGGCGTTCGCTTTTGCCGACATGACAGAGCAGATCGGCTTCGTTTACTTTGTAGTTGACTTTGCCACCCAGAATGTTACGCCCGCTATGCTCTTTGTCACCATCTTCTTAGTCTTTGTCTTTACCGAGTTCATCATGGGTATTAGCTGGGGAATGTACGTTATGGCCATGCCGATTGCGATTCCTGTCGCCATTGGCCTGGGTGTTGACCCGTACATAGCCGCCGCCGCTGTTGTTTCGGCCGGCGTGTTCGGCAGCCACTCCTGCTTCTATTCAGACTCGACAATCCTGACTTCGGCGGCCACAGGCTGCGATAACTTTAGGCACGCGCTCACACAGATTCCCTTTGGTCTGATCGGTGCTGTTGCGGCGTCCATCGGCTTTATCGTGCTAGGTCAGGTGATGTACGGCTAACAGCCGTCTAAAATAACAAGTGCCCCCGCGATTTGGCCGCGGGGGCACTTGTTTGTACCTCAGCTCAATAAGCCACAAGCTATGCTGATGCGTATAAAAAGCTATAGCATAACTCGTTTCAACGAAAACAAAAGGCAAAAGGTGAAATGGCCGGCGTAAAATGACAAACCTCTCAGTTTTGCGATAAACAAACAAAGCTGTGAGGATTTGCCCGTTACGGGTTGAGGGCCGGTATCTGGGGTGATTTATCTTGTGCCTTTGTCGTATGGCTGGCCGACCGCTTTGGGTGCTGCGTTCTTAGTTGATTTGGTAGATGTGATGGCCAATACAACCAGTGTGGCTACAAATGGCACCATCTGATAGAACTGCATGGGGATTCGCAAGTCGCGCAGGAACGCGATGCCTGAGTGTCCGGCTGCGACGGCTTGCAGAAGCCCGAAGAAGAAAGCGGCGAACAAGATCCGCTGTGGCCGCCATGCGCCGAAGATGAGCACAGCCAGCGCCAAAAACCCGTAACCGGAAACAGTGGCGTTAAAGGCGACGGCAGTCGGGATGATAAAGATCAGTCCGCCCATCCCGGCCAGCGCGCCCGAGATCAAAACGCCGGCATAGCGGATCTTATACACATTTACGCCCACCGAGTCGGCCGCGTGGGGGTGCTCCCCGCAGGCGCGAAGCCGCAGGCCAAACTTTGTCCGGTAGATGACAAAGGTAGAGACCGCCAAGATCACAAACCCAAGGTAGGTGGTAAAGTAAGTGTTCTGGAAGAAAAGCGGCCCGATAAACGGGATTGAGCCAAAGAACGGGACACTCTCAATCCGGAAGTTGTTGGTGAAAAAAACCTGCTGGGTGTCGCCAAAAATTCGCGCAATGTAAATGGCAAAGGCAGGCGCGAACATGTTGATGGCCACACCACTGATGATCTGGTTGGCGTTCAGGCTGATGGTGGCGTAAGCGTGGAATAGCCCGGCAATCACGCCGGTGGCCGCCGCGACCAGCAACGCGACCAGCAAAAGCGCGTGGCCGTCCAGGGCCGCGCCCGAATTCTGCACCTGGTTGATGAAGAAGATGCTGGTAAACGCGCCTAAAAGCATCTTGCCCTCGAGCGCTATGTTGACAATGCCCGCGCGCTCAGAAAACATCCCGCCCAATGCCACAATCAACAGCGGGATCGTAAAGAAGAAAGTCTGCTGCATCACAAAATACAGGGTGGTGATATATAGGCCGGCCATCTACCCTTGCCCCCCTTCTTTGTTTGAATCCGGCGGGCCTGCGCCGTCCGGCGGTTTTTGGGCGGCGGATTTTTGCGCCGCGCGGGTCAGCATCATCTTGACCAGCAGTACAAACGCGCAGAAGTAGATGATCACTGCGGTCACGATCTCGATGATCTCAGGCACAAAGCCAAAGACCTGCATCTGAAACCCGCCGAGGTGCAGGTAAGCGATCAGCAGGCCGCCAAAGATAATCCCGATCGGGTTGTTCAGCCCGAGCAGGGCGACTGAGATCCCGGTAAAGCCCTCGGACGAGAGGACATTGGCCACGTTCATGGTAATCCCCGCGCCTGAAAGGAAGTGCAATGCGCCGCCCAAACCCGCAATCGCCCCCGAAATCATCATGGAAAGCACAATGTTCCGCTTTTCGCTGATGCCGGCGTATTTGGCGGCGTCCTGGTTGAACCCGCAGGCCTTGAGCTCGTAGCCGAATTTGGTCTTTTCCAAAATGATGTAAACCACAATGGCCGTGAGGATGGCAATGAGTATCCCCGAGTTGACCGAAGACGGCCGAATCGCGTCGCCCTGGAAGAACTCGCCCAGCCCAAGCCCCGGCATGTTGGCGGCGGCGGGAACCCGCATGGTCGAGTTGCGCTCAGCATCAAAAATGGTGTTGAGAATCAGCCAGTTGACCAAAAATATACCGATCCAGTTGGTCATAATGCAAGAGATGACCTCATGTACATTGCGAAACGCTTTGAGCAGGCCGGGGATCGCGCCCCAAAGTGCGCCGGCCAGCATGGCGGCCAAAAGGGAAACCAAAAGCCGAACAGGCGGCGGCAGGAAGGTTGCCTGCACCCCAATCAGCACCGCGACATAAGCACCGAAAGTAAACTGGCCGGCCGCGCCGATGTTGAACAGCCCGGTCTTCATGGCAAAGCCGACCGAAAGTCCGGTCAGAATGATCGGAGTGGCGAAGTAGAGCACCTCGCCGAAATTGCGTATCGATTGGAACCCGGCGGTGAGGATATTGATAAACGCCGGAAACGCCTGGGACGCGTCGGTCAAAAGAAGCACGACCAGCCCGACCAAAAGCCCCGCGATGACCGCTACAAGCGACGAGAGCACACTCAAGCCGCCGTCGCCTTTAAACAGGCCTCTCATCCGACCACCTCCCGTTTTGCCCCCGACATGTACAGCCCCAGTTCTTGATAGCTGACCGCTTTGGGGTCTGCGTTTGCCACAATTTCGCCCTCGTACATGACGAGAATCCGGTCTGAAATGTTCATGACTTCTTCAAGTTCCAGTGAGATGAGCAGTACCGCTTTGCCCTCATCCCGCTGTTTGAGCAGCTGCTGATGGATGTGCTCGATTGCGCCGACGTCCAGGCCGCGGGTGGGCTGAACAGCGATCAGCAGGTGCGGGTCGCGGTCAATTTCCCGTCCGACGATGACTTTTTGCTGGTTCCCGCCCGACATTGAGCGGGTGATGGTATCCGCCCCCCGCCCGGACCGGATGTCAAACTGCCTGATCAGCCACTCGGCGTAATCTCTGATCTCGCCTTGTTTTAGAAAGCCGCTCTGCTGAAAGCGCGGGGTGAAGTAGATCTGCAAGATCGCGTTGTAGGCCAGAATGTAGTCGAGCACCAGACCGTGCCTGTGCCGGTCTTCGGGGATGTGGGCCATCCCAAGCCGGCCGCGCTCGCGGATTTTCGTTTTGGTGATGTCTTTGCCCATCATGGTAATGGCGCCGCCGCTGATGGGGGCAAGTCCGGTTAACGCGTAGACAAGGTCGGTCTGGCCGTTCCCCTCAATCCCGGCTACGCAAACAATCTCGCCCGCGTTGACGGTGAGCGAAACATCCGTCAGCTTATTTTTGTGGCCGTCTTCACCTTTCATCGAAAGGCCGCGGACATCCAAGATCAGCTCACCGACATTGGCCTCTTTTTTATCCAGACTGAGCACGACTTTTCGCCCGACCATCATCTCAGAAAGCTCTTCTTTAGAAGTGTCGGCCACATCGACCGTCCCGATTTTTTTGCCTTTGCGCAGGACTGTACACCGGTCGGCCACCGCTTTGATCTCGTCCAGCTTATGGGTAATGAACAAAATCGAGCGCCCCTCGGCGGCCAGCCCCTTCATGGTCTGCATCAAGGCGTCGATCTCTTGGGGGGTAAGCACAGCCGTCGGCTCGTCAAAGATGAGGATTTCATTTTCGCGGTAGAGCATCTTGAGAATTTCGACTCGCTGCTGCATACCGACTGTGATATCTTGAATCTCTTTGCCAACGTCAATCCCCAGGCCGTACTGCTTTGAGAGCGAGAGGACTTTTTCCCGCGCGTCTTTCATTTGCAAAACGCCGCGGTGGGTGGTCTCAACGCCCAGAATAATGTTTTCGAGTACAGTGAAGTTGTGCACCAGCTTAAAGTGTTGGTGCACCATCCCAATGCCCAGGGCGGTCGCGTCGTTTGGGCCGGTAATGTTCACTTCCTGCCCGTTTTTGAGAATCCTGCCGCCTTCCGGCTTATACAGCCCGAAGAGCACGCTCATCAGCGTGGATTTCCCCGCGCCGTTCTCGCCCAAAAGCGCATGGATTTCGCCCTTTTTAAGCTGCAGCGTCACATCGTCGTTGGCGACAATGCCGGGGAATTTTTTGGTGATGTTTTGCATTTCAATGATATACATTACGGGAACACACCCTTTATAAACCTGATTGGGGCTGACACAAAGCGCGCCAGCCCCAACATACAGTTAACTTAAAACCTTTAGCCGATCGCGACGATCTCGACCAGTTCTACACCCAGACCCATGTGCGCGTCAGCGCCCAGGGTGGTGGAAAGTGTAATCGATCCGCTGGCCAGCTGCGCAAAGATCGCGTCATATTGCGCTTGAGTAAAGTTTTGAAACCTGGAAGTCGCCATCGGGAGGCCTACGCCGTTGAGCGCAGCGCCGTAAACTTTGGCCTGGCCGCCCGGGAAGTTGCCGGCCGCCCAATCTTCAAGTACGTTGTAAACCGAAGCTTGCAGGCCTTTGAGGGCAGAGGTAATAACGGTGTCGGAAGCGCCGGCTTGGTCGATGTCAACACCGATTACAAGGGCGTTTGCCGCGTCAGCAGCAGCCATGACCGAGAAACCCGCGCCGCCGGCAGCCGCAAAGATGATCTCAACGCCTTCGGCATACCAGGAAGCGGCCATGGTCTGCACTTCGGGGGAAGGCGAGAATGTACCGGCGTATGCGTAGTTGATGGTCACTTCGCCTGCCGCAAGGCCCAATTCGCTGGCGGCGAACTCAGCGCCTTCAACGAAGCCGGTACCGAACAGGACAACCGCGGGAACCGGGATGCCGCCGATAAAGCCAAGGCTTCTGTGGCCCTCCATAACAGCGGCGTAACCGGCCAGGAAGCCGGATTCTTGCTCAGCGTAAAGAACGGCTACCGTGTTGTCGGCGATATGTGTGTTGCCATCCATATTGGGCTGGGAGTCGATCAGGACAAAGTTTACTTCCGGCCAGAGTTCTTGGGCTTCGTAAACGGCCGCGCCAAACAGGAAGCCGGGGGTGACAACGATTTCGGCGCCTACGCTGATTGCAAGGCCGATCGCGTCGATGTAAGCGGCGTCAGAAACTTCGGCGGGCTGGAAGTACTCGTGGCCGATCCCGCGCGGGCCAGCGAAAGCGACAACGCCTTCCCAGGAGCCCTGGTTAAACGATCCGTCGTCAATGGTGCCGTAGTCGGTGACAAGGGCAATCCGGATGCCGTCCGCAGCGTCAGGGGCTGCGTCGGCTGCGTCGGCGGCCGGCGCGTCGGTAGCGGGCGCGGCCGGTGCAGGCGCAGGGGCCGGGCTGCCGCAAGCGGCCAGAACAAGCGCCGCCATCAGAAGAACTGCCAATAGTTTTTTCATCTCTTAAATCCTTCTCTCTGTTATTGTTTTTGGGGAAGTAGTAAAGATGTTACAGCGGCATCTTCAAACACGGTGCGCTGTAGCATCTCATGTACAGCCATTATAAAACAGATAAACGTAAAAAGCAAGAAAAACTTGGTGTGCCGCGAGGGAAAATCAATCAATCTGGCGCATATGATATAGCATAGAGTTTTTAATACGATTAGACGGAGGTGAACATCCATTGCCGAACGACCAAACGGATTTGTCGAATACCGTTGCGCTCATACTTGAGCAGGGCACGTTTTACTACGCAAGCGCCGCGATCAGCCCCTACATAAAGGCGAAGAAGATTCTGACCGGTGGCTACGGGGTTGTCTATGTAAATGAAAGCGAGATCGACCATGTACTTCGCGTCACCGAAAACTATACGGCCAATATCTTTCCTCATGTGCTCGGACTGATGGGTGAGCCGGACATGACCGCTTCCGGCATCACGCAAGTACACCGGCAGCCCTATTTAAATTTGATGGGGAGCGGTGTCCTGCTTGGGTTTGTGGACACCGGGATCGACTACACCATGTCGGCTTTCCGCTACGAGGACGGCTCGAGCAAGGTGCAGTATATATGGGACCAGTCGATAGAAGGCGGGGCGCCGGATGGATACGGCTATGGGACAGAGTACGACAACCACACCATCAACCGGGCGTTGTATTCGCAGACCCCACACGATGTAGTGCCGCACAGAGATACGGTCGGGCATGGGACATTCCTGGCTTCGGTCGCGGCCAGCCGTGAGCACGGGGAGTATATCGGAGCAGCCCCCGACGCCGAGCTGGTCGTGGTTAAACTCAAACGGGCACCCCAATTTTACCGAACCATGTACCTCACACCGCCTAATCAAGAAAACGCATTCTCATCAGCCGATGTGATGACAGGCGTTCAGTATATCTTAGACAAGGCGCGCGCACTCGGCCGGCCGGTTGCCATCTGTATTGGGCTGGGAACAAACACGAGTTCCCACGACGGCGGCAGCACGCTGGAGAGGTATCTCTCAGCCGTCGCCGGTGTCACCGGAACGGCTGTATGCGTGGCAGCGGGCAATGAAGCCCAAGCCGCCCACCATACCCACGACAGGGTGATGACCGGAGAAATCAAAGATGTTGAAATGCGGGTGAACAGCCAGGAAGACATCTACATTAACATGTGGAGCTATGCGGGCGACCGGATGTCGGTCTCAATCAAGTCTCCGACCGGTGAAATCATATCAAGGGTTGTGGCCAGGCCGGGGAGCAGCTATTCGCAAAAGCTGATTCTTGAGCGGGCCACCATCGTAGTCGATTACACCTTTCCGGTAGGCAAATATGGCGGACAGTTCACTCTAATCAGGATTTTGTCGGCAACCCCCGGTGTTTGGACGATTTCGGTCTACGGCGACTCGATCCTGGGCGGCGTCTTTCACATCTGGCTGCCGGTAACCGAGCTCAATCCGGGCGCGGTATTTTTAACCCCGACCCCCGACTACACCATCACCATGCCCGGTACCGCGGACAGTGTGGTCACTTGCGGGAGCTACGACAGCGCTACGGGCAGCCTTTCGCCAACCTCATCCTGGGGGCCGTCCCGTTTGCCGACGATCTTACCCAATCTGGTTGCTCCCGGGGTGGATGTGGGCGGCGTTTTTCCCGGCGGATACGGTCGGATGAGCGGCACGTCGGTGTCCGCCGCCATAACGGCGGGGGCGAGCGCACTCCTGCTTCAGTGGGCGATTGTGGAAGGAAACGACCCGTCCATGGACACCAACCGGCTGCGCTCCGACTTGATCCTTGGCTGTGACCGGGACCCGAACATCGAATACCCCAACAACCAGTGGGGATACGGGCGGCTGAATCTCTACAACACTTTTCGTATGCTCAGGCCATATTAGGGTGTGTTGACACAAATGGGAATGCGCGGATTTTGAGTGAATTTTCGAGCATTTCAAGGCGGAGGAGGAAGGAATACTGTATGTATTCCGCTGAGACTCTTCGCTGTATGGGCGCTCATC
>Ga0123352_10014194_pt1 | contig 12673 bp, 10 predicted proteins | sample TergutLab28metaG_FD_89700 | JGI IMG/M metagenome (GOLD analysis project Ga0123352, IMG submission 89700) | Labiotermes labralis P1 segment gut microbial communities from Petit-Saut dam, French Guiana - Lab288 P1 | ecosystem: Host-associated > Arthropoda: Insects > Digestive system > Gut ... | reverse complement strand
TGGGCTTGAAGCTTCTCTTATGCTTACTCATGGAGAAATAGAGGGGTCTATAGGTAGCAAGCGCCCTAATCAGATTAATGATGTTTTAGTTTTCTCGGGAATGGCATTAATGTTTGTTACTAGTGTAGCATTTCTTTCTAAATTAATTGCTTCGGGTGAGATACCTGTGAGTGAATATGACAATAGCTTCAACACTCGTTTAGATGCAATGATTACATTTCTTTCACAAAGAGGAGGGCGTACAGCTTCATCTTTTGAAAATGCCATGAATGATGCAGTGAAATATGGGTGTGCTTTACGGGCAATTTTAGAAACAGGCGATGCTGTTGTGAATAATCCTGTGTCTCTTATAGGCGACGCTGCTCCTGATGCGGATAGTGATGAAAGCAGTGATAATAATGTACAATTAAAAGATTGGCCTGCTTTTCCTATACCGCTTATGAAAAATGACGAGATGCTAGAGGTTCCGAAAGATTGGACAGTTATAAATAGTGTAGGGAACAGAGAGCTTTACGATGTAGCTTTTGAATATGTTCAACATGGGGCTGCGGCTATAGAAGGCTTGCCACGCTTTGCTTTAGGAGGCTTAACCACTGTAGACCGATGGGAAATTGAATCTTATCAAAATATTCGTAACCTCATACTAGATTATGCAAATACAGAAAGTTCTCGCCCGCTTAATATTGCAGTTTTTGGCTCGCCAGGTTCTGGTAAATCTTTTGGTGTTACACAAATTGCCACAAATGTTTTACCGGGAAAAATTGAAAAATTAGAATTTAACGTATCACAATTTGTTAGCCCTATGGATTTAGGTGCTGCTTTCCAAAAGGTTAGAGATTGTTTGCTAGAGGGCAAATTACCACTGGTTTTCTTTGATGAGTTTGATTCTGATAAAGAAGGGTTACCGCTCGGATGGGTGAAAAGTTTTTTAATGCCTATGCAGGATGGTAGGTTTAGAGATGAGAGTGGCGAACATCCACTTGGCAAATGTATTTTGGTTTTTGCAGGTGGAACGGCTTCGAATTTTGAAAGTTTTGTGCGAGATGACCAAGATTTTAAAAATGCAAAAGGTCCAGATTTTATAAGCCGTTTGCGTGGAACAATAAATGTTGTAGGGCCAAACCCTAAGGATGATGACGATAAAAACCACATATTACGTCGTGCTTTACTCCTTCGTAGCCTTTGCGAAAGAGATAAAAGAATTAACAAAGTTAATGGCTCTGTTGCAGTAAATCCTGATATAATAAGGGCTATGCTAACTGTGCCAAAGTTTCACCACGGTGCTAGGTCTATGGAAGCGATACTTGCAATGAGTCGCATAGAGGGTGGCGTTTGGGAACCCACAGCGTTGCCATTTCACTCTCAGCTTGCTCTGCATGTTGATGCTGGGGCTTTCCTTGGGATAGTATAGCATATGAGCAAGGAGAGATTTGAATGAAAATCACTAAAGTAACCGCTCGAAACATTATGTTTACCGAGCCTATGGTTTGGAATGGGCAAAGTATTAATTTAAATTTGGGATTAATATTGGGTAATAAACGTAATTATATAATAGATACAGGTTTAGGCAGTGGCAGTATTGAACCTATATTGAAATATATTGCTAATGATTATAAGCCGATAGTAGTAATTAATACACATCATGACTTTGACCATATCTGGGGTAATTGGGTTTTTAAAAATAGTTTAATAATTGCTCATAAAATTTGTGCAGACTTACAGAAGAATGATTGGGATAATGGAATTAGAAGGCACAGTGAGCTTGCCAACGGAGAAGTGCGTAAATGTATGCCAAACATAGTGTTTGAAAAAAGTATGTATTTTCCTGATGATGGGATTGAAATTTTCCATTCACCAGGCCACACGGCAGGCTGTATAAGCATATACGATACCATTGATAAAGTATTGCATGTTGGAGATAATATTGGCGATTCGGATGAAGAACTTGTTCCTCATATTGATACTGATATTACAATCTTTAAGCGGCTTATTGAAGTTTATAAGCAATATAATTTTAATTTTTGTTTATCTGGGCATCATGAGCCGCAAAAAAAAGAAGTCCTTACTCGCATGGAAAAGGCGTTACCAGAGGCTTGGAAAAAGCAGAAAAATGGTTAGAGTGATGTTGTCAAGGGTTTTTCAAAAAAAGTATCAACACGCAAAAATCCCCATAAGGGAAGGCATATAAAATGCTTCTCCTATGGGGGGTTCGTTCAAAATCTACATTATTACGCTAAGGGGGCTTACTGTTCACAATATAGCAGTTTGCTTATACCCTCCTAGAGTTTAAATCATTATATTATTCAATATTCATTTCCATAAAGGTTGATTTTGCAGTTAATCCTAAGTGCTCATAAAATTTTCTAGCATCTTTATTAAAATCATAAACTAACAAATCTAAACGAGTAGCTCCGACTTCTTTAGCATAGGATTTCACTCGTTCTACTAATGCTCGACCTATTTGTCTACCCTTTGCACTTTCATCTACGCACATAGAATCAATAAAAATACCTTTCACATCATAATATGTCGGGTCGCCTACAGCTTCATATTCTTCTATAATGCAATGTCCTAGAATATTTTCATCTTCTTCGAAAACAAATATTTTGGTACATCCATTTTTAAAACTCTCTTCAAAATACTCTTTCGTAAAAATAATTTTTTCAAACAAATCTGGACGAGCATCTATGTGTATTTTAAAAACCTGTTTTTCCAACTTTTCAATCGAGTCAAAATCTAATAAATTAGCTTCTCTAATAATTCCTTTCATTGTGATTTCCTCTTTTCTTTTTATTTTTATCAAAGGCAAAGAAGACCCCCGCCTCAAAAATTTGCTTGAAATTTTAGGCGGCGGGGTGCATCTTTGCTTGGTCGGGGGTTCAATCCCCCGCCCAAATACGAATATTTCTGAAAGAAATATTCGTAACCTTGAAAGGCAATTGCGAAATTGCCAGTGAGTCGTTCTATTCAAAATCACCATACACAGGTGATTGAACATTTTTCATCGCAACATGGCTATCTGCTTATACCGCGTTAAAGAGCCAGCTTAACTACCACTTCTTCATGAAAAATCTGCCCTGTTGGTTCATAACCAAGGTGTGCTCTCTCGCTTTTTTAATACTATCCAAGAGTTTCGAGTAGTTCAGCAATTAAATCATATGTGCCATTAATCCAGCCAGTGTTACTAAATGCAGAAGCAACTACTCCTGCTTTAGGGTAATAAGCTGTAAAGAAGCCAACTCCCGAATCTCCACCAACAGCAAAATAAGCCAATTTTTCGTCATTTTCATAACGATAAACACCAAGACCATAGCTTTCTCCATCTTCCTCGTCTATCACTACATGTGATTTTAAAAATGTGTTAGTCATTTCTTCAGAAAGAATTTTATGTGAAAAAATTGCTTTCCACAATTTATCTAAATCTTCCGCACATGTATAAAGTCCTCCATCAGAGCCACCTAAAATTGGTAAATTAAAAATATTTGTATGCCATTCGCCTGTATCTTCATCTTGCATGTAGCCAACTGCTGTATTAGTTGGCAATGCGTTCATTCGGTAGAACTCCGTATGTGTAAGGTTGTAAGGGCTAATGATAGTGTTATTTATAAATTGCTGATAAGGTATGCCACTAACAGCCTCTATTACTAAACCAAGCAAAACATAACCCGAGTTTGAGTACCCATATCTTTCACCCGGTTCAAATTTTGGTTTAAGTGGGGTAATCATTTGCAAGTAATATTCAAGCCTTGTCCACAAATGTGCAGGATATTTGTTGTATAAGTTTTGTAGTTGTTCCTCGCTGTCGTCGGCTTCTTCATCGATATAATCGCCAACGCCAGATGTGTGTGTAAGTAGGTGATACACAGTAATTCTTTTATCTATCTTGCCTAAATCGAAGTTTAGTAAATCACAAAGCTTATCTTCTAGTGATAATTTTCCTTCATCAATTAATTTACATATTGCAAGCCCTGTAAATAACTTTGTACCTGATGCAATGCCGAATATCGTGTTCGTGGTGTTTGGCAATTCTTCTGCACGGTTTCTATAACCAGAAACATGCTCGAAAATAGCACCATCAATATTTGACACAGAAAATACTCCTAAAAATTCTTCTTCCCTATCTTCAAGCCAATTGTTAAAAATATTTTGTATAATTTTTTCCATTGTTAGTTCCTCCAATTTTATGTTATTTTATATAAAATCAATCTTCGTTTTTGTTGTTAAAATAAAACACGGTGCCGAGTGAGCCATCTTCATATATAAAGGCTTTATGGTCTTTTATGTGTTCATAATTTCCTTTAGTGTACTCATCGATTGATTTATCCCAAAACTTGACAGCTGTTTCATTTTTAGGGTGAGACCACAGTACCCAGATGCCTTTATATTTGTTTAGAACATCAAAAAACACATGCTTTCCAATGCCAGAACGTCGGTATTTAGGTAATATGAAAAACTCATCAATCGCCCAATCAGGCTTTTTAGGGTCCTCCTCTTCACCAACCGTAATTAGAACAAATCCTGCTATTTTACCCTCTACTTTTACAAGAAAAGAAGCACATTCTTTGTTGTCAATATCAAAAAACTCATCATCAAGTTCATAATCATAAAAACCGTTTTCCTCAACATCCACATGATTGTATTGTGACCACTCACATTCATACATTTGTATTAGATTGTAGATAGTTGCTTTTTGGTTCATATTGCATCGTTCTAAAGTAATTGTCATTTTTCGTTCCTCCGATATTGGTATTATATAATAGTTAAATGTAACGATTATCTATCTATTGTTGGTGTTTTGTGCGTGTTTGCAAGGGTTGCGAACAAATCTATTATATATTATAAATGATTTAGCCACAAAATAATATACCCAGTTTGATTATAAACCAAACTGGGTATATACCTTATTCGTCTTGGCTTGAGTAGTAAGCAACCAAACGGTCGATCTCACCATCTGCAAGCATACGTGTTAAAACTCTATTAACTAGCTCTAGCATTTCGGTATCGCCTTTAGGAACAGCAATGCCGTAGTATTCGCCGTCAAAGGCATCATCATCTCTAACAATTGCTAAATTATCGTGCATTTGTGCAAATGTTGTTGCCGTAAGCGAATCAATAATCAAAGCATCAATGCTGCCTTGCTGCAAAGACATTACCGCAGTTGCTGGGTTAGCATAAGGTGATACATTTGGCAATCTTAAATCATCCATAGCTATTATTTGCCCCGTAAAGCCTGTTACTACACCAACATTTTTGTCAAACAAATCGTTAGCACTTGTTATATCAGAGCCCTCTAAAGTAAGTATGTACTGTGTTGCTCTAAAATATGGAATAGAAAAATCAACGGTTTCTGCACGGTCTTCCCTTATAGTGATACCTGCAATTGCGAAATCTGCCATGCCATTTGCAAGTTGGATAAGAACAGCCTCAAAAGAAACATTTTCAATAACAAGCTCTTTGCCTGCTTCGTTAGCTATTTCTAGGGCTATGGCTATATCTATACCATCATAAATACCAACTAAACCGCCAGATGGTACAACAAATTCGAAAGGATGAAACTCGGCATTTGTAACCATCCTCAACGTGCCACCTCCAGAATTTGAACCTTGCGAACAACCGCTTAAAAGGGTTGCAGTGATTGCTAGTGTTGCCAAAATGGCTACAAACTTTTTCATTTTGAATCTCTCCTTATAAATTAATTTTTATTATAGAACCTTACTCAAGAACTCCTGAGTACGGTTTTCTATCGGATTATTAAATATTTCATGTGGCGAGCCTTGCTCAACAATAACTCCTCCATCCATAAACAAAACTCTTGAAGCAACTTCTTCCGCAAAGTGCATTTCATGGGTCACAACAACCATTGTTATGCCATCATTGGCTAAATCACCTAAAACGCTCAAAACTTCTTTAACCATTTCTGGGTCTAGTGCACTTGTTGGCTCGTCGAAGAGCATAATTTTAGGTTCCATGGCAAGAGCTCGTGCTATTGCAATGCGTTGCTTTTGCCCGCCTGAAAGCTGTGTGGGGTAAGCATCTGCCTTTTCTAAAAGTCCAACTTTTTCAAGCAGTATCAAAGCTTTTTCTTCTGCTTCTTTTTTAGATAATTTTTTGATTTTTATGGGTGCAAGCGTTATATTTTTCATAACATTTAAATGCGGAAACAAATTAAATTGTTGAAAAACCATGCCCATATCACTTCTTACAACATCTATATTAGCATTTTTTGATGTTATTTCTGTGCCATTTATAAATATATCGCCACTGGTTGGACGCTCTAGTAAATTAAGGCACCTTAAAAATGTGCTTTTGCCAGAGCCAGAAGGGCCGATTATAAAAACTTTTTCACCTTGCTTTATTTCCTCATTTATACCTTTTAAAACATGCAAATCATTAAATTTTTTATGTAAGTTAGTAACACGTATCAATTAAATGCCTCCTTACGATTGTATGGTTATATTAAAGGATTCATCGGCGATTATTTCGCCGTTTGTTGTTATAAATATTTCAATTTCTTCTGCATTCCAGTGCATAGGGATGTATAAGTACAATGTATATGCCGCTTCTGAATTATTTCGTGGATTTATCGAAAACCATAAAGTTTCTTCTGCAAAATTATGTGATAATTGGTGGCGGTGTGAACCGACATCATCTACAGCGGTTATATGAATGTCATCGTGTGTAGCTATATGAACATTGTCTAAAGCATCTCCAAAATCTATGTATATTTTACTTATTCTAGAAGCAGATTGCCATGTTCCAAAAATAAATGGTTCTGAAGTTGTTATGAAAACGGAATGTAGCATTTCATTAATTTGAGCGGTTAAATCTTCATCATTTTCAATCAACTCATCAGCTTCTTCAGAGGCATTTGATATAATGCCTATAGGAGTACTCATTTCCTCCATTACGCTACATGCTGTTAAAGCAAAAATGCCAAATAAAACAAAAAATATTTTTTTCATGAATACTCTTCCTACCTTTTATCCGATTTTCGCATATGTTTTTCTAAAATTTTAAACGCTATAGATAAAACTTTAATAATAACATAATACATAACAGCCGAGCCAAGAAGCGGCATTGCAGCACTAAATGTTGTTGATTGAATGAGCTGAGCCGATCTTGTAATATCTATTATTGCAACCGCTCCAACAACTGCTGTTTCTTTAATCAAAACAATAAATTCGTTTGCAAGTGCCGGTAAAACATTTTTAATTGCTTGCGGCACAACCACCAAACGCATAGTATTAAATCCGCTTAAGCCAAGGCTTCTTCCTGCTTCGGTTTGCCCTTTATCTATAGATAAAATTCCTGCTCTAATAATTTCAGAAACATATGCTCCCGAGTTTATCCCAAATGCAATTGCTGCGATAAGTAGCCTGTTCATAGAAGAGCCCGCAAAAATAACAAAAACCATAACAAGTAATTGAATAACAACTGGAGTTCCACGGATAACGTCGAGATAAATGTTAGAAACGATACGAGAAAAGAATTTAATGACACGCCTTAATTTGATATGTTTGATTGAATCGAAGTTGCTCATGTTTAGGTAAGTTACAAATAATCCTATGAGGATACCGAACAAAACGGACAACAGCGACAATATCAGCGTATTATTAAGCCCCGTAATAAAAAGCCTATACCTATCATCAACTATAAAAGTGCGCCTGAATTCATGTGCAAAGTTTGTCATGGGTTTTTATCCTCCTAAAGCATAATTCATATATTATACCATACCTAAAAACAAAATGCAAGATAAAATTACAATTTTAAAGTAGGTATAATTCGTTTTATAGTCAAACTATCCATTGACATGGTTTGAGAATATGTGATAATATTAAGTTTGATAAAGGAGTTGAAATTATGAAGGTTTATGAAACATTAGAAAACGGAATTAAAATTGTTGAATATGATCCATCACTTGCAGAGAGTATAGCTAAATTTTGGAATATGTGTAGCCAAGGAGAAGATGACTGGGGCGGCGACAGTGGAATTTCAACCGCAAGCAAGGTTATATCAGACGAAGCGGCAAGTTCGCATTTTAACTTATACTTGGCAGTAGATGGTGAAGATGTTGTAGGTTATTGTAAGTTTTCACGTTATATGTATGACCCAAATACTTTATATGTTGCACTTTTAGGAACTCGCCCAGATTATAGAAGCAAAAAATTAGGCAAGGCCTTGCTTCTTCGCTGCGTACAGCGTACTATAGAACTAGGCTATCCACGCTTAGACTTGTTTACATGGAGTGGCAACACTGCCGCTGTTCCGCTATATAAAAAGAGCGGATTTTTATGGGAAGACAGGTCAGAAAGTACACATTTAGTTAATTTTATGCCAACTATACTTACTTTGCCTATTTTTGAGGATTTCTTCAAAAAAGTCGATTGGTATGGTGATTCTACACGCTCGCTAGAAATTGTTCCTGATGGAATAAAAACAAATGGCTTTGAGCTTTTTGGCTATTCGTGGGAAAAAGATGGCGAAAGTCTAAAGGTAGGCTATGAGCGTACAGGCCGCCAAATGCGTATGATAGAAACTGATGACTATAAAATAGAACTTATAGCACAAGACCATGAGCTTGCGTTTGGTACTGATTACGAGTGTACTTTTATCGTCGAAAACAAAACAGGTAAAGAGCTAAATATTAAAATAAATGGCAAAGAAAATGAAAATATTAGGCTTGACTGTAATTTTAATTCGCAAGTTACTGGTAAGCAAGTAATTTATTCAAAGTTTTATGTAGGTGCAATAAATGAGCCGCTAGACGCATGGAAAGTACACCCTTGTATAATGGCAGATGTTGAAATAAATGGGCATGAAGTAACGTTTGGTTTAGGTATAAATGCAAAGTTTCCGCTACTTGTTAATTTTAACCGTGAATGCTTGATAGACCAAGTTGGTATGGATGTTAAAACATATATAGACATTGAAAGTGCGTTGCCTGAAGATGCAACGATAACGATTAATATGCCTAAGAATGAAATTTTGGATATTAAAGCAAGCAGAAATTCTTTCGTTGCAGATGTTTCTGCGAAAGGCAAAGTTTCTATTCCAGTTGTATCAACCACTTTGGCTATTGGAGCAGAAAAGCTTGAGTTAAATTGTACTGCTATTTTTAAATCTGGCAAAGAAATAAATTTTACGGTTCCAGCATTTATTTTAACCAGAGATATGGTCACAAGCTTTGCGGCAGAAGATTTTGAAAACCATAGCGTAATAAATGGCTCATGGAAGCTTGCATTTGTAAAGAATGGAAACGAATTTAACATATCACATCTTACAAATAAAGATTATTTTAATGATGATGCGTTCGATCCACCAACTTTAGGTAAACCTTTTGACGATGAGTTTAGTACGATAAAACCTAATATCACAACGCACACAAAGGGTAATGCTATAATAATGGAAGTTGAATTTATTTCAGAAAAATTTAAAGGCATGGTAGTTACGCAAATTTACACATTATTTGCAACAGGGCTTATAACTCGTAGTAATAGAGTTGAAAACCGTGGAGATAAGCCTCGTCATAGCGTATTACAAGATAGTTATGGGCTTTTACTTAGCGATAATGCGATATTTAGCTATAATAGCCAAATAACGCAAGGTGGCCTTAATAACGCAAATTCTTGCGGAATTGATGAAAACTGGGTTTTTGAAGATTCTAAAACGGCACCTACGGGGTACTCTTGGCCTCATGAGTATACGGCTAACATACAATGGGGATGTGTTTTATCTTTAGAGATAGATTTAGGCGAATTAAAGCCTTTGGAAGCAGTTAAAACCAAACCTGTGGTATATGCTTTAGGGCTTTTCTCAAATTATAATGACTTTAGAAATTATGCCCGCCAAACTTATGAGCTTAATCCAGCACCAACGGTTAAACCTATGGAAATTGTGCTTAATGAATACAATCCATTTGTTCAAGATTCTAAAATAGGGTTAGATATAATAAATAACCGTGATGAGATACAAGCGGGTACAATAACTGTTTCGTCTGAAATACTAAAAGAAGCTTTATCTCAAACAAATCCGCAAGAAGAATTGGTTGAGAAAAATAGTTTTGACCTAAATTTAAATAAAAATGAGGATATAGCCACTGTAAATGTAGCAATGAATATGCTTGGTTATGAAAAAACTGCAAAAAAAGCACTGTTCTTTCCTAAAGGCGAAGTAAAAACATTGCAAGAAGGTACAAGTTACGTTGTTAATAACGGCATTATAACTTTTAAAGCAGACCCTAACTATAGCAATGGTTGCTATTCTCTTACTGATGCAAAAGGGCAGGAGTGGTTTTTAAACCAATACCCAGAGCATAAGCCGTTTTCTTGGTTTAATCCTTATATTGGCGGGTTGCGTACAAGAATTGTTAAAAATGATGAGGCGATCGGCGAAAGGGATATATTAAAAGAAAAAACTACTGCTGAGTTTGTAGAGCTGCGTGATAATTTAGGCAACCTATGGAAAGGTATGTGTACGACTACAAACATAACCGAAAACGAAGATTTTAAAGGCATAGTTTGTAAATCTTATTATCTCACGCAACCTGGTTTACCTATTTTATGCTCGTTCTATAAATATGAAAACCATACAGGCGAATACAGAAATGATAGGGTGTGGCTATCTTCACATCTTAAACCTGACGAGGATGCCAAAAATGCCATAATTGAAGCAACAAGCAAAGATGGCAGCGAATATTGCCGCCGCTTAGGTTCGTTAGAGTGCGATGAAATGTTTTACGAAAACACATCAGTAATTTCAAGCTCAAGAGCAGAAAAATTATATAGTTTTGCTTCAACTAAAAACACTCATTATCTTAACGACTTTTGGGCTAATCACAAAATTCCTGTGGTGTGTGCATACTCTCATACTTATATGAAGTTGGCCCATGGCGAAGCATTTACATCTGTTCCTGCATTTTTTGTAATAACAGATAAAAACTTGCCTAAAAGGGCATTAAATGACCTTGAAAGGGTTACATTTTCTTAATAAACAAATTAAGGTGCTAAAAATTCCGTTAGGTTGGACTTTTTAGCACCTTGTGCTATAATTACATGGATGAGGTGATGAAAATTGTACGAATTAGAATTATTAGAGCCTACAAAAGAGCTTGAAGCTGCCATAATGGAGTATAGGCAGGAGTATATTTTAAATGGAGAAAAAATAAATGGAAGTTTAGGGCTTGTGCATTATGACGACTATAGTGAATGGCTTGAAAAGGTGAATAAAACCCAAAAAGCAGAAACTTCGCCTTTAGGAGTAGCAACTACAACATATTTTTCTATTAGAAAAAGTGATGGGAAAATAATAGGCACCATTCAGCTTAGGCATGATTTGACTGACGAATTGAGAGAGCATGGTGGGCATATTGGCTATGGTGTTCGTCCGTCTGAAAGAGGGAAAGGCTATGGCAAGCAACAATTAATGCTAGTTTTAGATATAGCTAGGCAAATGGGTATACAAAAAGTAATGATTTCATGTACAAAGGATAATATCGCTTCAAGGCAAACGGCAATAAGTTGCGGTGGAGTGCTTGCTCGTGAAAATATATATAAAGATTTGGAACAACAAATATTTTGGATAAACTTACAATAAAAATAAGAAGTTTGACTACTTGCTTTTACTGTGGTATAATGTAGACGAGTACTATTGCATAGCAATGGTAGGAGATAAATGTACGAAAACTAATTGATTAAGGAGCGTTTTCCATGCTATCACCTTTACAGAAACTAAAAGAACTTGAGTATCTTGTTGGTAACACACCTATGATTGAAATTACTTTTAAGCTTGATGGGAAAATTAGAAAAGTATTTGCAAAGCTTGAATATTACAATTTTTCTGGAAGTATAAAAGACAGAATGGCACTAATGTCTTTAAAAAGAGCGTATCAAACAGGAGCTTTAAAACAGGGCGACACTATTGTAGAAACAACCAGCGGAAATACGGGTATAGCAATTTGTTCGCAAGGTTCGTACTTAGGCCATAAAATAGTTATTTTTATGCCAGACTGGATGAGTGCAGAAAGAAAAGCTATGATGAAGTCTTTCGGAGCAGAGCTTGTTTTAGTTTCTCGAGAAGAGGGTGGATTTTTAGGTTGTCTTGAAAGAACTGAAAACTTGGTTAAAAGTGGAGATAATTTCTATTGCCCAGAGCAGTTTGCAAATCAATTTAATGTTGAAGCACACTACACTTCTACAGGCCCTGAAATTTTAAAACAAATGGATAAGTTTGGCGAAGAAATTCACGGCGTTGTTGCAGGTGTTGGAACTGGTGGCACAATAATGGGTATTGGTGGTTATTTAAGAAGTGTAAATCCGAAAATAAAAGTTTATCCAATGGAACCGGAAAGCTCGCCAACCCTTACTACGGGTTACCGTGTTGGTGTACATAGAATTGCGGGAATTTCAGATGAGTTTATTCCAGCTATCATGGACCTTAAAGCATGCGATGAAGTTATTCAAGTAGATGACGGTGATGGCATTATAATGGCACAAAAACTTTCAAGAGAATTAGGGCTTGGTGTTGGAATATCTTCTGGTGCAAACTTTTTAGCAGCTATAATGGCGGCAGATAAAATAGGCGAGGGTGCAAATGTTGTAACGTTATTCTCTGATGATAATAAAAAATATCTTTCAACAGACTATGCTAAAGAAGAGCCTATTAAAGAAAATTTTAT
>Ga0123352_10014191_pt1 | contig 12674 bp, 6 predicted proteins | sample TergutLab28metaG_FD_89700 | JGI IMG/M metagenome (GOLD analysis project Ga0123352, IMG submission 89700) | Labiotermes labralis P1 segment gut microbial communities from Petit-Saut dam, French Guiana - Lab288 P1 | ecosystem: Host-associated > Arthropoda: Insects > Digestive system > Gut ... | reverse complement strand
ATGCTATGTATACTCCTACGTCACAGCCTCTGCGTAGATTTGAATCTTGCTGATAACTGGCAAGAATATTCATGCATTTGTTTTATATATCTGCCTATATATCTATCTATCTATATATGTATATATATATATATATATAAAATTGGGCGTTGTGAATCCCTCCTTGAACAGTCGTGTTCCATGTGATGCTATGTATACTCCTACGTCACAGCCTCTGCGTAGATTTGAATCTTGCTGATAACTGGCAAGAATATTCATGCATTTGTTTTATATATCTGCCTATATATCTATATCTATATAAATATAAAATTGGGCGTTGTGAATCCCTCCTTGAACAGTCGTGTTCCATGTGATGCTATGTATACTCGCACATCACATAAGGGCACGTGGAAGCAAACGTTCTTGTTTTTTCAGTTTGCTTAGACACGACAGGTCATTCTTTGTTTGACATGCTTGTAGCCGAGAGTCGTGGACAGTCAACGGCTGCAAGGAGGCGATGGTTGTATCGCACATAATGCGGCTCACAGAGGTCAGTGAGTGTATCATCCGTACCTGTGAAGTATGCGCCACCGGTTAAGGCTGATAATTTTGATTATGCTGTAGTGACGTAATGAAACGTGAACCTAGTCGACGAGTCATCTTTCCTGTGAATTTTACAGGTTTGTTTGTTAACCAACAAATTTACACACAACATACACATTCGTATAGTATATTGTTAATATTGTAACACGCTTCGGGAGCTGGGATAGCTCAGTCGGTATAGCGACTCGCTACGTGCTGGACGGTCGGGTGATCGAATCCAGGGTGGGGCGGAGGGGGGCGAGATTTTCCGCACCCGTCCAGACCGGCTCTGAGGCCCACTCAGCCTCCTAAAACAATGGATACCTGGTCTTTCCCCGGGGGTAAAGCAGCCGGGACGTGGCGTTGACCACCCACTCCCATCTAGCGCCGCGGTTAGAGAAAGAGTAGAGCTATACCTCTATTCCCTCTCTGGGCCTTAGTGGCCTGTTCTATGATGAACTTTACCTTTGCCTTACTGTAACACATTTAGGTTCTGTAGCACCATCTTCAGGGAGCTGATGCCAAGTTTGTATATCAGCTGCATGTGTTACAGTATTGATAATAAACTATACGAATGTGTATGTTTTGTGTGCATTTGTTGGTTTAATAAATAAATAAATAAATTATATATATATATATATATATATATATATGTGTGTGTGTGTACATATATATACATGTATATATATATATATATATGGATAAAAATGCACGAAATAAACAAATTCAAAGTATTTCCCTCCCTAAAACAGTTCTCTGGATATGTGTACGTGTTTTTGTAGTTTTTGTTTTGGCCATTCTTTGTAACCGTCTCAGTACTACTTTGTGATGGCAGACGAATAATCAGAACGTATTTCCAAGACGTTTTTTGTAGTCTGCATTTATTTCAAGATAGCCGGGGTAGCGTAGTCGGTGTAGCGATAAACTACAGGCTGGACGGTCTGTTGATCCAGTCCCTGTTGGTACAAGAGATCTTCTGTTCGCTAAAACCGTCCAGACCGGCTCTGGGGCTCACCCTCTCTCCGGTTGAATGGGTACGGTGTGTCTTCCCCTACTGTAAATTGGCTGGGGCATTGACTGTCTACATCTTTTGGCACCGAGGTAAGAATGAATGAATGAACGAGCGAACGAATGGACGAAGCTGTACAGTACCTGTACTCCCCTTATGTGGCTTGTTTGCGAGAACAGGGACATCTTTACCTTTTTTTTTAAAACCAGTTATTTCAAGCCAGAATCAGGCGCTGGTTGACCAGTTTGCGACGGTGACACAATACAACAACATTTCTGGTGCTTTTGTTGATACAGGGTTAACCTCTTGATGCCTAATGTCAACTATAGTGGTCGTACCACACCGCTAACCTCTAAAGTTGCATTTTATATATTTATTCAACAAATATAGGTACTGAATATTTTAAACGTGGTAATTACTGTCCATTTTTTCTCTTCAAAATGCAGTTTGTTTCATAATTCTAACGTGTTTGGTTCCTGTATTATTCACATTTTATATACAGGGTGTGCTAAAATGAAAAAAAATAATTCCGGCGCCAAAAGGTTAAGAACTGAGGCGAAGTTTGTGAGGCGTAGGTCGCGAAACACATCTCCGTCACTCTCGGCGCGACGACAGGCCATCAGCCATGGAGGCCACTGCGGTTACGCTCTTGCATTCCGGCGTGTTGCTGCTTCCATTGTTCCCCATTTCGTTATACCTCCAGCCTGTCATCTGTTACCAGCCTTTCTCTTACTTTCGGTAACTATAATGACCAACATAATTACTTTTCTATTTGCATAAAAGGAAGGATACGACCCGCACCGTTAGAGACGGTTACACAAATTGCAGAACGCTTTTCGGCCAAAATTCTTTAACGACGACTCTTCAAACACAGAAGTTTTCGTGGTAATGCTTGTTTTAACAGATCTGTGACCGGGCGGTTCCACAACAGTTTACAGTTGAGGTGGTTATTTCCACACAGTTTCATTTAATGACTTACCCAGCCAGGCGGAACATTGCTATCCAACAGCGAACCACCTCACCGAGTGCCCTTTTGCAAAATATTGCGCACTCTGCATCTAGTTTTGTGTATTAAAATAATTCACACTAGGCCTTTGCATTTTGTGATTATTTAGAGCGAAACGAAACTAGAGTGTTTTAAAGGCAGCCTAGATGAGAAGATTACGCCCTCCGATATCAGTTCACCCTCTGGTTTGGTTTCGTTTATTTATTCATCCACTCAGTCACACATGTAACATTTGACACGTCAGTTACAATTTACAGTTTACATGTTACTCCTGGAAACCCATTTCAAAGAGGCCAACGGGAAGACCAAAGATACGCTGGGAAGCTGATGTTAAAAAAAGATATACACAGGTCAAAAGTGCCAAATTGGAAGACCCTTGTCCATGATAGAAGAAGACGGAAGGAAGTGGTTGAGAAAGCGAGAACTCTGCCCTAAGAGTTGTAGAACAGTACCAGGAAGAAGAAGAAGAAGAAGAAGAAGAAGGAGAAGAAGATGGAGAAGACTAATAATAATAATAATTTACATGTTACAATACAACTTATAATATATGGACATCCAGCCAGTATAGTAGAATAAATAACAATGCAGCATTTGAAGGCCAGTTGGAAGTGAAATTCGGCACTACATCTAGATATATGTGTATTTATATCAATGTAGCCGATCATTTTTAGTATAGTTGTTTATTAGGATTGCTGGCGTCAGTTCGTGACCATGCGTTGTAGGTTGATCTGTCAACGTATGTTGATACAGCACGACTTTTTTTCATTTTATCAACAATAAATTCAGTAAATAAAATAAGTAAAAAAATAAATAAAACTAAATGTGATTAGGTGAACCACACCCGTTTCCCGAAAGAGATCACCTACCAGACTGAGCGCGTCGCACAACAAAGTTACGAAGTGTGATCGTGTAGATAAATATATATATATATATATACATAAAAGTTAAGAATTCAAATTAAAAGTAATAATATAGAGTGGTACTGAGTTATATCGCAGTGGTTAAGGTGCTGTGCTAAAAATCGGAAGGTCGCTGGTTCGATCCCAGCTGGTGTCAGTGGATTTTTCATTTGCATAAAATCCATCCAATCGCACTATGACCCTGGGATCGACTCAGCCTCTAACAGAAATGAGTACCGGTAGCATTTCCTGGGGGTAAAGGCGGCCGGTGCTTAAGGCTGACAACCTACCACCATCCTGTGCTGTTGTCACGAAATCTGGGAAACTTAATTTCCTGGAACCTTCTGGGCCACTCCAGGCCTGTAATGGGACTGATTTACCTTTATTGAGTTATATTGAGTGCAGGATTATTTATATGTATGCATTTAAAATGATTGCGCTGAGCCGAGATCTCTGGTAGCTACTGCATAGTTACTGCATAGCTCACTTCGTTTAGTGGGTCGTTCTTTAAAGTAATTAAAGGTAATCGTTACTGGCCCTCTAACGGCCGTTTTTTAAATCTGGAATCTGCTCATGGAAACGTTACGAATAAGTGGCACGTGGTGCACTGATCGTGCAGCTTGCGTGTTTTCTTTGGCATTTACCCGAGAATTGCGCAGTAATTGACTAATTAAGCGTGATTTAATGAAGCTATAAATAAGTTAAATTTTGCGGTCTGCAACAAATTTGGTTCAGTTTTACGCATTATTTTGCAATAAATTACCCATTTTTCTCTCCCTAATATGTTGAAGATTTTTTCCAATCGATGCGTCTGTAGTTGTGAAATGAATGTGATGCAATGTGATGGACAAATAATTCAACGGGGCGTGTCACATGTTTTGTTTACCTTTTTACTAACGACGAATTTACAGCGTGGCCTAGGTACATACAGGCTAGACGTCGTTTGTAGTGTGTTAGTCACTTTCTTGTGGGCCGGGTAGCTCAGTCGGTATAGCGACTGAGCTACGGACTGGACGGTCCGGGGGTCGAATCCCGGTGGGGGCGAGCTTTTCCGCATCTGTCCAGACCGGCCCTGGGGCCCACCCAGCCTCCTGTACAATGAGTACCGGGTCTTTCCCGGGAATAAAGAGCAGCCGGGGTGTGACGCTGACCCCTCACCCCATCTAATGCCGTGGTGAAGAAAGTGGGTCTTACGTCATGTACAGAGCCTCAGTGCCTGTACAGGGGTGCATTTTACCTTTTACCTAGTCACTTTCTTACATCATTCCCTGTTTCTGGCCATCCTCTTAGCTGCGACACTTGACACTAGATACTAACATTCGATTACTGAAAATGTTACTGAGGTACGTATTTTTTTATTTTAACTCCTAAAACGAGCCCAGTTAACCTACTTTCATAATGATGTGATCTCCACGCACTTCTTTGGACCTTGGCCGTAGGCTGTTAAGTCCATACTTCAAACTCATTGAATTGTAGTGCGAAGCTTGACCACTTTCCGTCACGGCTTGGGCCAATGGTCTGTTCGCAAACCAGATTGCTTGATGCCTTCGTATTTTCTTTGGACGACTCATGTCTGGCTTTGCGTCATGCTCTCAAAACACAAATTTGCCCGAATATCCAAAAGCTGTTATCTAAATTATAGCTTCTTACCATCCGTTTTTGGCAACTTATATTTTTTATAACAATAGCAACTACAAACAGTCGCCGTATGACGTCTGCATTACGCAATTTGCCCTCTTTTACCACACGAAGGATTTCATCGAGCTGATGTATGCGGCCTACTTTGGTTCTGATGTACACGCATTCAACTGCCTGGGCTACATAAAGAAATATGCCGATAGTGGGGCTCGAACCAACATAGTTTTTTTTTCCGAAGGCTACTGCTAGCACGCGTTCAACTGCCTCGGCTACATAAAGAAATATGCCGATGGTGGGGCTCGAACTAACATTGTTTGCAAAGGCTACTTGCTAGCACGCCTTCAACTGCCTGGGCTACACAAAGAAATATGCCGATAGTGGGACTCGAACCAACATTGTTTGCAATGGCTACTGCTAGCACGCGTTCAACTGCCTGGGCTACACAAAGAAATATGCCGATAGTGGGACTCGAACCAACATTGTTTGCAATGGCTACTGCTGGCACGCGTTCAACTGTCTAGGCTACGCCTGCTGACTGTAAGAACGGAACGGTCCGGTCGACTCATCCATCCCTAGCAGCACAGCTAGCTAGCCTCACGCCTGGGAAAGTCAATGAAGTTTAATTAATGATTTAATTTCAAATTAAGCAAATGTATTGTTGTCTTCGGTTAATGTATGCGCGGTGTGATTGGTTGTAATGAATGGAAGACAGAGAAACGCAACGAATGCGCAATTATGGGGAAAGTAAAACGACTCTAATTATGATGGCAACTGTACCGCACGTCACTGCCTGAGCGGGACGTACGAAATAGCAGGTCGATGGATTTTTGTTCGACTGAGTGTACTTATAGTGCAGAGATGAACGCTGGTACTTTGAAATTTAGGCTCGTCAGTTTGATTATGATGAAGATGGTGTTGTATTTAAACGCGATGCCTTGCAATTCTGTAGATAGGTCCCAGTGTTTCCGAGGAATAAGCTTACTGTTCGTCAACATGTGAGCTTATGATCGCAGCTCACTCTAGAGAGATTTATAAATTATCCAGAGGAGGGGCCCAGCTTGATTGCCGAGAGGTGTGGACAAATTTTCCAGAAATATAGCAAAAACAATTTATGGTACCCGGAAAGGTGACGTGAAGCACGTACCATACTGCGGGCCCAAATTCTGGAGTGTTCTGTAAACCTGACCGTTATCTGGTGATTTCTGCTCGGTGCTTTGCTCTGATACTTTTACAAGTATGTGGGGGGAGTGGGTGGGTTAAACTACAATAATTATGCGGAAAATGTTAGTCGTTAACATAACGACATTTAGTCTTCCGGATTTTGTGTACCGCTGATTGTACCGGGGTGCTGATAAGTCCTTAGCCCGCGTGTTTTCAACAACATGGAGACGAGAGCTGTCATCAAGTTTTTCGTCCTGCAAGACAAGACGCCGAAGGAAATTCACGCCATTCTGACAGAAACATTAGCTTGTTTCCTTCCAGGTAGGGCTAAGGACTTGTCAACACCCCTCTAAGTACAAATGTCAGGTAGAAGTCCAGCATCACAGAGTTTACTGAAACGACATACAGGAGACGAGGCGAAAGAATTGTACTGTGAGTTTACAGACACCTTGCTGGAATTTTCCCTCCGTTTTGCATCACACACAAGTCCAGAAAATGTGCACGAACAAGCTCAGATAGCAAATGAATTCGGTCTCCGTGTAATCGGATTACATAGTTAGTATTTTAAATATAATCCATTACTGTTCATGTGGGCTAAAATGAGTGGAGAAGTCGCCCGTCTGTCTCAGTAACTCTTCTGATGTGGCCAGTGTTAACCCTTGGAAGACAAAAAGTATCTGTCTGATGTCAGGAATCAGTGCGTACCGCGAGGTAAACACTGTCCATCTCTCTCGGTTATGCAAAACGAATCTTTCGATGTAGTTACGAGGGAAAAAAGGTCGCTTCCCCCCGCCCATGAGATCCACACAAAGCACATTAACGCGATGTGAGTAGCATGTGGAATTTTTGGGCGTGTTCGCCAAATTGCGAAAAGCGACCATTAGATTAGTCATGTCTGTCAGTCCGAATAGAGCAAATCGGCTCACGCTGGTCGGATTTTCATGAAATTTTGACATTTGAATTTTTTTTCCCGCAAAACCTGTCGAGAAAATTCAAGTTTCATTATTACTTGAAAATAATATCGGGGTACATTAGACGAACACCAGTATAGTTTTTTTTTATCATGTCTCACTCGGTTCTTCTTAGAATGAGAAAATTTTTCAGGCAAATTTGTAGAGAAAATCAAAACACATTTTATGTTCAGTAACTTTTTTTAAATCTTTCTTTCGAAAATCGTACCGTTTATGAGGTAACGTGGAAAAATATTTTAGAGCAGGGCAGGCTACATTTAACAGTATGGCGCATGCGCATTGTATGCTTGGATACCTGAGGCTACAAACACACACTCAGAATATGTAATACTTATTGCTTTTCTACTGTAACGGTGGTTGCACTAACGCGTCTCATTGCTATCTTACATTACATTGCCTTTCGTGTTGAATGTTAAACCTGATTCTACAGAAAGTAATCGCTGGGCTTTAAAACAGACGTGACTGAATGAGGGGGATTGAAAGAGACACGCGCATGCGAATATCTAAGGACGAATTTGCGGTGCGCGTGACCATTAATTTGAGAGAAGAATGTGGCGACTCAGAATTAAGTGACATGAAGACCGACGAGGATAATGACAGTGAGTAACTGTCGTGTCCTGCTGTTCGGTCGAGACAGCCTGTTAATACTGCAGCTTTGAGAACTCTAATAGCAAAGGAAAAATTTTTTTAATTGCGTCGCTTGTTAAATGGCACGTGTTATGATTGTCGGTCTTTATGTGTGTGACAGTGAGATTCACTTCTGTTGTCATCGTTAAGCAGGGGTGGCGCCACTGCTGCAGTGTGTCGGTGAGTTAGCTGCATATGCCTTTGAATTCTGCGCTTTGTTCGATGTCTTACTTAACCCGAAAAATTTGCCGCAAGCCCCAGCTACTGATAATGTCCAACCGTGACATGGCATTTCACATTCGTGAAAACCGCACAACATTTTGTACAAAGGCAAAAAAAAAAAAACAGTGAGACCGCTAGGATATGGAAAGTTCCCTGTCTTGTGTGCTAATTTCAACACTTGTTTAGGCTACACGCATTTCGTTTGTGTGTTTGAGTGTGTGTGGTTTGTGTGTTTGAGTGTGTGTGTGTTGTGTGTATGGTGTGTGTGTGTGTGGTGTGTGTTTGAGTGTGTGTGATGTGTGTGGTGTGGTGTGGTGTATGTGTGGGTGTGTGTGTGTGGGTGTGGTGTGTGGGTGTGGTTTGTGTGTGTGTTATGTGTGTGAGTGTGTGTGTGTTGTGTGTATGGTGTGTGTGTGTGATGTGTGTGAGTGTGGTGTGTGTGTGGGGGGGGGGGTTTCTGACTGCCTTTTCTTTTAAGAGTCTCACTTCAGTATATTCGTGTGGTTTAGTGAATTTTCCAAATTCTTGACATAAACATTCACCATATTTGGGTATTATATGAACAAAGAGTCAGTGATGTAGCCTGCCACGTGACATGTAATAAACTGGGGGTCAGTGATGTAGCCTGCCATGTGACATATAATGAACTGGGGGTCAGTGATGTAGCCTGTCATGTGACATGTAATGAACTGGGGGTCGGTGATGTAGCGTGCCATGTGACATGTAATGAACTGGGGGTCAGTGATGTAGCCTGCCATGTGACATATAATGAACTGGGGGTCAGTGATGTAGCCTGCCATGTGACATATAATGAACTGGGGGTCGGTGATGTAGCCTGTCATGTGACATATAATGAACTGGGGGTCAGTGATGTAGCCTGTCATGTGACATGTAATGAACTGGGGGTCAGTGATGTAGCCTGCCATGTGACATGTAATGAACTGGGGGTCGGTGATGTAGCGTGCCATGTGACATGTAATGAACTGGGGGTCGGTGATGTAGCCTGCCGTCACACATGGTCGGTTGCAAGCTGCAGTTGGTGTTGTTATAAGGAGAGAGGCGCGAAGTATCATCAGACGAATGAATAAAAATGTGGACATGATGATACCAGGAACCAGTGCCATCTGCCTCTGCTGACACGGACGAAGTGACGCTTGCAGGCAGAGGGGCAGGACAGGGGCCATGCACCATTTAAGCAGTACTAGAAACCAGTTTCGTTGCTGCAAAAAGCCGCTGCTTGAAACATGATAGAGAGTTTTTATTTAGAAATCATTTAGCACTTGGCATGTATGTGTATGTGCTCTTAAACGGTACAGATATTAAGGGTTCGTATATGACATTGAGAAGCATATATTAACGCTCTATTAGATTAACCTTTAGACGCCTAATGTCAACTATAGTGGTCGTACCGCACCGCTAACCTGTAAAGTTGCATTTTATATATTTATTCAACAAATATAGGTACTGAATATTTTAAACATGGTATATATACTCTCCTTTTTTTTCCCTTCAAAATGCAGTTTGTTTCATAATTCTACCATATTTGGTTTCTGTATTATTCACATTTTATATACAGGGTGTGCTGAAATATCGGGATGTCGGATAAACTTGTTATTTGTTTGTTTGATATGATTCATTCTGCCCATCGCGCTTGTACTTATTAACATACATCAAATCGCCATCCTCCCATTTATCGCTGGAACGTGTAGGAAGGGGTACACATGAGCTTGTAGTTTATGCTGATTATGTTAATATGTTGAGCTGAAGTGCGCGTACTGCGAAGAAAACGACCGTAGCTTTAGTTGCCAGTAAAAAGACTGAACTAGAAGTAAATGCTGATAAAACTAAGTACATGGTCATGTCTCGAGATCAGAATTTAGGACCAAGTCACACTATAAAGATGGATAATAGTTCCTTTGAGGGGGTGGAACATTTCAAATATCTGGTAACAACCGTAACGAATCAGAATTCTATTCAAGAAGAAATTAAGAGCAGATTTAATTCAGGGAATGCTTGCTATCATTTGGTGCAGCATCTTTTGTCTTCCCGTTTGCTATTCAGGATATACAGAACTGTAATTTTGCCTGCTGTTTTTCATGGGTTTGAAACATGGTCGCTCACATTGAGGGAGGAACGAAGGCTGAGGGTGTTTCACAATTGGGTGCTGAGGACAATATTTGGGCCTAAGAGGGACGAGGTAAGAAGGGAGTGGAGGAAACTACATAATGAGGAGCTCAATGATCTTTACTCCTCACCAAATATTATTCAAGAAGAATGGGATGGGCGGGGCACCTAGCACGTATGGGGAGAGGGTAGGTGCATACAGGTTTTTGGTGGGGAAACCTGAGGGAAAGATACCACTTGGAAAATCCAGGCGTAGATGGGAGGATAATATTAAGATGGATCTTCAGGAATTGGGATGTGGGGGCATGGACTGGATTGATCTGGCCCAGAATAGGGACGAGTGGTGGCCTCTTGTAAATGCGGTTATGAACATTCGTTTTCCATAAAATTCTAGGAATTTGTCGACTAGCTGAGAGCCTGTTAGCTTCTCAAGAAGGACTATGCTGCATGGAATTAGTTAGCTAGTTGGACTGATCAATGTCAAAAGTCTCCTTACAGCATGCTTCTATACTGCGTACGGGGGGTTCATAAAATACACAAAACAAGACCTGAATGGTCCACTTATACATTTTGACAAATTTGTTTGGATCCCTAATATTCTTGTAAGTTACCCTGATGATGATCGCGAAGGCGGTCGAAACATGTTGCTGAACGAATAAGTCATAAACACGTGTTGCATGTGCACATTTGTTAGTCTTGTTATGTGCACTGAAACTGAGAAGTTATTATGTTGTGTTTATGGAGACTCTGTAAGTAAGCGTGAATGTGTACACGTAGGTGCTAAAACCAATGACTGAAGTATGTCGGCCATACAGCTGATTGATCTGGATGTGTCCTATTATAGACTGATGTTGACAATACGCTGAACATCTGGGGGATGCAGTGGCAACTGGAGATAAAATGTTGCCCTTCATCGGGGGCACGCGGTGGCGCAGTTGATTGAGGCACTGCGCTACAAGTCGGAAGGACGTGGGTTCGATTCCCGATGGTGTGATTGGAATTTTTCATTGACATAATAATTCCAGCCGCACTATGGCCCTGGGGTTGACTCAGCCTCTAACAGAAATGAGTACCAGGAATATTTACTGGCGGTAAAGGCGGCTGGTGCGTATGGCTGACAACCTTACCACCTCCAAGTGCCGACTGTCTTAAAATCTGGGAGCTTCAGCCTGCTGGAACCCTCAGGGCATGTCCAGGCCTGTAATGGGATTGCTTTACCTTTACCCGCAGGGCATCTGTGCACACCATGAAGGCATGTGGACGTGTACCTCTAAATAAAGGCTGTACCCTGTATTTGGCCTGGGCACTAGATGAAGATGAACGGTCATCTTCGCTCTCCGGTCGCTTGACCCCCAAGAGAAAAATCTCTGATTGTTACCTATTAATAAGGTGTGATGGGCCCCAGATAAGAACTGGTCCATTTTGAGAAGGGAAAAACATCTTTCCCCTACCGGAAATTGAACCTCTGTTGCTCGGAAATCCGGCCTGTCGCCTATTCATTATACCGACTGTGCCAGAAGCTGTAGATAACCAGACTGTATTGTCGTTAAAAATACAAAATGTGAAGAAGCCTTTTTATACAATGTTAGTGCTTTTCGGTTCGCTGGTGTCTTCTGACAAAAGATGTGAATAAATCAGTGCCTGTGACGTATTTACAAAAGTATATACTGCCGCGTCTTTCTCCAGACAATGAGCGATGTGTCAGATTAGGCCCACTGTCTACGAGATTGCTGGGGGGGGGGGGAGAAGCCGATACAAATTAAGGGGGGCCCCGAAACGTTGCATATGTTACTGTATTTGTCTGTAGTGTCATTATTAGGCGCTTGAAGGCGTCAAAATTAACCGTGGCGCACCATATCCAAGCCACGCAGAAAATGAGAGCAGTCTTCCGAATTTAGAGTAAAGATTTTCAGTCGGTCCGCCGTTGCTTTGGGGAGGGAGGGTGGCCTTCCCCCCCCCCCGGCCCTGATTAGGCCCATATGCGTTGCGAAGTCGTATTGTAGACATGTAGCAAATGATAGCAGCAGAATCTGAGTTTTATTGACCACACATTATCTCATTTGACCCTTCGAAATGAGCAAGAGTAAGAATTAGTTGAAGTTGCACGGCAAAGATGTTGTAGTTTGTAGATTTGCTCGTATAGACTACACTACTGTCTGTCACTCGTAGGTCCGTCCTTCCGCGCGACACTGCTAGTATATCCGCTGTCGTATGTCTTCGTTTCCCCGGAATTCATACCACCCGACTACTGAACATTAAATTCTCTATATTTCTATCGTCACCATATCCGGAATTGGTTAGAATATATATATATATATATATATATATATATATATATATATATATAAAATTAAATCACGTATTTCATGCTACATTTGAGATGAAACTATAATATAAAAGCCCATGAAAATTAAATCCTTATGTGACTTTATTCGAAGTTAAAAATACCAAGTCTT
>Ga0123352_10014190_pt1 | contig 12674 bp, 7 predicted proteins | sample TergutLab28metaG_FD_89700 | JGI IMG/M metagenome (GOLD analysis project Ga0123352, IMG submission 89700) | Labiotermes labralis P1 segment gut microbial communities from Petit-Saut dam, French Guiana - Lab288 P1 | ecosystem: Host-associated > Arthropoda: Insects > Digestive system > Gut ... | reverse complement strand
CTTGTGAGTGCGGTAATGAACCTTCGGGTTCCGTGAAATGCGGGGAATTTCTTGACTAGCTGCAAACCAGTTAGCTTCTCAAGAAGGACTCTGCACCAAGGAGTAAGTAAGTAAGTAAGTAAGCAAGTAAGTAAGTAAGTAAGTAACATGAGGTTAAGAATAAATAAACCCATAAACCCTCCTCTGTCGTAAAAAAAGACCCTTCAAATAAACCTATCTTCCGCAACCCGGTAACCGTGGAAACCAGATTGTGCCCAAAATTCAGACTAAACTCTGTCGTAATCACGGAAGCCACGTGTGACTCAAAATAATTCAATTTCGAAGGTAAAAGTAAAAATGTTAAAATTCAGGGTTTGTTCTAAATCCACACACGGGTAGTGGTTGTACCGTCTTCATAACCTTGGCGCTAGATGGATGTAAGTCGACAGCTCTAAGCCCCAGCACTCTTACCCTAGGGGAACGAGGCCCTCTACCTACTTAATAGGAGGCTGGGTGGGACGTAGACCCGGTATGGACATTCTGGATGACAAAAAAATTCTTGTTTCTGCCGGAATTCAAAACCGGAAACTTCCTGTCTGTAGCCTAGTCACTATTCCGCTATGCTTTCTTGGAGACTAAATAAATTATTTTCACCATTCTATGAATAAAAGTATTTATATCATTCCTCCAATGAAGCAATATATAGAGTAGGGAAAGATAAGTCATTTAATTTCTTTAAGGCATCAGAGAATGCACCAGCGTTATGCTCTAACAAACCTAATCATGGCGTGAAGTGAGCAGAAATGTGAATGATGAATGAAATGTGTTGTGACGTATATCTTTAATCGTGGTTATAACAGTTGACTGTCAGAATAAGCAGTTGGAATTAGAAAACGATAGTAATATCATCAACCTAATTAGTGGTTTCTCTTCGGTTTTCCTTTGGTGTCTTTATGGCGTTTTGAATAATGATATTACTGCGACGCTGTGCAACATGTCGTCACCAATCACAGAATACAGCACAGAAAAACAAATTTTATGTTTTTGCACCATGCATTTTAATATAAATATGCAATATAAAGCAATAAAATGCACATTTTCAAAATTAATATTTTATTTTTTAATTTTTTGATGCCTTCTACATGATTCGAATTTGAGATTTCATTTTCAGGAAGACGTTCGTAAAAACAATTATGGTATAGTACGTTTTACATGCATCGGTATAAGCAGGCTTGTAGGTAGAGGAGTGTGTTCGATACAACAAGACAACTAATTGGCATTTGATTTCGTGGTCAGAAACTATGTACACAATAAAATATAGAGCAGAAAGACACTTAAAAGTAAATTTGATATATAAATCCTTTGGGGTAGCAGTGAGCGTAACTGTTGTTAAAAGTAGACGTGTGTCCTGTACGTATGTAGGAGAGAATATAATTTTTTGTAAATTGAGCTGCTGAGATTTGTGTGTTAAAAATTTTGGCAGTGAGGTTAGAGAAGCCCGTTTTTACAGGTATTTAGGAATATTGATCGGTTTTAAGTCAGTACATTTTTTGCACAAAGTATGAGAACGCTTCTAAGACTGAAGAGATTCCACATTATATGTAAAGATTCAGCTCATACGTCATACACAATATGCTTCCTTTAGAAAGACCTGTCGGTGAATATTGCCTAGCGAATCGAACAGCTGTTCTTTGTGCAAATCTAGCAGAGTACTTCAATACGTGGATAAATTGAAGAGAGTTTGTGATGAACCTGGTGGTACACCTCGTAAACTCTAGATTTCATATGATTAATTCAAGATTTTGGCCGATCCCAGTGGCTGCTCTGTTGTAGGCGTGGGTTTGCGGCCACTCGCTTCCTGGAATAGTGGGTTCGAATCCCGCTGGGAACAAGAATGTATGTCTTGCGAAGTGTTGTGTGTTGTCAGGTAGCGGTCTCTGCTTCGGGCTGACCAATTGTCCGGAGGAATCGTACCGAGTGTAGTGTGTCTAATTGTGGTGTGTCTAAGTGTGGTGTGTCTAAGTGTGGTGTGTCTAAGTGTGTGTGATAGTGAATCCTCGATACTGAGGAGGCCTTGTCTCACTAGGGGCTGCTGCGCCACGGTAAAAAAATTCAAGACTTTGTCTCGCAAGTGAGTAATAACAGAAATATGCGAAAAACTGCTATAGTCATCGACAGTCCAGTCCAAACAAAGCACAACACTCTAACCTTTGCACTTTCAGATTTATTCCACCCTATCACCTCACGCGCAAAACACCCGGTACTGTGGTGAAGAACATATCGTTTATTCGTGCATTACAATTGGTATTACAGAAACAAAACACATTATGCTTTTTCTCAAATGTATAAACAACTGAAAAATTAAATTTAATTTGATTATGTATTTTTATATATAATGTGTTCCCCAACATGTTTCGACCTGTAGTCCTCTTATCTGCAGAGTGATGATACGAGAATAAAATTGCAGCTAAATACGTCAACATCAATATGTAATATTAAAAAGTACATAATTGCGTTTAAAATTTTAATTTGAATAACAATGCAAAATAATATAAGATAAGAGTTTGCCACTTTTATGGTATATTATTTTTTTTAATATTATGTAGTGATGGTGACATGTTTAACCACAGTTGTGTTCTTCTATCATCACCCTGAAGATGGCCGGACTACTGGCCCAAAACATGCTGGTGAACATATTATAAATAACAATACATCATCAAATGAAAGTGCAATTGTTAGTTGTTTATAATTGTATAAATTAAATTAATGCGCGGAATATGGCGCATATTGTAACGTTTTGCAATGTTGACATAATTAATCCCACGCAGTCAATTTTCTGTTCTTCTACCTGCAGCTTAGGACGAACGATAATTTGGATATTTACGACTTAAGTAAACACAGCTTACGACAGAAAATTCCGACACCAGGTGCACCTCACCGTACGGATATAAAGTTATTCCATCTATGCCGGATGTGTGTTCATGTTCCAACAGTATATATACAGATCTCTTTAACATCTGTTTCACGGCACTTGGATTTTAGCAAGGGTTTTATGGAAAAAGGGTTATTATACATTATACATTTTATTTTTTATTACTATTTTCGGTGTCATATTAATGCATCTTACTAACTGAAGAATAAAAGACCAACTTGATATCACTTGCTATTTTATTTCACAACTGTTGTTGTGCTTCAGCCTGCAACACGGATACCACTCCAACCCAACCACACCGAATCTCCAACACACATCGAACCAAGAACAATACGACCAATGTGGCAATTCAGCAGAATAGTCGCAAGCTCCTGGTGATGGATATATTAATGTCCGAAACATGTTGAGCACATAAGAAGTGAAATAAAATAGCAAGTGACATCAAGTTGGTCTTTTATTCTTCAACTATCACAATGATGCACGGCTCAATAAACATAAGCATCTTAATAGATCGGTTGTAAATATGAGGCCTCGTCCATAGCATTTTATGCTTGCATGTTGTCCTGCCTGCACACTGTACAATGATTGACCGAAACGTGTAGCGGCGAAGAACAAATCTTGAAAGGGCAAAGGTTAGTGTGTTGTGTTTTTTTGTGGGTTGGACAGTTGATTCATTCAGACAAAGGAATGCTGTTGCTCAAGAACTGCTATAATGTTAGAGTAAAGTGATTTTCATCAAAACCTTTCTATTTATGTTAGACCGAAAGAAAGATGTAACTGTACTATACAGCCTACTGCCTAAGGTTTCAAACGGGCGCCATAATAAATTGGCATGTAAAACGGAATGACGTTAGCAAAATGCATACGTCGTAATGCTAATGTTACGGTCGCGTTAATGTTATTGCAGGGTACAAAATTTTACCAAACACGTCTGACTATCGAAAGTGGCGCATTTAGTCCCAGTAAGCTGTTAGTAAAATTGCCCTTAAATGACCCAAAGCAACTAGTATCAACTCTTCACAACATAATTTATTTTAAGTCTACAGTTCCGAGTTTAATGACAAAAGTTTAAATATTTTTAGCTTTGTTACATATTGACAATCATGACAAAATTATTACACGGTGTTAGAAGAGAATATTTTTTGACACACGAAGAACGTAGCATTAATCCGGACGGGACTGCTCTCATGTTTGAGAACTAGAAATTATGTCCGCACGGGGGAAATTTGCGCGGATTTGCAAAGCCTCTACCGTGATTTCAGGCTTCCGCCTCCGTGTAAATGAGATCTTCGTTCTTCTGGGATGTTAAGCAGCGTAGATACGTCATTAGATACCGTCTTTTTGGGGCAACTTATCGGTTCCACCTTCAAGGGCGAAGCAGTCCAAGGAGAACTGCTTGACCCTTGAACATGGGAGGGAAATCTTGTCCCGAAACGTCGGTAACTAACTAGCTATCTATGCTGCGTAATTTTCCGGAAGAACGAAGATTTGACAGAACCTGTTCTTGTTACTTTTAATGAAAATGTCACGAAATATAATTTTTTTGCACAATTTCACTATTTTTTTGGGGCATATGAAATGAAAAACACCGACAAAACCTCAACATTAGGGCATAGACGCAAGATACGTTATCCAGTTCTGATTGCGATACACGTATGTGGCTGCAGCATACTGAAGACTGTTTTAGTCCTATTTCAAATTAGCGTACTGCGAAATATGAAAGGATTTTTTTTTGTAATTTTTAAAAAGGACAGCTGGAGGCTAACAAAAATAACACAGGACTCTTTTATGCCATAGGTGTTCCTTTGCTTCATGTTTCTGCGTGTTTCATTTGAAGCGGAATGTGATACAATACTGAAAACTCTATTTTTTCAGTTTTCAATACAATAAGCCAGTTTTGGTATACATTTCAAAAGTTACGTATTTCTTCTGTAAATTAATATTTCTACATTCAGCCATATTTCCTTTCAGTTTGAATTTGTTGTGAAGAATAATCTTTATTTAAATGTACGGATGTCATCTGAGGTTTGCAAACATTTCAGACTTTATGCAGGAAATACGAATTTAGCTATCAAAATTATCTTTATTCCACACAATGTCATTAAAATTACAAGTAATTTGAACTGGAATAAAAATATGTTCTGCGGAGAAAAATATTATTTAGAAATAATTTAAAACTCCCAGATTAAGGTTAATATATCCCTGTGTGTGTAATGAATGCCTATGCTGATGCACAATTATAGAAACCAAAAGGTACAGTCTTCTCCTGTCTTAGCCATGAAGGCAAATATGGGGAGTTGACGTATAGCTGCACTCATTCCTAACCTTAGCACGAGATGGAATCGAGGGTTTAACCTCACAACTCGGCCACTTAAGTCCCAGGAATGAATCCCAGCACACATTGAATTGGAGGCTGAGTGTGCACCACAAACGGTATGGACATTCTGAAGAAGAGAAAAATCTGTTGACCCCACGGAGATTCGACTGTCCAGCCGGTAACATGGTCGCTGTACCGACTACTCAAATCTGGTACAGATCCAGTCATTTTTAACCTTTGCTGAGTGGTCAGGTTTACACTCCGACTGCTTTACACGGTCCCAATTTAACCGTATCTTAATACGTCGGTTATTAATTATATAAAGCAGAAAGTTCCCCTTCCGAGGGTTTGTGACTAGCAGTGAAAATTTCCGCTCCAAACTCATGCACTTTTACTCAATTACTATACTAACTACTGCACATATATAAAATTTATAAAATTTTGCACATTAAAAGATTAAAACGCTCCACATGTTTCGGTCCTAGGACCATCATCAGGGAGCCATATCGTCCTTGCTAAAGTCACACTTTAATTTCGCTGTGCCGGTTGGGTATTGTGGCAACATGCCGTGTTGTGTAATGTGTAATGTGTATCACGCAACGAAGCACAGAATGCACATCCGTAGCAGGGCAATCTTCGCAACATAACATTACACAACACGGCATGCTGCCACAATACCCAACTAGTACAGCGAAAATAATGTGACTTTTTATAGTGTGACTTTAACAAGGACCATATGGCTCCCTGATGATGGTCCTAGGACCGAAACATGTCGGGGCGTTTTAATGTGTAAAATTTTATAAATTTTATATATATGTGTGCAGTGGTTGGTATAACAATTGAGTAACTCAACAACATGCACGGTGTAACAACGAAAATCATGCACTTTTATCTAAGAAAGTTTTTAGCAACGCATTTTACACGCATAAGTTGTGCAATAACGGAATATTTGTGACAGCCTTGGGGAGAAATTAACAGCACGAAGTTAATTTTTTGAGAGTTTTGATGCAATATTTGTACTGAGAAGTTGCATTAAACTGGAAAAAAAAAATTGCAAGGAAGGGTAACCGGATTCGCATCGGAATTTTAAAACTGGATCTTCCCGAATACGTACCTGTCGGAGCAGAAACAGTAGCGAGGCGTTTTGGAATATTGTGAGATGTGCATATTTCACATTTCTATGGCACAGTGCACTGGAAAATATGAAAATATGAAGGAGAATATGCGCAACAAAAGTGCCATGCGGCAGGCTTCCTCCTTAGGATGTCCACATATGTCCGACTAACCCCCGATATAAATCTAAGCCTTATATTACGCACAAAACTGCCTTCCTTCACACAGTCGAAACCAACGCGTTCCTACATTCGCCAATTCGTATTTTCAGTGCCTGATTACACCTACAAATTTTTCTCCCACGCGGTGTCTTTCCTTCAGAATCTCCACTAGAATTTTGAAATAAATATTTATCTCCTTTGATAAATTTCATATCATCCTTTTTGATTTTACAACCCAGATAATTTATGGTAAAGATAAGATATTTTGAAAGTTCTTAGCATGTAATTTTCTCTTATCATATATTATTTTCTCAGTTTTTGGCTAAAAGTTTTCCTCAGTATTCTCTTCAATTGAAAATTACTCTATTATTCTCGCAAGTTATAACATAGTTCATATTTTGGATGTATATTGCATGTATTTCTTACTGTTTAATGATTTTTAGAAAGTACATTACTTTATGGTAGGCCGGGTAGCTCAGTCGGTATAGCGACTGACTACGGGCTGGACGGTCCGGGATCGAATCCCGGTGGGGACGAGATTTTCCGCCCTTCCAGACCGGCCCTAGGGCCCACCCAGCCTCCTGTACGATGGGTAACGGGTCTTTCCCGGGGGTAGAGGCGGCCGGACGTGGGGCTAACCTCTCACCCCCATCTAGTGCCGAAGTTCCTAGAAAAGAATAGAGCTACACCTCCACTCACCCTAAGGGCCTGCGTGGTCTATAAAATGGGTGTAAACCTACCTACATTACTTTATGTTTAAAATCCAAGTAGTCTACAGTAACATTTTACTTAAATAGAAAAAATTATTTTCGGAATACTGTTCTTTTAGTTCTAACTAATTTCAAGCGATGTTATGGAAGTGTTATAGGTACGGTAATTATGACAGTCCAGTCATGCTTCATTTAATGCACTTCATGCAAAGAACACGTGCAAGATTAAATAGACAGTTAAGTTACGTTACGTGCACTTATCACTGAGAAATCTCTAAAACAGCAACTACCTGAACCTAACTCTGCGTTACAGTAGTCTATTTTACATCTTTCTTTGAAGAATAACTTGTTTTTAAAATAACTGTCTCCAGTAATATCAGTAGTAATACGTTTAATGCACCATTTCTTCAAGAAACCTAATTAGCAAGTCACATATTAAATGGCGAAAACGTGTCTCTGGATCTGAAATAAAACGATAACTACTGTAGATTGTAAACTTCTAAACACACGGCTACACAGAAACATTTTTCCCGTTTTCAAAGATGTCCTTCATTTTGGTTTACGTTATTTGGTGTTTTTTTTATTCTATCATGCATAATGAGCTAATGCAGTTACACATACAACTTATCTTCCAAATTATCTCAGTATTGAAATAAATATACTGAGATGCACGGTCAGCAAAACGTCAAAATTTATCTTCCAATCTTTTTCTCGTACCATCTAAGTCTCTTTTCCTAGTAGGTTTATGTTGCATATAGCATTTCTTCAAATGTACAGGTTAAAACACTCAATGACATGATTATTTTAAGATGAGTGAGACCTGAACTTGAAGAAATCTTGGAGGAAGCCGTCGACTCCATTTATGGCTCTAATCCTACATTTTCTTAGAGTGGCTGAGGAAAACTACAGAGAAGCTCAGACTCAGCGGTGAATCTCTAAGCAGAGATTTATTCCGGAATACAATGGTTACGAAATTTGGCTGAGGGACTTGGGAATATAAATGAGGGCATATTCTCAATACGACACAAGGGGACAAGGACTTGTGAACTTCATGATACTACTGTGGAAATACTCAGACTTCTGTAAGGACAGCCCAATTGATCCGTAAGTTTGTGGCACTGTAGCTGCAGCAGCAGCAGCCGCTTGTTCTGGAACACGGAAGTGAATGTGACACATAGGAGACAGTATCGTTCGAGATAAATAGAGGGACAGGAAACAAGATGTTTCTAATTTGAAACTTTGAACTCGCTCTGTAAAGACATACACGTATATACGCCATTTACGCTGAGAAATTACCCTCATAAGGAGTGCAGGATCTCAGGTACGTGGGTGTACGATATTTCATCGCAGGCAGACACATATACTGGAATTGGAATTTAATTAAAGCACGGATTCCTGTCAGGAGATTTACGACCACTTTAATCGAATACTGCAAAAGCGTATTTCTGTTTAGCGAGAGGGTGAAAAAGCGCACACACCTTATAAAGTTATTTGATACGTTTCTTTTCCCCACCTTGGCTTCTATTTCAAAAGTTTTGCAGCATGACGAGAGAATATTTCGTTGGATATTATTCATGGCAAAATATTTTAAATCTTGTTACTTAAATATACGTAGTCAGTACAATCACTAGGCTACGGACTTGACATCCGAAGTACCATATTTCGATTCTTGGCGGAGGTAAGAAATTTTTCCCTTAGCCAAAACATCCAGATAATCTCTGGGGCTTAACTTAAATATAGATACTGGGGCTCTTTGCCCAGTGTTAAAGCGGTCGGGCCGTAAAGCTGAACGCTTACTTCCTTCTTGTGACGAGGATAAGAATGATTCAAGTTTTAACTTCACTTCCTCATGTACCTTTGTGAATTGTACGGGGATTGATTGGCATTTATCTTTGCCATAAAGGATACAAACATTTTGGCTGTGTGCAATGTTGTTCTGGTTTTGAATACACGGCCATGTTACATATGAACGGACAATTTTTTTGACAATAGATGAAGTGGTAACTGTAGTTGTAGCGTGGGATCTGGAGCCATTCTTTTAGGAAAGGTAGGTTTTTAAAGAAAACCCTTGCCCATAACAAGTCATGACGACTCAGAGGGGGAAGAAATGTCGGGCTTCCATCCTTAGTTTGAAATTCAGTACAATTAGGACGGTAGAGTTGTCATGTTGACGAGCCGGCCACGCTTCATAACCAAGGGAATTCCTTTGTAATCATTTCTTTTAGAGGTTGAGTGAACTCTAGGACAACTGAATGCGGACAGAAGGAAAAGATCGCTTGAAGATTTCCCAAGGACACGACTGGGAATTGAAACTGGAATCTTCCTTCTTGTGGCGGTTTTGCCACCAATAGCTCCACACGCAGTCCAATATTTGTTACTACTATTATCAGCACAAGATTTTGGGCAACATCCATGAATTCTATTAACCCATAAGTACCCCAGTCAGAAACGTACACTTTCATAATCACGACCAATATTCAGATAATTCTGAAGGCTATTTCAGCAACATAGAGGCAAGAATACGATCTGTTTTTATTTTGTACGAGTATTTGAATGTAACTGCATTATTTAAGGAAACATTGTGGCTAGTTTACGAAAATTTGTAGTGGTCTAATTTCCTTATGTACAATTTCCTTGCCAATATTTTTGAGCTTTAAAATTTAAGACTGTGAGCCGGTGGTGAAGTTGATTGAGGCACTGCTCTACAAGCCGGAAGGTCGCGGGTTTGATTCCGGATAGTGTCATTGGGGTTTTTTTTATTGACGTATTGCTTCCGGCCGCATTATGACACTGGGGTCGATTCATCCTCTAACAGAAATGAGTACCAGGAATATTTCCTGGGGAGTAAATTCGGCCGGTGCATAAGGCTGACAATCTTGCCACCTTCATATGTCGATTGTATCGAATTCTGGGAACCTCAAATTTCTGGGGACCTCAGCGCCTCCCCCGGCATGTACAGGGATTGGTTTGCCTTGTTGGTAAGGAAAGCTTACGCAAGTAAAGAAAAGAGACAGTATAATTTAGAATCACCAAAGTAGTATTCATGTAATACACATGCATAGGAAGCATTATGTCACCAACGACGGTCTTCGGCCAAGGAGAACGTCCTTAAAGTAGCCTATGTGTTTTTCGACTGATTCTTGGATGTTAACATTAAAGGTAAATGTAAAGGTAAAGATCACCCTAGAACAGGCCACGAAGACCCAAGGGGGGAGTAGTGATATAGCTTTACTGTTTCTTTAACTTAGTCCCTAAATGGGGTGGGTGGTCAACACCACGCCCCGCCGCTTAACCCCCGATAAAGAGACCCAGTACCCATTGTGTAGGAGGCTGGGTGGGCTCCAAGACCGGTCTGGACGGGTGAGCAAAAATCTCGCCCGCACAGGTATTCGATCACACGGCCGTCCAGCCCGCAGCAAGTCGTTATACCGACTGCGCTATCCCGGCCCACAGGATCTGAACGGTACTTACTGAAATGTGTACTGTGACCCCGAACGGTGGGTTGCCATGTAATGATAAACGGAGAGAAGATATTTTAAATTATAATCAATCAATGAGATAATGAATTTGTAACACGCACTTTAGGGTTGCGTGATATAAGGCTTCTGCCACTGTATCAAAGAGACCTGAGCTCCTTCCGGGAATTTACGCAGCGTAACAACAGTTTCTTGCCGACGTTTCAGGGCAGCATTGGACTGCTTGACCCTTTATAATAAGACGTCTATTTTATCTCGAAAAGTCAGTAAGAACCTACCATTATACTCTGGATAAAATCTCAAAAGAGCTCAGTTCTTATATTTAGGATTCTTTACTTTTTTGTTGACCTATTAACACTTCGTACTTAATTCTATTGCTGTTCCACTCTTTCCCACATATTCCTCACCAAAACTGAGGTCTTTTTCTTTTTAATATCGACATGATTTTGTATTCTGAATTATCAGCCATATCCTCACGATTGTTCCTAAATCTTGATCTTACTTGAAATTGAAAACGCCAAGGTTTTTGCTTCAGACCTGGAAATATCGTGGTCACTCGGTGACTGGTTTTACTGTTATAACCACGATAACAGAAGGTTTTGAATTTACGAACTTTTATGCCACGTAAGCTGTGTATTGAACAAATCTCTTACTCTAACAGCATTTACCTGGGGAACTATGGAAAACCAAGTGTACTGTATATCAGGTTGGCAGGTCTTTGGAAGTAGACTGAAACACGGAAACTAACGAATATGAAGTGCTACGATTTATTTGCGACATTTGGTCATATCAAATGAAATATAGAACCGATCTTCTTAGAAAAGCATTAGACAGAAAATTCAGCTTAGGGTTAAAAAACTGTGAATGCAATTTTCTTAGTGAAACGTTTTGGTTGCGTGATATGGCAAATTATTGGTATAAGTATTTGGATAGATCCCGTCAGCGGTAGGCAATTTTGTTTTCTCCAGGATATCCCGACGGTCCCTGAGACCCAACCAGCTTCATATTCAAAGTTAGTAACAGGACGTTTTCTCGGGAGGGACGTGAAATTAACTTTTTTTTTAAATCCAATGCCACCACATGTCCTTGTGTACTCCTGGGCATGGCAGGAGTGTAACCGACTTCTGAGGTTGGGACGCCCATGAGGCGCAGTTACGTTGTGCCGATGATGTGAGTGGTGAGATAAGACCACGTAGTACCAGGAGAGCCCTTAAACCTACATTCTACCAACCTACCCAGACCATTGTCACCGCGGAAATCCTCCCCTTCAGGGAAAATTCCCACGGTAAAGCTGGGAATCGAATCCGGGATCTCATGATTAGTAGTCAGAGACTCTGACCACGAGGCTGGTCCATGAAATTAACTAATCACCTTTATCTAGTGTCGAGGTTGACAATGAATGGAGTTACAGATTTACCCACCCCACACACCTTCATAGCGTGGACACAAAATGTCTTACCGTATCTTTGAACATTACGTTTTCTTAGGTAATCTGGTGTTCTTGATACGCTACATAGACACACATTCTTCTCCCCTACCACGGGATCTGTTTTCCTTTAATTAATCACCATATGCAAGACTACTTCAAACAAGGCAACAGATTTAAATTAAATGAATATTTCATATCGTGTACAAATTACTGCGCACGGGGCTGCTTTTGAGAACTTCCTAGTTTGAAGTTCGCGCTAAGTTAAGGTTTAACAGCTTCGTGGGAATGCTGAAATTATATTCGACAAATAAATTATTTCACACAGTCAGTAAGGTAAATAATTTAATCCTTTCTTGAAAAGTGGTCTCTGAGACTCACCAAAATGTATCACGAATAATTTGCAGAAAATGGCATAAATATTACGCGTTTATTCATACATTAAGAATCAGTGTTTTGACATACGACTTGTATTTCCTGTTACGTATCCTGTAAACATCAGTGTGTGTGTGGGGGGGGGGGGGGCAGGGGGGTGCGGTAAGGGATCAACTGTTAGGGCT
>Ga0123352_10014188_pt1 | contig 12675 bp, 13 predicted proteins | sample TergutLab28metaG_FD_89700 | JGI IMG/M metagenome (GOLD analysis project Ga0123352, IMG submission 89700) | Labiotermes labralis P1 segment gut microbial communities from Petit-Saut dam, French Guiana - Lab288 P1 | ecosystem: Host-associated > Arthropoda: Insects > Digestive system > Gut ... | reverse complement strand
TGTTTTTTTTTGTGTGTTTGGTTTTTGTTTGAAAGATACATATTGATAAATCGACAATTTTTTATTTTTTGTGTTTTTTTTTTTTTTTTTGGGGGGGGGGGCATCATTTTTAGGAATTCGCAGTCTTGGAGGTTTTTCATAACTTACAATCTTTAACTGCTTGGCAGGTTCTTTCCCCATTGTGAAATTTTGCCATCTCACAGAGTTAGAATACTGCTTTTCCTGCTCTGGAATTGGGAATGTAGTGAAATTACCAAATAATGCTGTTATTCTGTATTTCTCAGTTGCTTTTAAAGAGCAGCACTCCGGTCCATCGCAGTGAAAATCAGATGAGATTAAACCTGTGCCATGGTTTTGTGCTGTACAGTGCTCTTTTAGCCAAAATGCCCAAATGTAAAGCCACTGTAGAATGAGAAGGGAAGATATGGGACTGCTTAGCATTTTAAACTGTTCTGTCCCATTTAGGACATGAAGCTTGACATGTTCCATATTACTTAGTGTTTAATTGTACTGAACACCTGATTTGTACAGTAATTAGCTCATTTGTTTTTAACGTGTTATTTTCTTTGTAACTTCATTCATATGCTGTGTAATTGTATGGAACAAGCACCATTCAAGGTTAAGACATTTGCATTGTGACATCTATCTTAAAGTAAATATAAGATATCAGTTATGTACTTCTGTCAGACTAGCTGTAGTAGACCCTAAGTTTGTGAAAGATTGAGCTACATTGAACGTTATGCGGTGGCCCGTCTCAGGATATGTGCACTGCACACATATTACAGATAGCTTCTTCACTGAACATATTCAAGTGAGATTCATGAAATATCAGGAAGATGCGGTTCTGCTATTTGTGCAGTTGTGCTGATACTGATAAATCTAGGAAAAGGTATGCAGTCAAACACAACTTAATCACTAAGGTGTATTTAATGACTATGTGATGGAAACAACTACATGTTTCAGCCTGTATTGGCCATCATCAGGTTGTCTAGGGAACTTGAGGACTAGCTATATGGGTGCGCGAGATCTCTACATATGCATAGCGTGACAAAGTGAATCAAAACAGGAGTCAGATAAAACACTATGAAACAGAACAGATACTAATACAAAATACATGAATATAAACCAGAAAATAATGCTGTTTGGAGGGGGGGGGGGTGCATATAGCTAGCCCTTAAGTTCCCTAAACAACCTGATGATGGCAAATACAGGCTGAAACATGTAGTTGTTTCCATCACATACTCATTAAATACACCTCAATGATTAAGTTGTGTTTGACTGCATACCTTTTCCTAGTTTCACACACACAACGGGGATGACACACTTCCTAGACTGATAAATCTGTTCTCAGACTGGAGTGGGGGCTGTTTTCAAAGTGCCCCAAGTGTTGTGTGTTCACTTACACTATTAAAGTGAGTTATGTTAGTGTAGTCATTGTAGGAGCAGACATGGGCAGGAGAATATTCTGTCCTACACCACCTCTTAGGGCCCACCTATCATCCTTGTCAGTGCATACCAAAGGAAAATGGCTGCGGCATGCAGCTGACCAGTCGCCTGCATCTAGTTCCAGTATAAAAGTGTGTGGCACTTTCAGCCTTTTCCTCTTCCATTCAAAGCGCACAAAGGGACCTGCCAATTGACTCCCAGCCTCACCTGTAATTGCAGTGTTACTGTGGAACCACACTGGTAAAATAAGGTGCTGCAGAGCAGATCAAACCGTGTGTTGTGACTATTCATATGTCTGAAGTTCTTTTGTGAATTTTATGTGCAGGGTTATTACAAAGTTCTAGGAAAGGGCAGGCTACCAAAACAGCCTGTCATTGTGAAAGCCAAGTTCTTCTCCAAGCGAGCTGAGAGCAAGATCAAGGAAGTTGGGGGCTGCTGTGTCTTACAGGCTTGAGCTATGATGGTATTATGTTTTGTAAAACGATAATAAATGTGTCAGGTGTGTTATTCATTGTTTATTGAAATCCCTTATCCCAAAATGCATATGTTTGCAGCTGTTGAAACACGTAATTCCAGATGTTTTGGAGGAATGTAACTCCTCCATCATCAGGGTATAAATGTATCCAGTGTCGAGATGAAGACTCGTATGTTCCTCTGAAACATGACTGCCCATTTACACAGACTGCACAGTGTCACGTCCAGATGATGGCAATATGCATGTTCATAATCTAGGACATATCACTCCGTGCCACAAAAATCTCAGGTTTTGGGGGTGAGTTAGGCAGCTGTGTGCAAGCTTAGTAACTGTAGCATGCATTTGCTGTCATTGGCAAATTTTGAATGCAGTTTACATGTTGGAAATTAAAAAGTAGTTTATTAACTTTGTATGATGTTGGCCTTAATTGTATATATGCAATAATGGTACTGAATTGTAGCTCCATTCATGTACAGGATTGAAGATTTTGTGTGTATGGTGAACGTCCATGGGCGTTTGTGAATGATGCAGTACAATATACCAGAACTTTTGAGTGTATTGTGTATATTGTTTTTGTATGTAGGATCAGACCATGATAGCAGAGGGTTACTGGCATGATTATAAATTCATTCAGTGTTGTTGATCACTGTATCTGATTGCTTGGTGACATCTGCCAAATAGCTCTTTATCGTTGCATGTTGGTGAAACCAATATGTGTCAAAAGCCAAAATTTTGGCCATATAAAATAAGTGATGTTCTAGAAACATGGTGAAAAGTTTAACATTTTAAACTAAATGACATGCTACATAGTTTTGATAAGTATTAACTTTGCTAACGAAAGATTTTCCATTTCAAAATCATGGGCAATTTGTGGGTTGTTAACTGCGTGTTATTTCTTTTCGTGTGCAAGCAACGTGTGTCAGTTTAGTGCATGGGACCCTCCATTAAGCGACCAATGTAAAATGCAAGAGGTGGTTCCTATGGTTAGTGTTAGATGGGGTCGAACATGTTTCATTGCGAATTTGCCTGCTCGTAAATTTGCGTCCCAAGTTGCCTATTATTGGAATACGCCGCACACCACGTTTACTTTGGGGGCAATCCAATCACTAGGATAAACCCCTCACGTTTGTGGAGCTTCAGTGGACAATGTTTCGCTGATCAGTCCCTAACCTGTGGTCAGAGACTGTTAAAAAAAAAGATGTGCTATATGTGTCCTGTGGTAGTAATGAAAAATGCTTTAAAACATAAAAAAGTTTGGGTTCACAGAACTTTAATAAACACAAGCACTACAATTCGGTGGTCAGTGCAAGTGAGTTTGGTCAAAATGTAGTTCAGAGGTAACAAATGAGTAGATCTATCAGTGACAGTGCTGTCATGGTGAAAGATCCGTGGTTTGCTGCCTACGATTGGCAATGCTGGAAGCGAGGTGTTATTCGTGGTTGTTTCGGTTTGTCAAGGAAAAGGGTTAGCATAGTGGTTTCGGAAGCTAGGAGTTTACTGCAGAGGAGGTAGTAAATGTATTTTATTGTCAGTATCACAGTGTTGGGTATGGGGACTTGAACAAGATTCTTCGACTGTCCGTAAATGGCTGTCGAAGGGGAGTGTATGTTGTAAGATTCTGAAAGTTAAACATTTTGGGTTATAATTGAAACTTCTTTAAAAACCGCGGTATCCAAAGTGCATATGATGTGCTTCAGCCACACAGCATGCTTAAATGTGCAATAGTACAAGGTTTCTGTAGTATTGAGGTCAGAAAGTAGCTTGTGCTTCAGTTTGATAAACAGGCGAAATCCCAAGGCACCTATCACGTACTCTGTCGACGCCAGATGATGGGAAGTAGCTCACATTTTTTACCTTATAAACTGCTCCAGGCAAATTTCATTGTAGTAAGTTTGTGGTCCAAATTATAGTTATGGTACAGAGAGTGGTACAAATTATAATTATGATACAGGAGGCCAGAAGTTTTACAAAACTAACAAATGTTACTGCTTCACACAAAATGCCGACTGAGAAACTTATATTATTGCATTGCAATTTATATTATTGTTGTCAGTGGTAACTTACAGCATTAATGACCTAACAGATTTGGGTGTATTAGGCAGTGAAAGACCGAAAACTAGGAGCAGAAAACATTAATTTGCTAAACACTTGAAATGAATATACTGAATGGAAGTCATGAAGTATATTATTTGTGTAGTGATACTGACACAGTATGGATTTCCAAAACCGTCCTGGCGGCAAGACGGGAGGAGGTGGACAGGCATCATGGTCAGAAAGCAACAGAGATCGTCGGGAACGTCTCCGTCAGCTAGCACTTGAAACAATTGATTTAAACAAGGATCCATATTTTATGAAAAATCATTTAGGTAAGCACTATTTATATGAATTTTAGACATACATTCCAGAGAGGCTGTAACACTGTATAAAAAGGTTTAAGCTTTAGTTTTGATTTGTAAAACTTCCAATGAAGTTAACAGCATGTGAGAGAAGTAATGAATAAGGCCAGTCACAAAACTGATGAGGTACAATGTAGGCTGTTTCATTTAAATATTAATGTAGCTGCAGTCTACATGGAGCTGTTAACTAGATTTATTCCTGCAGTAATGGACTGCTTACAGTCCACCAACGTACGCTGCTCCTAACACAGGCTTACGTACTTTAACTTACAGCTTACATGTTTTGTGTGTGTGATTGGTATGAACTTGCAAATCTGAAAATTGATTCTGTTTGGTAGTGTGTGTGTGTGTGTGTGTTTTATGTTGGAATTCTGCTGCAAGAACAAGGGGGAGAGGAAAAAAAATTAATACTCACAATTGTGCCTGATTTTTTGAGCAACTAAATTAGTTATCATTTAAGAGAATATGATTTAGTATCTTTGTTTCACATTCGTTCCTTTGAAGTACCAAGTGGTTTAGTGTAGTAGTGACACTCTTGTAGTTTTTTGTTATGCAAAGAATGTATGCTTGTTCCTTTTAGGTTCCTATGAATGTAAACTCTGTCTTACCCTTCATAACAATGAAGGAAGCTACTTGGCCCATACACAAGGCAAGAAACACCAAGCTAATCTAGCACGTAGAGCAGCCAAAGAAGCAAAAGAATCTCCTCAGCAGGTGAAGAAGAAACTTGATACATTATAAAGTAGGGTTAATTCTAATTGGAATCTTGGTCTAATACTGCTAAACTAATCACATATTTATAAGTTTGGCTGAAGTATATTGTTAGTATGTAGCATATAAAATGAATATATAATGGAGAGGTTGTGCCAATGTGCATGCTTTATGTCTGAATTGTTTTTGCAGAGTTCTAATAGAATTTTATATGCAGGGTATGCCTAAGATGGCTTATTGTGCAAAAGTATTTGTACATGAACTTTTGCTTTAGATGTTAGATATGAGGTTCTCATGGCACTAACTATGCAGAATACTGTCTTATGGATGTGACACCATGTTTTTTTGCTAGAAGTCAACATCTTGAAGGGACCTGCTTCTTTGGTTGTTAGAACTGTTCTGCACTGAAGAATGTAGGCTCCTGTAGAACACTGGTGAATTGCTGCTGGAGTAAATGGCATCATATACCAGAAGACATATTTATTCTTTTATTTGAAACATATGTTTACTCATGTATATTTACGCTTAAGTGTATTCTGTGTGGCATCTGTAGTGTGACAGGCCGTGCAATAGTTGATTCATGTATGCAATAAATTAATATCAAGGGTAATGAGATGTGCAGAATCACAGATATAAATTTTGAAAATATAATGGATTCCAAGTTATAGTCCAACTTTCTTGAATTTTTTTCTGTAATTACTCGAGATAAATTGGTTCTTTAATTGCATATATTCAAAAGCAATTTAGTATGCAGTGCCATTTGTGTATTTGTATTGAATAATTCCTTACAGCCTGCCCCAGAAAAACCAAGAGTTGAACCTAAGAAGTTTGTTAAAATTGGTCGTCCAGGTTACAGAGTCACTAAGCAACGTGAGACAGAAAGTGGTCAACAGAGTTTGCTTTTCCAGATTGATTATCCAGGTTGGTATACACCTCAGATTACTACATAATTCATGTACTTTCTTAAAGTTGTATTTTCACTAAGTTTCTTTGTTATATTGTCATACATTTCCATTAAATGTACAAATATTAAGATTTTAGCAAACAAAGACTCCCTTATCAAATCCGCAGGAAAGTGAATCCCAGTTTTCATTATAAGTCTCGGTGACAAAGTGTTTCATCTGTACAGTCTTTCGTACATAATAACTGAATGTCATCCTCCAGCATTCCAGTGCAAATGCCAGGAAAGTGTGTCATTTTAGACCCTGCCTGCTTCCTTTCACATCTTTTCCAGTTCATTATTTACAAATCAAACTGTCAGTTGACACTATATAATCTGAACTGTTGAAAGTGTCAGTAAATAAATGTTAATGACTATTAATTGATACAAATGCAATAAATATATAAATTTTTTTTTTTTTTTAATTTGTAACAAACAGTAAGAGTATGTGAGAACCTGGCATGATTTACAAAGTGGAACAGAGTTTCATAATTGATTAAACATATTTTTAGCCCATTTTCTTTCTAACAAGGAACAGGTATGCTTCTGGAACTGCCTGGCAGTGTGTGCCTTTGTGACTATAGAACTTTTGAACTAGCAGACCTGTTTTCACGAGACATGGATGAACATTAATTCAGTTTTGGCCATCCCATTGGTGTACTTCTGAATTCCCTGTATTGGGTAGTAACAACATAGAGGACACGTGAACGTGTGAAGTGAGAGTGACATACGTGTTGCTTGCTTCCACACCGTAGTCTATGTATGTACATGCATCAGTAAACAATTATGGAATTAATCCTCCTGCTTTGTATGTGAGATATTTTAGATTCAAATCTCAGCTAAGAGACAATTTCCTTAATGACTTTTTTTGTGGTTTCCCTCAACCTTCCACATATGTGTTGGCTGGTGCTTCTTTCCAGTCCCCTTCAAATTCATTATGCACTGATTGTTCTTAGCAATTGAAAGTGTTGTCAGAAAACCAAAAATAAATTAAATGAATTCCAGTGATGATATTCAGTTCTCTCCTTTCTTAAAGCTGAAACAGCTTGCCATGTAATCATTTGAATTAAATTAAATTAAAATAGAATGTCCCTCACAGGGACATCCTTTTTCAGTATAAATTAACACGTACTTGAGTTTCATCAGCCATAACATATCCCATTTTTTCGATGTCAAAAAAATGTTGCGGTAATCAAACAGAACATTTGAGGTGTTGTATGTGCATTTCTTATTACCACTTTAGCACAAACTCTTGGTTAATCTTGAAATGGCCTGTATTCATATATGCAAACGCACGTAAAAAACACCCCTAGAAGTTTCTTTTGTATATTTGGGCAATAAGGAAATTCACTGCATTTTTAAGATGTGTTCCATATCTTGTTTTATTTTCCACAAAATGCTATTTATTTCATAATTCTTTTTTTTGTGCTCTGTGATATGTTCTTCATAAACCATGTGCTAAAATTTAAATACCAACCCTGTTTTTTAAAGGTTAATGGTGAATAAGTTTGAGCAAGTAGGACCACATTGTTGAACCGCACGAGTAGGTACTGGTTGAGATTCAGGCCAGTGAGAGGCAGAGAATGCTTTTGGTTTTCCTCAGTTGTCTGCGTGAATGGTGGAATAATAATACCATTACCACTGTTACTTTTTGTGACATCCGTACAGATTTATAAAGTAGAAGGCGTCTTTTGATTCTGATAACCACAGTAGTTGAACCAGGCAGATTATTAAACTATAACCATGATAAATTTGTAAGATAGCATAAGATTCTATTATGATAAGTTTTTCTGTAGGATTCTTTCTTTTCTATTTTCATTCTTGTGTTTTGCCTACAGAAATAGCTGAGGGAATAGCCCCCCGACATCGTTTCATGTCTGCATATGAACAGAAGGTTGAACCTCCTGACAGGAAATGGCAGTACTTGCTCTTTGCTGCAGAACCTTATGAAACCATTGCTTTCAAGGTAAACATTTTGTTTCTGCCTTTGGTTTCTTTACTGAAATTGTAGTTATATCTTGCAATCAGAATTTGTTATTGCCAGTATAGTGATTAATAAGTCAAGACTGATGGACTGGGCCATAGAGCAGAATCCTAGAAAATCTAATACTGACTGGGTGGTTAAGAGACTGTTGCTTTCATCCCCATTTTCACAGTAATCTGCCATTTGAGTTATCTGGAGTCTGTTGAATGAATTATACTTCCATATCTTATTTATGCAGGATTAAGTTTGTTGTTATCCTATAATATATGCTAGATTTTCCACATAGAGTCTTCCCCATGGTTTTCCCAACTACTGGGACTCTTACTTCAAGATTTATGCATGATCATAATTGATAAACTAAATTCTTGATTGTCCCTCCAAATTTGAGCTTACCTGGTATCCCAACCCTACTGGCATTTAGACCAAATGTTGTGATGATTAACCACCACTGTGTAAATGGTAGAATACATGAAAGAACAGTGATAATCTGCTATATGTTTTTATCAGAGGATGCTGAAAATAGTCAAGTACAGTAGAGTCACAGTTGAGGTGGTGGTAAATGTGTGGAATAAGAGGAAAGTTTATATATGGAAGGAATGATGCAAAGAAGGATGGACAGGTGTTGCTGATGTTGCATGTTCTGAGGATCTGTCACCTGTAATGTGCTGAGAATAAGGAACAAGTTAATCACTATACCCAGGACAGCTGAAGAATCACTATTGATGAAACTGTGTATAAAGTAGTTGTCAGTCGTTTTTATTTTGATGATCTGCTTAAACGTTTAGGTATGTTGGACTGCATTGTGAGCATTTTGTCAGAACTTATGATAGAACGGGCCTTAAACGTTAGGTTTAAAATAGTAACCATTTGAGTTTATACCAACAAATTTCTCTATTGTATTACCACCATTTTCTAATCAAGTATGTCTGTTGTATAGGTCCCAAGTCGTGAGGTGGAGAAAACAGAAGGAAAGTTTTGGACCCATTGGAACAAAGACACAAAGCAGTTTTTTCTTCAGTTTGCTTTCAAGAATGATCCTAAACAACAACCACAAGTTAGACCTCCACCTCTCCCAACACCACCTATAAGACCCCCTGGACCACCTCCCAATCTCCCACCACCACCCATGCCTCCTCCTCCTCCTCTGGGTCATCCACCACCACCCCCAAGACCACTGATGCCACCTGGTATGCCACCCCCACCTCCAATGTTTAACCCTGTACCACCACCTCCACCAAAACTAGGGAATCTTCCTGTTCCTCCACCTCCCCCAAAGATAAATTAATTGCTGATCCTCTTTTAAGTTGATATGTATGGAATAAGGGCATGAAAATATAATTTGTTTATATTCAAGGGTGAGGAAGTTGGTTATTAGAATCAGAGTATGTTTCTGTTTTGTGTAGTAACCCTTTGAGTTCCATAAAGGGTCTTCATTAAAGAGTGGCAGGATTTAAGGTATCCGCTGAAGAAAAACTAATTAGGGGAAAAGGACCAAATGTGTTTTATTTTACTAGAGAAACACAAGAATTTCACATGGGCTGTATGACATATCTGAATATGGGCACCATTTGTCACCCTACAAATGTCTGTGTTGGTCACACAGGCCAGTTGTTAGCTGTGTGGTTCCAGCAACTTGGGCACAATCTCATGGTGGATCTTCTATAAATTCCTAAAATGTTCCTACATGAAGAGTGTCATTGAATGGGCTGGAATTGTGCCAGGACTTTCCAGATTGAAATTAACTGCACTTGTAACAACTACAAAGAATTGACACACATGGATTTCTCTGAAGGGCCTTTGTTAGTTGCACAGAAGTCCAGTAGACCTGGACAGGTTCCAGACAATTATCTCATACTGAAAGGAGTATACACTTGTTTTCATGAACCTCAAGCTTCAACTGATGTAGTGTAAATGCTGTGCACTTGCTGTTAGTGTCTTACCAGGCTGGATTGGCTTGGCTTTCAGGGCACTTGTATCATGTATTGAACTTTTACTTTCTGGTTTCATTGATTTGATGCAAACTGCATCAAGCATATCTCTGAAACTGATGATATTAACAGGAATTTCAGATGTGCCTTTTTTAAAGGAAATAAACAATGCTGTCTACAGAATTCTTGAAATCAGTTGGCTTGTTTTAGGTTTCGTTTCATGAACCAAAACGGGTCATTTACAGCAACAGAGGGGGGCCGCCCACCCTTATTGTGATAATGAAATTCAGACACGCCTTGTCCTGGGATGCCATTCACAATATATCGAACGAAACGTTCCACCATGCGTGCTTCCCATTTCCATCCCTTATAATGAGTGGATGCATACTCCACAGTTACTTGAACATTATACACTGTTGGACCTACAGATAGACAGAAGAGATTGAATAGAGTGCAGCAAGGAATCAACAAGACATGCAATATACATATAATATAACATTTAGGCATGTTGTGCAACCATTGTTGCAGTGGAAGACCAATAAGTATTACATATTCTGAGTGTGTTTGTAACTTTAAGTATGCGACATGCAATGTACTTGTGCCAGATTGTCATCTGTGGCCTGCCCGGCTCTACTATATTTTTCCACATTATCTCATAAACAGCAAGACTTGCAAAAAAGTTACTAATGTAATATGTGTATTTTGATTTTCTCTACAACTTTTGTCTGAAACATTTCTCATTCTAAGAAGAATTGAGCAAGATAAAAAATGTACATAGGGCTTCATGTAAAGTACCTGTTATTCTTGTCAAACTTTAATGACACTGTAATTTTCTCAACAAGTTTTCGAAAAATACTTGAATATCATATTTCATAATCATTCCAGTGGGAACCAAGATGATCTGTTCGGACGGACAGACATGACGAAGCTGTTAGTTGCTTTTCACAATTTTGCAAATGTTCCTAAAAATGAAAGCTTGTTACCATTGCCAGAACCATTCAAAATTACATTTGTCTCACAAATTTTGATATGGCCACCCAGTTTATTTCATCAAAATCCTTCCGGTAATTTCATAGATCTTATAAATCTCATTCAAGTAACAAAATTATTTGTAGCTCTGTAGTGTGTTTTAATATCTTGAAATTTGTTGTACCCTTACCTGCCTTGAACCTAAAGCTGTGGTCAGTCGGAGGTGTGCCATTTTCCCCATGTTCATAAAGCTCAAAGTCACACCACTCCAGTGGATACATGTCACCAGTTGAGGTGTATACATAACCAGCCTCAAGCCTGTTGGCAAAGACTTTATGTTCTTGCTTTAAAGTACAATGATAAATGTATGTACCACCTACTCTAGCAATATGAAACTCTGCCTTTTTTTGACGTTTTGTGTTGTGTAGGATTCTTATATTAGTCATCTACATGTACATGTTCTTATTTCCCTTAAGAGCATTGACCATTGCTTATCAGGAAGATGCAGTGTGTTCTGTGAGAGATAGGAACTGAGTTTCGGATATTATTTTTATATGAATTCCAGGCTGCAAAGGGTGAAATCCCCACTTTTTACTACTTAGAAGGAATAATTCATCAATACTTGTTAATGATTCAGTTTCACTAAACATTAAAACATGATTTATTCATGTGCATTATCAATTTCTTACTTCTGTAATAAGATCAAGACCCTTAGAGCAACAAACCTGGAACATGTGCAGGGCTGACAAATCACCCCAACAGTTGCCTTTGTTCCATCCTCTAGGAAGATCATGTGAAATGCATATCGGTGCATCAGATCCCAGTCTCTTCTCTTCCCTGTATGTGAAAGTACTTATCAACTTCATTTTCTTGATCATCTGATGCCCATCATAATCCATAGTAAGAAAATTGTTGTCAACTATTACAGTGACTACTGCTTAGCTACAAATTAAAATTTTATGTAATAGATTTGAGGTTGCCATTTCCAGTGGCCATGCAGTGTGAAGGCTAGGTCTGCAGCCGTGTGATGGCTGGAATTGTGGTTTTTAATCCCATTGAGGGTATGGATGGTTTGTTTCTTGTGTTGTGTACTCTGTAAGTAGCAGCCTGTGCAGTGTTCTGACCACTCATTCATAGTAGTCCTACCAGGTATGTGTGTGTTTTATCTCAGAACCTCAACAGAAGCTGCCTGGGCCTGAATTGGGAAGTAGCACCACAGAAAAAGAAAAGTTTTGAGGCTCTCACAGCTGTTAGTAATGTTATGGTCATCTGGGATGTGATGTCATGTAGCTTAGTAGATCAATAGCAACATTTCAGTTTTTGCTTCCATATCTTCTACCATGAAGTTGCAGGTAAAAGGTTCCTTTGATACATGATTATCTATTTACTAAAGTATGTGCTTCCTCATAGTAGAGACCCACAGGCTTGATAGACAAGTTCAACTAAATGATCAACAGGCAGTGATGGTTGGTTCAGTGGAGTGGTCAGTCAGGGGTGTGGGTATTATGGCACTGGGGGGACATGGCCAATGACAGATTGTTAACATCAGTTCCAAATTTAACTGTATGTATTATTAATTTTGTTAATATATTATCTTGGACCGCCTCTGTGGTCTAATGGTCAGAGTTTCTGGCTACAGATTCAGAGGTCCCGGGTTCGATCCCCGGCGCTACCAGATTTTCTGAGTAGTAGTGGGTTTGGAGCGGGGTCCACTCAGCCTCGTGAGGCCAATTGAGGAGCTACTTGAATGAAAAAAGTAGCGGCTCCAGGTCTAGAAAACAGAGATTAACGGCTGTGGGGACCCGTTGCGCTGACCACGTGACACC
>Ga0123352_10014186_pt1 | contig 12675 bp, 11 predicted proteins | sample TergutLab28metaG_FD_89700 | JGI IMG/M metagenome (GOLD analysis project Ga0123352, IMG submission 89700) | Labiotermes labralis P1 segment gut microbial communities from Petit-Saut dam, French Guiana - Lab288 P1 | ecosystem: Host-associated > Arthropoda: Insects > Digestive system > Gut ... | reverse complement strand
GCTTGCAACTCTCTGATCTGTTTATCCATTAAAACACCCATTTTTGCAGAATTGTCTATCAGATTATAAGCTACAATATAGTTGATATTAGCCAGTGCAGCCGCAGAACAAATAGGATTGCCTGAGTGTGTACTTGTCATTTCGTTAGGTCCGTATAAATCCATGACATCCTCACGACCTATTACACAAGAGAGTGGCAGAGAACTTGTGATACCTTTACCACAACAAACCAGATCGGGAACTATGCCTGAATGTTCAAACCCAAACATTTTCCCCGTACGACCAAACGCTGCTTGAACTTCGTCCATCACTAAAATAATATCATGTTCCGTGCAAAAATTGCGCAATCTTTGCATAAAGCCTTTAGGCATAAACTGAACCCAAACACCTTGGAATGTTTCTGCCATAATTCCCGCAATTTCCGAAGGCTTCACATTTTTTTCTTCCAATGCTTTGAGGAACATCGCGAAGCATTTGTCATCAGAATAGTCTGCTCGGCTCTCATCGGCCCATTCATAATAAAATGCATTCGGAAATGGAGCTTGAATGATATCTTTATCATCATTCACGATCCATGCCTTACCCGCAGGTTGACCTCCTGCCAATTGAGATCCCATCGTTCTTCCGTGAAATGCATTATCAAATGTAACTATTTTGATTTTGTCTGCGCCTTTTTTTCGCAACCCATAAGTACGGCACAGTTTAATAGCGCATTCTGTGGCTTCTGAGCCCGTCGTCAGTAAAAACACTTTGTTTAACGGATCTGGCGCAAGTTCACTTATGCGCTGAACTAACTTCATCCTTTGCTCATTCGGAAAGCAGTATGTACTGAGCAGTCCATGCGATGCAACATCTATTACAGCCTTTTGAACATCAGGATTTGTGTGTCCTGAGTTTGCCACAACAACACACGAGGACAAGTCAAGCCATTTGTTTCCCCATCGATCATAAACATGTATGCCCTCTGCCTTATCCCAGAGAACAGGCGGTTGCCCTGTCATAGATCGTGGCTCATATTTGCGCATTTCGTTAATCAGTTCACAAGCCTCGGGTTGCGGAAAAAACGAACCCACTTTCCTATATTTTGTTTCCACAGGGATATTTTTCTGTGGGATTGCCTCGAACACTCTTGCCATGCAAATAATCCTCCTTTTTTTAGATCGTTTCTATACAACCACTTTCGACACTGCGATGAACAGCTTGAGCCATTTTTACTGAAATAAGAGCTTCTTCACCATCGCAATAATAACCCTTGAGTTCTTTCAGAGTTTTCCCATTTCTTAACATCACAGCAAGTTCTGTAAAGTACAACATGGAATTGTATGCATAACCACTGGGTTTACTGCCGTAAAACTTGCTTTCCTCATTTAAAAATGCATAGGGATTGTTTGTCGCAGCACCCGGCATCGAAGAAAGTGCGGATAAGATTCCCCGTGACTCACTATCTACCTCATATATACCTTCACTACCAACTACTTTTATGTTTTGGTTTACATTCGCTGTAAAGCTGTTCGGCAAAATCCATGATGAATCTACTGTAAACACAGCACCGTTTTCAAATCGAAATTGCGCTTGAACAGCATCGTATGTATCAATGCCTATCGATTTTAGTTTATGCTTCGAGCCAACAGCGTGACAACTCACGGGTTTTGAATTTATGAGCCAATAAATAAGGTCATAAAAATGAACACCTAAAAACCAAACCGGCGAGCTGTTGTGCGCCCACGCTTTGAACCATTCAGCAGGAACCATGATTTTATCTTCCATACAGGCATACCCATACATGATTTTTCCCAAATGCCCATCTGCTATTTGCTGTCTCAGTAAAATATGTCCAGGGTCAAATCTCTTGTGATAGTCAACGCAGAGAAGCACATTGTTTTCTTTTGCCGCATTTATCATATCCAGACACCCGTCTGCTGACGTGTCAAGTGGCTTTTGGCAAAGGACATGTAACCCGTGATTAGCGGCATCTACAACCACTTGCCTGTGAAGATAGTCCGGAGTGACCACAGCCACAGCATCAAGATTTTCTTTTGCGAACATTTGCAAATAGTCTGTATAGCCGGTAACGCCAAACTGCTCCTTTTGCGCTTCCAAAACTCCTTCGCTGAGATCTGCAAGCGCAACAAGTTCTATATCACCTTTCAAATGAGCATAGTGAAATGCAGTCAGTATTTGAGTTCCAAAAACGCCTCCACCAATTACTCCAATACGTGGCTTTTTCATAACAATGGTCATTCCTTTCTTTAAACGGCACAAACTGAATGAAACTTGAATGTGCCTATGTATTATGTTTGATTCTTGCAATTTTGCGTCTATAAATTAGCCATCACTTCTTCTGAAATATGAAGGGGAGCCAAATTGTACTTGTCCAGCAAGTCACCATGTGGTGCTGACTCCGTGTACATATCATCAATACCTATACGCACTACTTTGGTAGGACACTCGCTACATACAACTTCACATACTGCGCTACCAAGTCCTCCAATGACATTGTGTTCTTCTACTGTCACTATCAAGCCACATTCATTTGCAGCAGCAATCACGCTTTCCTTATCAATCGGTTTCACGCACGGCATTTCAATCACACGGCAGCTAATGCCTTTTTCTTCCAAAATATCCGCAGCTTTTATTGTTCGTGCGACAGCAACACCATTGCAAAAAAGTGCAGCAGCTTTGCCATGCGATTTTATAACATTCGCTTTACCTATCTCAAAGTCATAGTCCTCATCAAACACCTTTTCCACCGAGCCTCTCCCAATTCGGATGTAAGCAGGGCCGGTGTAGTCAAGCAATTTTTCAGCTATCACTTCCGTTGCAGTTGCATCAGCAGGTACCACAATCACCAAATCAGCTATGCTCCGCAATACCCCTATATCCTCAATCCCTTGATGGGTAACTCCTTCAATATCGCCTGCCAAACCGCCAAGCCCGGCTATTATTTTGACATCTAACTTTGGGTAACATATAAACGTGCGTACCATTTCACATATGCGCATAGATGCAAATGTCGCATAAGTTGCAATGACAACCTTAGCACCGCACGCTGCAGCACCTGCAGCAGCTAACGCCATATTTTGTTCTGCAATACCTATGTTAAGGCTTCGTTCCGGATACTTTTCCATAAACCGTGTGAAACCCATAGATTTGGTTGTATCCGCTCCAATAGCAATGAGGTTTCCAAATTTTTTACCCGCTCTCTCAAGAGCTATACCAAAAGCATCTCTTGTTGTAATTTCATCCATCATAACAGCGTCGCCCTCTCAGCGTTCAGTTCGTTCTTTGCCTGTTCATATTCTTCTTTTGTTGGTATTTTTTGATGCCAGTCATTATTGTTTTCCATAAAACTGACACCTTTGCCTTTAATAGTGTGCGCTATGATACAAGTAGGTGTATCTTTGGAATCACAGGATTCTTTTAATGCTTGCAAAATATCTTCCATATTATGGCCATCGATTTCCAACACATTCCATCCAAAACCACGCCAAACTTCTTCAATCCGATTTTGCGGAATAATATCCTCCACCGCTCCGCAGCTTTGTAAACGGTTGCTGTCAATAATAGCAATTAGAGTATTAAGCTTCAATGCCGAAGCACTCATTGCCGCTTCCCAAACAGCCCCTTCCTGCAATTCCCCGTCTCCCAACACCACAAAGACCTTCGACTGTGTTTTTGCAAGCTTGAGATAGTATGCCATTCCCAGACCGGCCGACAAACCGCAACCCAGAGACCCACTTGTCATATCAATACCCGGTGTTTTTTTCATGTCAGGATGCCCTTGAAGATGGCTGTCCAACCGGCGAAGTGAATACAACCACTCATACGGAAAGTATCCTTTTCGCGCAAGCGTCGCGTAGAGTACAGGACAAGCGTGACCTTTTGAAAGAATGAATCTACCACGCAATTCCCAAGTCGGATTTTCCGGTGCTATTTTCATTATCGAAAAATACAGCGCAGTCAAAATGTCTGCACACGACAGTGCCGGGCCGGGGTGAGATGGTCCGCCCGCTTTATAAGCAATTTCAATGATGTCTTGGCGTATTGTATTTGCTGTTTTATTCAGTTCACTTATCGCAACATCCATCGTATATGGCAATCCCCCAAAATGGCAGAATAGATATTTTAAGACTATCTTATAAACCACGTTTATACTAAAATACCACAAATAACGCATTTGTCAATAGGGTAAAGCAAAAGTCAGGATAATAATGTTTTTCCACCCTTTGCTTGACAGAATTATGCGTAAGGCTCTATATTGTACAATGAATAACAGCAGAATAGGATGATTGAATATGAAAGATTTCACGTTGGAAGTGTGTGTTGACAGTGTTGAATCAGCCGCTTTAGCTATACAAGGCGGGGCAACAAGACTTGAACTATGCTCAAATCTTGTTATAGGTGGAACAACGCCAAGTATTTTTCTTTATAAAGAAATTAGAAAGTTTTCCGACATTCCGATTCACGCAATTATCCGCCCACGTTTTGGGGACTTTTGCAATACTCAAAGTGAATTGCGAATTATGGCGGATGAAGTGAGGCAATTTAGAGACGAGGGTGTAGAGGGTGTAGTCACAGGAGTGCTTCGGCCGGACGGTACTATTGATACCGTTGCAATGGATTTTTTGCGAAAGGCAGCCGGCGGAATGCACTTTGTCATGCATAGAGCCTTTGATATGTCCAATGACCCTTTTGAAGCGATAAAGCAAGCCGAATGTTTGGGCGTCGATACGATTTTGACAAGTGGACAAAAAAATATATGTGTGGATGGAATATCATTAATAAAAAAGCTTGTCAGCTGCACCGATATAGACATTATGGTGGGCAGCGGATTAACTCCTGATTCCATACGTCTTTTTCGACGCACAACCGGAGTCTCTAGTTTTCATCTTTCCGGTAAAGTTATTGTTGATAGTCCTATGCTTTATCGTAATACAGAACTAAAAATGGGATTGCCGTCACACAGCGAATTCGAGTTGTGGCGCACTTCCGCAGAAAACATTGCCATTGTAAGACAAACACTTGAAGAAATAGATTAGTATTGACAAATTAATTTCGATATATTAATATTATAAAATAGTTTTATAAAATAGTTGTTATTTCATCTCGGCAAGGAGAAAATAGCCATGACAAAAATAAAAAGGCGAGAATTAGAAATATTTGCCGCTCAAATAAGGCTTGAAACTTTTAGGGAAATATCCGACTTGGGTTTTGGTCACATTGGCGGAGCTATGAGTATAGTTGATTTGCTTGCAGTTTTATACGGACAAGTCATGTGTTTTGATCCTGATAACCCTGATTGGGAATCCAGAGATTGGCTCATTCTCAGTAAAGGGCATTCTTCTCCTTCCCTATATGCCGCTCTTGCCCTAAAGGGCTTTTTCCCGCTAGAGCAACTCAGTACACTAAACCGCCCCGGAACAAGCCTACCAAGCCATTGTTCAAGAATTCATACGGCCGGAATAGATATGACTACGGGTTCTTTAGGACAAGGGATAAGTACAGCTAACGGCGTTGCACTAGCAAGCCGTATAATGGGTGGTTGCAACCATGTTTTTCTCATTTTGGGAGATGGCGAGCTTAATGAAGGCCAAGTGTGGGAAGGTGTATTATTTGCCGCCCATCAAAAATTATCCAACCTTACGATGTTTATAGATGCCAATGGCAAGCAACTAGATGGGCCTACTAATGAAATTTGCGCACTTGGAGATATCTCAAAAAAATTTCGCGAATTTAACTGGCATGTTCAAGAGGTGGATGGCCATGATGTTCTTGCTTTGTCAACTGCTACATACCAGGCTATGGACGAACAAGAAAAACCTTCGGCAATTATAATGCACACTGTAAAGGGAAAAGGGTGCGCTTTGGCTGAGTCTCTAGCTTATAATCATCACTTAGAGTTTCACGATAGCAATGCAATTCGGAAGGAACTTTCACGACTCGAAAACGTCATAACACACTTGTCGCATAATTCCTGATTGGCATTGGCGCTTGCTATGTTGTATATGAAATAATAAATCAGTTGCCACTTGGTGATTTAAACGAGGTGAATATGTGAGAAAGCTTGTCAGAGCAACAGATACCACAGAACTTATTATGCGCGATACATATTGCCACACAATGATGCAAATGGCATCAGAAGATTCGCGTGTTGTAACACTTGATGCCGATCTTGTCGGTCCAATCGGCATGACAGATTTTTGGCAAAAATACCCCGAAAGGGCAATTAACTGCGGAATCCAAGAAGCAAATATGGCCGGCGTTGCAGCAGGAATGTCGGCACGTGGCATGATTCCTTTTATTCATTCATTTGCAGCTTTTGTTTCCCGCAAGTGTTTGGATCAACTTTTCTTGGTTGCCGGTTTCGCCGAATTGAATGTAAAAGCAGTTGGCTCAGACCCCGGTATACTAGCTTTGTATAACGGAGCTTCTCACATGGGTTTGGAAGATATGGGTGTTTTAAGCAACATTCCCAATATCACATTGCTCGAACCTGCGGACCCTTTTTCACTTCAATTATTATTGCGTAAAGTAAAAGACACTTATGGACTTTTTTACATTCGTATGAATCGAAAGGAAGCGTACCCTATCTACAACTCAGGCTCTGATCTTGAAATTGGTAAAGGTGTTATTTTACGACAAGGCACGGATGTAACTATTATCGCATCAGGCATTCTAATAAAGGAAAGCCTTCATGCCGCAGAATTATTGCAACAGCGAGGTATATCTGCACGCGTTGTAGATATGTTCACGTGGAAACCGATTGACAGCGAATTGATTATTGATTGCGCAAAGACAACAGGAGCTATCATTACCGCTGAAAATCACAATTGCTCAACGGGATTAGGAAGCGCAGTAAGTCGCATTTTAGGAGAGACACATCCTGTTCCGCATCTGCGCATTGGTATTGATAATTCATTTGGCGAAGTGGGAGATAAGAAATATCTTTTGCATCGCTTCAAGCTGACACCTGATGATATCGCCTCTAAAGTTCTTTCAGCCATTGAAATGAAAAAATGCAGTTGATTTTCTGCAAATCAAAGAACAATACACATATAGATGAGGACTCATAAATGACCAGAATATCATGCGTTTACACTGCTGCTTCCTCAAAAATGATAGCAACCATGGAGCGCGAACTGACTCTCCATGTACCCGCTCCTTTTGTTCTGCATCACGATACAAATCCTGAAATAATTGCGCGCATCGCAAAGTCCGGTGCAATCACATCCCTCGATGTCACCGACTTAATGCGTTCCTACATGAAGTGCTTAGAGTCAGATACAGACATACTAATTAATGTCTGTTCTTCAGTAGGGGACATAGCAGACCAGGCGCGGACTTTGTTTAATTCGGCTGGTATGGAAATACTGTGTGTTGACGATGATATGTGCAAGCAGGTAGTAAAAGAGCACCAACGAATCGGTGTTATAGCAACACTGCCCTCGACACTTTCGCCCACATGCAACAGGCTTCTTCGGCATGCAAGCGAGACGAACAAGACAGTAGTCATCAAAGAACTTATTGCTGATAATGCTTTTGGCCTCTCTCAAAACGATTTATCTGAACTTCTTTGTAAACTAGCAACGAAAAACAGCAAAGATTTTGATGCAGTGCTTTTGGCACAAGTTTCAATGGCAGAGTGCGAACAAGCAATCTCAGTCGCTTGTGGCAAGCCTACATACTCAAGCCCTCGCTTTTGCGCTACTGCAATAGCCCGTCATTTGGCAGGCAATAAGTAAGTCTACATAATTTCACAGCGCAATAGAAAACAAGCAAAAACAGGAGGATAACCTACTATGAATAAAAAAGTACGCTTCGGCATCATTGGATGTGGCGGAATTTCCTACTATCATGCGGAGGCAATCATTTGTGCAGATGATGCAGAAATGACATGCGTATATGACACATATACACCAAACATTGAAAAGTTCGTTGAAAAATATAGTAGTGTGCGCGTATGTGCGTCTGTTGATGAAATGGTCAACAGTTCTGATGTTGATGCAGTTGTTATCTGCACACCAAGCGGCCTGCACACAGAGCAAGCTATTACAGCCATGCAAAAAGGTAAACATGTTGTTGTTGAAAAACCAATGAGTTTAACATTATCCGATGCCGACAGGTTGATAATAACGGCAGAGGAAACAAAAACCAAAGTCTGTGTCATTTCGCAACTTCGCTACTCTCCAGCTGTCCAAGAGATGAAAAGAGCTATCGACATTGGGGCTTTAGGGCGCATAGTAGCAGGTAGCCTTTCAATGAAATATTTCAGAACTCACGAATACTATGAAGCCGGCGGATGGCGTGGCACTTGGGAGATGGACGGCGGAGGAGCATTAATGAATCAGGGCATTCACGGTATTGATATGTTTCGCTACCTGATGGGTCCGGTTGATTCTCTTTATGGATTTGCACGTACACAAACAAGACGCATCGAAGTGGAAGACTCCGGCGTTGCTTTATTAGAATTCAAAAATGGCGCTCTTGGCACAATCGAAGGTTACACAACATGTTATCCCGGCTATGCAAGACGTATCGAAATATGTGGCGATCAGGGTAGTATGGTTCTAGAAGAAGACAGCATTATCAAGTGGGATTTACCCATTGAAGCCCGTGTTCCGGTAGGCATTGCCACTGAAAGCGAAGGTGCCTCTATACCTATGGCAATTAGTTATGAGGGTCACATCCGCCAAATCGCTAATTTCGTAGATGCTATTTTGCGAGATGCACCTTTAATGGCCGATGCTGCATCCGGACGTCCACCATTGGAAATCATACTCGGTATTTACGAATCTTCAAAAACCGGTCAACGAATTTTCTTCTAAACAAATTGCTAATTATAATACCGTCATTGCGAGTTTTACCCGCGATGACGGTATTTACTTTTTTACTTTCTAGCAATACTGCTTTTCTTGCGCTCTATAATGGCAGCCTAGTTCCTAACTTCATTTCAAGCGCTTTGCTGAATATTGATTGAGCGAGAACTACATCAAATACAGACATACCGATATTTGAACACACTATCAGTTCATCACTTCTTTCTCTACCTTTCTTCAACCCTGCAATGACCTCGCCTGTTTCACAATATATTTTTGGGAGTCCATCCGGAAAATACCCTACTCCGGCAAACAGTTCATGTTCATCTGCCGAATCTACAATATACTTATCTGCCCGAAGTTGTGTTTTTGGTTCCCAGAATGTATTTAAGTCACACGGTAGTATCGTCTGTCCTTTTGAAATCCATTCATCTTTCACCACTCCCAAAGGTTTTAACAATATTATCGTAGCAGAACATAAAACCTCACATGACTTAGCAACCTCTTCCGCTGTATCTGCTTTTACAATTTCCACAGGTACTTCGTCCTGCAACATATCTACCAGGTTATCCGCTACATCAGGCTTGATATCATATACCATGATTTTTTTGAGTTTCTTCATTGTTTTAGGGGCATAACGCACATGCTCAATGCCTTGCACGCCACAACCAAACATACCAAACGTTTCAGCATCAGGTGCAAGCGCCGCTGCTGCAATAACGCTGACCGCCGGCGTGCGAGCGGCAGTAATCCACGTTCCGTCCATAACTGCTATCGGACACCCTGTCATCACTTCGTTTAACGTAAGCAACGATGTGGTCTGAGGTAAATTATATTTAGCAGGATTGTTTGGATAACAACCAATCCATTTGCAACCACATGCCATTTTCCCCGGAACATAGGCCGGCATGGCATGATAAAATACTTCCTCATGTGGGTGCACACCTATTTTCGCAGGCATCTCATACTCTTTATTACCATGTGCAATCAGCGTCTCCGTCACAAGCTGCAATATATCTTCTTCAGACAATCCGGCTTGAATACATTCATCGCGCGTAAGATATAAGAACTCACCACCGACATTCATATGATCCGAAATATGAGTATGCTCCTTCTCCAACTTCGCCAAAAGTTTTTCATTGTTCATAAACTCATCACCTTCCACTCAATTTTAGCTGTTATTTGCGGCATTTTTTATAAACAGCTCTAATGCTTTCAAACCGCCACCTCTGCTTGACCCTTTTAAATTATTTTCAAGAGAAACAAACTCAGGAACATGATATTCATGTTCCAAAAATTTTTCATTCAGCATCTCTGTGATTTTAGTTTGATATTCCGGATCAATTTCACATAGATAATCGCAGTCAATAAAAACTATATCAGGATTTACCAACCATGTAATGCTATATAAAAGCATTGTTAAATTTTTATGTACTTCAAGTAGACAACTGTTGAATTTCTCTTTATTTCGCTCTTTTTCCATCAATAGGCGACTTATGGTGCCACTGTAATTCACATTGTTCGTGTCAACTCCTGTCAGCTCTCTGTATAGACTATGAATGGACAGAACATCTTCATAGTTCTGATTATTACTGACCATCATCTGCCCAACATCTCCTGCTATGCCTGTTTTTCCTGTAATTATTTTCAAATCATGAATCATCGCCCCTCCTACACCTTCGCTTATATAGATGTATACAGCAATTTTGCCATCCAAATCAGCAAAATGCTCAAGCAATGAGTATGCAGTAAATTTTACGTCTTCATCAACAAACGTAATAATGTCGGGAAAATACGACTGTGTAAAATCCTTTATTTTTATATGAGACAATTCCGGTATACGTTTATTAATCACCAGTTCTTTATCGGATAAAAACGGCCCCGGCGCAACTACTACAACCCCCGTCAATTTTCCGAAATACCCATCACTTTCCAGCCTGCTTCGCATTTGTTCGTAGAATTTCGTCAAATTGCTTAGATAACTCAAACTCGCATCATAATCATAATACTCACTGTCTATTATTGATTCCAATTGTAAGTCTAGAACATCGTATGTATAGCTGTACTTAGTCAAATCAACAACAAGTATCCGCTTATCATCGACGTTTGGGGACAGTAGGTCAGCCTTTCGCCCACTTTTATTATTGTCTTTTACAGGTGATGTGGTAATTAGCCCCAAACCTATCAACTGATCTACAAGCGTGCTCACTGTCATTAGGCTCAAGTTCACCTTATCGGCTAAAGCCTTCCGTGTTACAGGTGCACTTTTCAATACCGCTCTATAGAGATTTGTTAAATTTGAAATTCTAATTTCTTTTGCATTTTTTGCCGGCACAACTAACTCCCCCTCACAATAGTATTTTTTTGCACTTGCGGAGCATCCACCCCCCATAAACACAAAATTTATTGACTATAACATTTTAATTAGAGGTTTGTATTTTTCAAGCAATTCCGCATTATGCTCATCTCCACCGCTAATATTACTACTTGAAAACGTTTCAATGTCTACACCGTTTTCAAAACCCAACTCAACTACTCTGGCTATTATGGCTTGTAACATAGCACAGCCTATTACTGTGCTTGTTGGAGAAACTTTTGCCCCACCCACTTCGATACACGCATCTCCCCACTCACCGGCGTTATCCAAAACAATATCACTGACTTCAAACAAACGCTTTCCGCTCTCATGTCGCGAACTTTCTTGGCTCGAATGTTTGACTGATGTCAACGCAATAACCTTTGCTCCAACTTTCTTCGCTAGAATCGCCATTTCAACTGCAGCAGAATTCCTGCCTGAATTCGATGCAATCAACAATACGTCTTTTTCTGTTATATTGGCTTCGGACATCAACTTTGCGCCTATTCCCGACTCGCGCTCATATTCCGTACTTTCGGAAGCACTTATGTGCAACATCAACTTCTCATCCAATATTGGCCAAACTCGAAGCATACCGCCCGCTCTGTAAAACAACTCTTCCGCAAACATATGGCTATGTCCTGTTCCAAAAATATACAAAAACCCGCCATTAATCACGACGCGATAAATCATTTTCGCACAATCTTCGAGAAGTTGCTCATTTTCCTTAATGGCATTAAGTTTTTCAATTACGCGGTCGAGGTATTCACTATGTGCACTAATCATCTCATTCACTCCGTTTCGAACTTTTTTTTAAATTCTCCAGCAACTCAACAGTCAACATATCTTGTTGAAGAAAAAATTCAATAACAGCCCCTATCTCCGCTTTAAACATAGGGAACTTAACATTACAGTCAGGTAAGGAAACCTTTATTTTTTGTTCAAACAAATCGAATATATGTTTATTGTACTGAAAAAGTCCGCCGTAAACGTTGATTCCGCATGCTTTCTCATTTATTTCATTCGCTAGAGCAATTGCAAATTCAACCAGTGCGTCAACACAATTTTCTACTATCCCCTCGGCAACCTTATCTTTCTGCAAAGCAGCCCTGATTACTTCTTTAGCGAAGGTCGCGACCTTACTCACATGATAGTCCGGCGAATAAACCACTTGGACAATATTTTCCACACAGCTTAACTCAAATTGTTTTAAAAGTAATTGTGTCAGGGAAGTTTTCTCGCCGATGTTTTCATGCTCATTAATAACGGCTATAATCCCGTTCATTGCTATATGATAACTGCTTCCTTTGTCGCTGTCAATCAAATAACCATAACCGCCTCTTGTAAACACATGCCCGTCTCTATTCTTTGCTATACCCATGGCTCCGGTTCCACTTATAATCATGACTTCAGGTTTTCCCAGCGATGCTCCCGAAAGCGTCATATAAACGTCCGGTTGCATGAGAACTTTCTGCAAATCAAAAGAGTCTCCTAGAAATGCTT
>Ga0123352_10014182_pt1 | contig 12679 bp, 5 predicted proteins | sample TergutLab28metaG_FD_89700 | JGI IMG/M metagenome (GOLD analysis project Ga0123352, IMG submission 89700) | Labiotermes labralis P1 segment gut microbial communities from Petit-Saut dam, French Guiana - Lab288 P1 | ecosystem: Host-associated > Arthropoda: Insects > Digestive system > Gut ... | reverse complement strand
CTGCGGAAATGGGTGGGGAGGTAGTGGGGGGGGGGGGGGGAGGTTGGAGAGGTCACAGGAGGTTGAAAAGCCTGTTGCTTCTGAAACAGTTCAAACCGCGAGGACACAACCAATAGCAACAAGGAAGAGAGGTCAAGAATTTAAACACAGATCCAAGTGAATTTTCGAAAACTTTGTGACATCTCAAGAAAGTTTATTCTTAGAACGGTTGACAGCATCCGGTGTGCTGACACGCAGAGTATTAGAGATATGAAATACAGCCGAGTGGCTGAAGTCGCAGGTCTTCTGAGAAGTGATCCTTTTTTGTCGTTGGGCGAGTAGTTTCCGACGTTTCGGAAGTTTGTTTTGCCTTCATCTTTAGGGTGAAGCTGTCCACACAAATGCTGAGCGACTCTGTAGATGACAGCAACATAATCCTTCGAAACGTCGGGAAACCACCGGCCAAGAGACTCAAGGTCATAAAGCGGAAGACCAAGAGGACTTATTAATTGCTGTTTGGAATTCGTTATTGGTTCTGTTTAGGGAAATGTATGGAAAGACGGCTAGTTCAGTTGTGCTGTGAACAAAATTATTTAATTCAATATTCTGAATTTAAGTTTTTGATCAATACGTGATGTTAATTTTGGTGTATAGATATACCATCTTACCATATTTACAATTTATATTTGTGTCAGTGTCTGCCTAGCAGCTGGATCGTTTCGACTAACAATGAGTACCATGCGGCCTTTCCGCTTTTCAGTGAGGCAGCCAGTGTAATTGCTGAAACATGAACCGAAAAGCTATTAAATTTGAAGAATAATTGTTGTATCCGCTGTCATACAAAATACCATTTGGACGCATATTTTGATAACTGACTACGAAACAAGCCAACTGACACTAAGAAGCACGCTGATAATATTAAGATTTTCCGCCAAGGATTTGTCTCTCGATTCTAAGACTTTAAAAAGCATGAAAACAGTTCCGGATTTTTCTTATTCCCTTCTGATGTGAACTGTCGAAAATGTACCAGATGAATTTCAAATGGAAGATGCAGATTAACGATGCTATAAATACTTTAAAAGCAAATTTAACGTCCATAGGTCCGTGCGTCGCTATTATATTCCCAGATTACAACAAAAAAGATGCGACGTTTCACAATTTATTTATTTCTGTAAGACGCTCTACATGTTTCAGAGGGTTTTCCGTCCATCAGGAGCTCAAAACTGTACATACAGCGTAAGGTATTTGTCAGACCGATAATGCTACCTGCTGCTAGCCAGCCGGTTAGCAGCGGGTAGCAGTATTGGTCTGACAAATACCTGATGCAGTTTTGAGCTCCTGATGGTGGACGGAAAAACCGTCTGAAACAAGTAGAGCGTCTTACAGAAATAATTAATTGTGAAACGTTGCATCTTGTTGGTTGTACTGTGCGAGTAACTCAGAAAGCAATTTCATTTTACAGTTTTGTATTTTATTGTACTTTCTGACAGAGCAACGATTAATTTATATTACTTATTGTCTTCCTCAGTGTGGTTTTAAAGAAAAAGAGCCTGCAGATGATCTAATCTAAGGGCGAAATATGTTTTCCTATTAGACAGATTTCTCGTTTAGTAAATATAGTTGTGCCGAGTCTGGTATAGCTTTTACTTTTTCACCAAAAATGTACGTTTCGTGATTTTACGCTTCTTCGCTTGTATAAGCTCTGTTTATCTTGTGATAAGCGTCCAGTGCTCGATAACCATGCGCAACATATCACAAGCCTTTTGGAAAGCAATTGCATTTGTGAACAGCTTTGTCACAGATGAATACTTTAAAGAATCTATGCAGAAATCGACTGGACGATGGAAAGTTAGAGAGCTGTCTTCGTGTTGCAGCTACTAAAGTACCTCCAAATTTTAACATTTAGTGGCCAAAAAGAGTGCCAGTTTTAAATTTCCTGCTTTGTAACTGGAATTCTTTATTCTTGAATAGTGGCGAACAGTGTTAAAGATGTGTAATAGAAAGGGCAAATAAAACGCAAATAAAATTATTCATCTTTAGTTTATTTTACTCACGATTTGTTACAAAAGAGACACAAGGAAGGACATATAACGTAAGATGAATTTCAATCTCTTTACGATTAATTCCAATTTTTAAAGATTAATTTTCGAAAACTTTGTGGCATCTCAAGAAAGTTCACCCTTATCGGCCTATTGACCACGGGATATTGTCATTAATGATAAATAAGTAAAAAATATAGGTATCATTTAAATGTGTCTAACATATATTTTTTTCTCTTGATTTAGTCTTTGTACCCAATGCGGTGCGCAACACCCGTTAGGTCATTCAGATTTGTAATTTGTATACTGTGTGTCTTTCCTGACCATCAACACGTGAAGATTAGTATCGGATATGTGTATGGGTGCTATGCCACGGGATAAGATAATTCCATGTGCGCATAATCTCTATGCCCAATACTAACGTGGCCAGGTTTATCAGTATAGATAGCCACGATGTCTGTGACATTCTGTATAAGCGAGGGAGTTGGGGTTTCTGCTGTTGACAGCTATCAGCACAGCCATCTTGTAGCGGAGGAGAGTAACAGACCTGTTCCTCAGCTATATCGCCATTCAGAATTACCTAAGTTATGTATATGTAGAGGGAGCTGTCATCAGCAAGTATATTCAGTTAGCCCTCCCTTACAACTGGATATAAAAAAAAAACAGTTGCTGCACGAGTAGTCCAGGTGGATCCCGGCCGAAGAACAATACTGCGAGCCATGAAATAGTTCGTAATTTAAGATGCGTTTGTCTTTTATAAAAGCTCTAAGACATGTGAAAAGTCAGGTACATGTAACTAAATAACATTCGCTGTCGTAACTGTGCAGGTTTGAAGCACATACCAGCAATATATTATAACATTCGTCACAAAACACCAGTGTGTGCGCGGTTTGATTGAAGATTTACATTAGCAATGGACAGTGTATCAAGCACCAGCAGGCACTGCTGTGGTAGTGAAGCACAAAAATGGCTGACAGATAGTGGTGAATGATGAATCATTCTGAGCGTTTCAAATAAAAACCTGGTTGAGTATTTTGGTGTTATCAGTGAAGGGAAGAAAGAAATTGGTCTCGGAATTTAATCTTGTTTACATGTTAAGTGATGTAGTGGGCGAAAACGAAAGAATCTGGTAGATTTACAAGACAATGTGCTGTAGTGACTTCGATCATAGTGGAGTTTGTGGCAAGACAGCAGAACTTTGAACTTGCGTGAGTTGTTTCATATAGGTGACACACCATTATCTGTGGCCACGTTTGAGTGATGCAAATTGCAGTAGGACATGTCGCAAGGGAACTGAGGATGCTGGAATATGATTGTCAGTTACACGGTTGCTAACATCAGTAGTGAACGGAACCTTTAGCGATGACGACAAACCCTTCGTCGCAGGCACTGAATCATACTTCGAAGGAAGTGCTCCTCTATCTGACAGCTCTTAGAAAAAGGTAAGTTCGATATGTATTTTCAATTATTCCTAATATCGGATAATTTTATATGTTGGAGTCACCGGTTACAGTGGTTGCGTAGTCTGACGTCTGAGTAGCCATGAAAGTCGTCCATATTTGTGTGGGTGATACAACAGTCAAGGTTAAATGTGCCGGGTTTTAGTGATTGCAGGTTGAAGAGAGTTGATGCCTGCGGAAGTGAATTTCGTTCTGAGTAAAATTTTGTATCCGGTATGACGTTTACAGTTGTAAGTGAAAAATTAAAATGACGTTTGCGTTGTAATTTGCTTATTTTATGAACAACAACGTCTTATTAATATCAGATCAAGTTCTGGGGCTTGTGTACTTATTAATAACTAGCACAAAGCCCGTTGAATCATCAAAGGGAAATTGTTGTTTTAAAGATACTAATTATTTCTGAGCAATAATTATACGAAGAAAACAATTTCCAGATAGGCGCAACATAAGTCATTACACATGCACACAACATTGCGACAACAGAGAATAACTGTGTTGCTTATTGATATGATAAGTCAGTTGTCAATTGCATGAAGGCTTACAGCTTCACATTATAATTATGCAGTATTTCACAAAATTTAATGTAGCTTAATTTAATCGAATACCATTTTGTGGGCTTAATCTTTTCACCAGTTTATATTACATACTTTACACAGTTTATGTTAAATTCCTGTAACATTATTTTCTTTGTTATTATTACTTATTCTGAAGTCACAGCGGTTTAGCTGACGTAAAAGAGTACCGTTCACTGACCAAGAAGTTCTTATTTTTTGTTCTGCAAAAAGCGTTCAAACTATAAGGCATGTGTAGAGTAGTACTAATTAGTGCATGAGAATGTATATAACAGGGCGGTGATTGAGCATTATTATTATTATTATTATTATTATTATTATCATTATCATTATCATCACCATCACCACCACCACCACCACCACCTACGTGAGCACTTAAGTGGGTCACGCGACTAAGAAATTTGGACGAAGGCACAAATATTATGTTTTGATTCAAACCAGTTGTAGGTTGGATTGGACACTGCAGTGAGTTATGGTCAATATGTTGGAAACAGAAATATCCGAAAATTTAAAAGTATTCGTGTTCTGTGGTGAATGAGGAGAAATATATGGCGTTTACTTCGTAATGTCTGATAGCCGAAACATGTAGTCGTCCTGGTCCACTGTATTTAATAAAGATAATTTCATATTGCGCTTATTAATTTATAGGCTGTGAAATTGGAATCTAACATTATTTATTGCATCGAAGTTTGCTTAATCAATAAAACACCAATCTGTCCGTCGCATCAGAGGCTGTAGATTTGAAATTGTTATTGTTTTATGTCTCAGTAAACCGTAATTTCATAACATTACGAGAAATATTGGAACATTCATATGAAACGTTTTGTTCAGGACAGATGGTTACTTACATTATATATATATATATATATATATATATATATCATGTCGACCACGAAATTGGGACTGAGACGTCACTGCCTTATCGATATTATGTCCAGCCGTTCTTGGGTTCAAACCCCGGCCCCAGCCTGATCAAGATGGAGGGACCTAAGCTGGAGATCGGCAAACGATCCACCGTATATAAATTATAAAGGAGATGCAACGATAGTATCTGGTTAGCGCGTATCTTCTTTCGTTAATAAAAATTTGAGACATTCGTCTTAGTTAAAGTTATAAAACGAAGACGAGTTATGTAGTTCACTTCTTGTACCAAGAGTGCGCAGTGTATTTGTATATATTTTTGTGAGAGCGTCATGGGACGGCCACCCATATTTTCACCAGCACAGAAGCTATTCTCAGTTAGCGGAACACCTGCGGCGCTAGACACCTGGTCGACAGAATAGAAGATATGCTGAGACCAGCATTTCTAGGGAAACTGAAGCCTTGTGGCATCTGTAAAAGGCCAACCAGAAAGTAGTATTTCAGAATTCCGAAAGCGGGCGAGAAGTCGCTGTATAAAGCGAAGTCTGGCCAGAACTGAGTCATTCCTTTTCTAATTATTTTGGTTCCTCTGACAGTTTCGGTTGGTACTATGTGTGATCGGGGGACCGCGGTGGCACAGTGGTTAAGGTGCTGTGCTAAAAATCGCAAGGTCGCTGGTTCGATCCCAGCTGGTATAATTGGAATTTTTCATTGACATAAAATCCTTTCGATCGCACTGTGGCCTTGGGGTCGATTCATCCTCGAACAGAAATGAGTGCCAGGAGCACTTGCTGGGGGTAAAGGCGGCCGGTGCATAAGGCTGGCAACCTTACCACCACCCTGTGCCGTTTTCATGAAATCTGGGAACCTTAACTTCCTGGAACGCTCTGGGCCACTCCAGGCCTGTAACGGGACAGCTTTACCTTTACCTTTACCTTTACCTTTACTATGTGTGACCAACTCACGAACTACCGTAGGTCATCATTGTGCCAGAATTATGAATTTTAGTGGTTGAGATTGTAGGTAACAAGACAGGCATTACAGTGTAACGTAAACTTGGGGCGCGTAGAACAGCAATATATATTACATATTCTGAGTGTGTGCCGGTCCCAGTGGCCGCGCGGTCTGAGGCATAGGTCTACGGCCGCTCGCCTGCTAAGATTGTGGGTTCGAATCCCGGCTGGGTCACGGATGTATGTCTGTTGTGAGTGTTGTGTGTTTTCAGGTAGAGGTCTCCGCGACGGACTGATCACGCGTCCAGAAAAGTCCTACCGACTGTGATGCGTCGTTGTGTGTGATCTAGAAACCTCAAGAATGAGGAGGTCATGGCCCGCGTTGGGCCGCAGCGCCACAGGAAAAAAGAAATCTGAGCCTATGTCTGTAGCCTTAATTATCCAGCATGCAAAGCGCATTCTCCGTATTATATTGTCATCTGTGGCCTGTCTGGTTCCACCATATTTTTCCACATTGTCTCATAAACGGCACGATTTTCGGATAAAAAAAGTTATTAAACTTAAAACTTGTGTTTTGATTTCATCCACCACGTTTGTTTGAAACAAATTCTAAGAATAATTCAGTGAGATCTCATAATAAATATACGTAAGTTTTAATCTAAAATACTCGCTTTTCTTGTCAGATTTTGTTTAAAGTTGAATTTTCTCGACACATGTTCGAAAAACATTCAAATATTGTATTTATCGGCAATCCGTCCAGTAGGAGCCTGGTTGTTCCGTACAGGCTGACGGACATACTGACACGACGAAGCTAAACTTCAATTTACGCAATTTTGCGAAAGCGTCTAAAATGAAAATATAGATAGCTAGTACCCAATCGGTAAATTCAAACCCGCACTGACGGTCGCCAATGTGAGAGGATAGGTGCAGCATCTCTCTTAACACGGCAGTGACGTCACTGCCTTGTATCGATATACCCCGTATCGTCACAAAGCTGTGACGTCTCTTAGAAAATAAGCTACATCGTAACCATGGAAACCGGTGGCTGTGACGTCACTGGTGTGTTACTTTCACGCAAATCAATGGTGTAATGTAAGCTAGGTTAGTATTGGTGGTCTGAAATGGAATTTGGCACTAGGTTGCAAAAATTCGAATCGCCCGTACATCATAGTCGGCAGATCGATAAGTGTTTTAAAACACTACCTTTATGTCGCAAAATACACGCCATATCGACGAGACTGTTAGTTTAAATAAAAGCTATAACCCCGCATCTCATGGATGCTTCCGTGGTCTTAGTATTCCGAACTGAATACAACCTTTCGGAACCGGGAGGAGTTTTCGTCGTCGGGTCATGAGACAGGTAAAGAATCAGGCCTGGTTACTCAGTTGGGTTTGACAGACCAAGCTAATCTGTAACTGAGGCTAGAGATCTTAATGGGAATTGCACCAGGCTTTTGTGCTAGTCCCTTTAGAGATGTCTGATGAGGTTCGACTGGCCTCACTATCTTGTATTACGACAAAGCCCTATACATTTGTTCCTGACACATCTCTTTCGAAAGTTATCAGATTTGTCGGCTATTCTGAAAAGAACTTGTCTTTGATTTTTTTTTCAGAGGTTCCAGACGAATGCTGGGAAAAAGTAAATTGGCCTTCGGAATTTTTATCTTATTATGTATCTTCTTTTATTCCGTGCTATGTAAACTTCGCACTTGAGAGAGTGTCATCAAATAATCAATGGTTCATTCAAATAAAATTATAGTTTAAATTTAATGTAAATGAAAAGATATTGCAATTACTAGGGACAAAGAATTGCATTTGTCTCAGTAATTAACCAACTTGATGCACAAAATGTTTGTTTTACAATACGTTTATTTCATGCCTCTACATGATACCAGAGGCTGTGTAATGCAATTTTGACCTCCTGATGATAAGCACATGTGCTCGAAACATGTAGAGGCATGAAATAAACTTATTGTAAAACAAATATTTTGTGCATCAAGTTGGTTAATTACTGAGATAAATATACTGAGACGCACGGTCAGCCCCCCAAAAAAAGCCCTTTTTCCTTGTTAGGTCTGGGATTACATTTTTTCGATAGGTCGCGCCCTCATTTCACGTAGGTTGAATAAAGGTATGAATGTATAAAACGCTAATTCAGCTACAAAGAGGTCAAACCCCCCCCCCCGCCTCTAGTTTCTTAGTCCGTCACAGTGAACTTCATGTTTCAGCGACAGAACTGATCGGCCTACCTGTATTCACAAATTGAACGCTCGCAAAGACGGGGCACGGCCGGCACTCTTCCTCAGTCAGGCGATAATTTTTACGCGGTTAGTTCATCGTTAATTTTAGTTTGACCACTCTGGGTTCGGAACCCAGAAAGCCTTCCAACCAAAGTTGTTAATTGTGTTGTTCTGTGTATTGTTTTTGTGTAAATGTGTACTGTGCTACTGCCACCGGGTGTCAACCTAATTGCAGTTAAAGAATATATCAAACCCCTTTCCTTATAAGTCAGAAGGCTGCATTACATTGACTCACCGTACCCCAGAAATAACTAACAGTCCGCAAGCACTATATGTATCATGTTTTATTAAACTAAAGTCCTTGAAATACAAACCATTTTGTAATGTCGCCTGTCTGAACAGCGGTATGACCACTTGCAGACGGACATTAAATCTCGTGAAGATTCAGGTTCTCTGGGATATTGTGCGTTGTCAACTCGTAAAACGTTCCAGAAGTACTGAAGGTTATTTTAGGACTGCTTAATTTTGAAGATGAAGGAAATTGGACGTTTCGAAACGTAGGTAAATATTCACCAGTCGACAGGGCGTAAAAACACGGAAGAGTTTGAGTTTGCATCAACGGCTGCTTGGAGAATCTCGTAACTATGGACGTTGTAGTTTGGTTTCATTGTATCACTAACTGCCGTGTATTTCTAGATCAAGACAGTAGGCCCTTGCTGTCGCTCCCCTGAACGTTAGAACCAGCCGCAATCAAATGACATTGACATAAATATAAGGCGTTTTGAGCCGTGTTTTGTAATTCGACACAGATTGTGTTGTTTATATACCGCTGGCTGCAATTTTGTTGCTGATGGCGAGGCGATACGTGGAAGCCCTGTGTGCGGTATAATACGGCCTAAGAGATATCACAGATGTGATCTAACAAAACTAGGTGGATTTTTTTAATGTTTTTGTTGACCGTGCATCTCTGTATAATAATTTTCAAATGGAGCCAACTAGGTGCACACTATTTCTTAGTATATTTATTTCAACTTCTCTACGTGTTTCGGGCAACTATGTGCCCATCATCAGAAGAACTTGCTGTATCTATGCGACACTGGTATTTTTCACTATGTATGGGTAGCTGTCTGGTCTGCTGCAGCAGACCAGACAACCACCAGTGTCGCATAGATACAGTAAGTTCTCCTGATGATGGACACATAGTTGCCCGAAACATGTAGAGAAGTTGAAATAAATATACTAAGAAGTAGTGTGCATCTAGTTGGCTTCATCTGAAAAAGAAAAATTCGTTGGCTTTGAATTTAACAAAACTCAATATAGGAGAAAACTTCTGGTTGCGCAGCATATAGTTAGCAGTTTACATTTTATCCTGGGAGGTGCGGGCAATATTTCTTTACATAAGAACTAAACAGTGGTAACGTTGTTTGGAACTTTTGACGTTTATCTGACCGTGCATCTCAGTATATTTATCTCAGTATTTAACCAACTTGATGCACAAAATTCTTATTTCACAATAAGTTTTATTTCGTGCCTCTACATGTTTCGAGCACATGTGCTCATCATCAGGAGGTTAAAATTATATTACACAGTCTCTGGTATCATCACACCTATAGGTGGCCGTCTCTTGCACGGGTTGAGACAGTTTGGCACTCTTTCCGGTTACCCAAAATTCATTATCCTATTCCCGTAAGGTATTATTTTCTCTTGTGACTTATTGCGGTTTCGTGCTCTCCCTCCAGAAGTCTTCTCAAAATTCCCTTTCACCTAAACTTTTATGTTGCTTTGCAATGTTTTTTGGGATTCCGTTACCCCTTTCTTCGTGCACATTCTTTTCAATTCAGACCGATCAAGTTGTCTCCGTCGATAACACTTCCGATGTATATCCGGGTGGTGTCCGATTCGAACCTCCCTGGTTGACCGGCTGTCTTAGGTGAAGTTTCTCGTTTCTTTGTTTTTGGCGCTACAGTCCCGGTGGGCCAGGTCCTCCCCGTTCACGAGGTTTCTAGATCACACTCAACGACGCACCACAGTCGGTAGGACTCTTCTGGACGAGTGATCAGCTCGTCGCAGAGTCCTCTACCTGACAACACACAGCACTGACAACAGACAGACGTCCATGACCTCGGTGGGATTCTAACCTACAATTTCACCAGGCCAGCTGCCTTAGACCGCGCGGCCCTGGGACCGGCGAAGTTTCTCGTAGTTTGCCTCTTTTTTTACAAGCAAGTATACTGGGTGTACTGCCTTCAGATATTACAACTGCTTCCTTGCACACATTTTGTATTTATTATTCATTGTCTATGAAGCATTCGACAATATGCGAAGAACTTCCAAAGCTATGTAATCAATATAAGAGGTAACGCATCTATTTTTAATGATAATGAATGATGAAGCCGGTAGCAGCGGCCGTGCTGTCAAAGCGTAGGTCTGCCGCCGTTCGCTTGCTGGGATGGCGGGTTCGAATACCTCCGGGGGCATGGATATCTAGCTCGTGTGAAGGTTGTGTCGTGTCAAGTAGCGGCCTCTGCGAGGACCGATCCGTCTTCAAGAGGAGTCCTACCGATTGTGTTTGTGTGTCTCCGAGTGTGATCGGATGTAAAAATAACCCTATATACCGACGAGAGTAGGTAGAAGAGATCAGACGAAGAAATACACATAGATGACTGGTAAAGCTGATTTTTAATCTAAAAGTGTTCGGTAATATTCCTTTATCCTCACGACCTTTATTGCGGTTGCCGTCGCAGTCGGCTTTGAAGTTTCGATACATTTACCAATATAATTTCCCAAAGTTGATCTCGTTACACGCAGTTAACACAATCGTAAAATATACACCCCGTTACACTTTCGTGGCGTTAATATGTTTCAGATGAGACAAAATGGCCGTGAGAATGATATGGATGTACGTATGTAAATTCTTTCTCGCTTACGACAAAGAACTATGAAAATATGCGAATTAAAGTACGTAGTTCTGTATATGTGAAGTTGTAACGGATCTGTAGATACCACAACGAAACTCATTGATTACTTTGTGTTGAAATTCGCAACGCTGGCTTTGAGTACGTTCCTGTATTTTCAAAAATATAACACGCTGTTCGATACATAACACAATTCTGACATTCCCACTATATTCTATTTCGAAGATTTCTGTACACATAATGCCTAAAGTTATAAGCAACTAAGAGTCTGTGTACACAAAGGCTTTCAACTACAGCGATACCTCGGCTAACGAGTGACCCTGCTAACGAATGTTTCGGCTAACGATGATTTTTTTCGCTGTTTTTCTGACTCGGCTAACGAATATGGATTCGGCTAACGAATGTTTTAGTGGATGCGCGAGCTAACATAAAGCAGCAAACATGAACGGTCGGGCCATTGCAGGAGCTTATCTTTTCCGTCTGTATGTGTTTCCGCTAACGAAGATTTCGGCTAACGAATGTGATTCCGGAACGAATAATCTTCGTTAGCCGAGGTACCATTATAGTCCCGGTTTTGCGACTGATTCTGTTTTTTGTAATAAAATATACAGTAGGGTTTCTGGGAGACGGAATGTTAACAGTATTGAGATATTGAGGGGAGGTGCTGGACGCAAAAAACAATCCATCCGATAAATACTCTAAGAAAAAAACTTCGATTTCTCTTATATTCTGTAGGTTTTGTTTCATTTCTTCGCTGACAACAAAAGAAAGATTATTCTTCAGGGTGGGTACAATGGCCGGGCTTATCCGTCTCACATTTCATAACAGTGTCACTGATAGATGGCGACGAATGGCGTCCCCGTTTACGCCCGCAGAAGCTCAAATGTTATTGCTTCTCAGGCAAAATGAGATTTCATAAATGGAACATAAATATTTTACGTAGAAGTATCTCAGTTGGCAGTCTCTTGCGCACGGCTTCTGTATATACTGATGCAGAATTATATCTGGTTTAAATCCGTACTCCCGTATTCACTGTGTTGGTGCTTGAAGACACGCTAATAAGCAGTGGTGTTGCTCACATCCCGTTCTTGCGTTACATTCCTGACAAGTATAGTAAAAGGTAAAGTTCATCTTGGAACACACCATCCAGGCTGGTGGGGGGGGGGGGTAGATATATAGCTCTACTGTTTCTTTAACCTCGGCTCTATTGAAGGTATGTGGTCAGCGCCACGCCCAGGCCGCTTTATCCCCGGGAATTGCACGGTTCCCATTGTATAGGGGGCTGGGTGGGCCCCAGGCCCGTTCTGGTCGGGTGCGAAAAATCTCACCCTCACCTGGATTCGATCCCCGGACCGTCCAGCCCGTGGCGGGTCGCTATACCGAAAACGCTACTTCGACCCACTGACAAATATAGTACTCGTTATTTTGCGGAGTTAGGTGAAGTACAGCTTATTGCAATACCAAAAGTGTTTGCAACTCTCAGTGACGTAGTGATCGATTGCAGTATAGTGACATTATGAGATCATTAATTTAAAAATTATATTGATTGAAAACATTTGTTTTAAAAACAAGAGGTAAGATATGAAGGCACACCGGTTTGAAAATGCAGCTCAGTGGAGAGTGTGTTCAAATGCAGTGTGTGTGTGTGTGTGTGTGTGTG
>Ga0123352_10014180_pt1 | contig 12680 bp, 5 predicted proteins | sample TergutLab28metaG_FD_89700 | JGI IMG/M metagenome (GOLD analysis project Ga0123352, IMG submission 89700) | Labiotermes labralis P1 segment gut microbial communities from Petit-Saut dam, French Guiana - Lab288 P1 | ecosystem: Host-associated > Arthropoda: Insects > Digestive system > Gut ... | reverse complement strand
GATATTTTAAATCCATTTTAATCCAATAATGTGGTTTTAAATGGTTTGACAAGTATGTGCAATTAGTTGGTTTTAATAAATATTGTTATCACATTGCACGGTAATAAAATGAAAAAAAAAGTATTACACAATTAAGGTATGTATTGTTTAATGTAATCTTTAAATTAAAATCCAAACACACTCATTTTCGGGCTATGTTTATATAAACCTTTTCTTTTTTTCATTTTCATGTGAATAAATCTGTCAAAGCATTTTTAGACACATCCTGTATATTACTCTGGTACACACTATCACTGAATGGTTGATTCATCAGAATACTACACTCTAATTTATGCCTGCATCAGCCAATTCCTCTATATACTTTTCACATCAAAATTATGTATACATTTAGCACACGTTCCAAACTTTTATCCAGTTCCTTCAATAATATTCGACATGAAACAGTGAAATGAGACAGCACAATGCACGGACTCTCCCTCTTGCCCCTGCATCGTACACATATCGCGAAATTACAACTAAAATTCCAACAGTTAAACCCTGACCTAAGATCAGCCATTATACAACACCCAACTCAAATGAACATTATTCACAATAGCATCATTGTTCAGTGATAGATGTGAGCTGTCAACAGCTTTATCGTGAATAATTCTGTCCACTAGCTGACCATGCACATTAGTACCTTCTGTTATCATCTCTGCCAGTCACCAGCAACATAATCCACTTGCACTGTACCGTCTCTCCCAGCCAGAGCCACAGTGCCTCCCTCTTTGTTAATTCAGGCAGGGGGCAGCACCCACCGGCATTCTGCACAGTTTCAAGAATAATAATACTAACAAGTGAATAGCAATCATTCCTGGAATTAGAGATTCGAACTCGGTCGACGCGTGGGTAGGCACAGCGCAGAGACTGTTACTTCTACTGACTGTGCAAGCGCTGGTTCGTTCGAAAACCTCTTATCCTCTGCTAACAAACTATGATCCAAGGTAGTTCAGTGGGTATAGTGTTCAGGCTACCGGCTGGATTACCAGGGACTCGAAGTACATATGGATTTTATCACCACCAGAAACCACATCGACTCCGGGGAAAGCCCGGCCTATCTCCAGTGGATACCGGCAACTCCTTTCCCGGGAATAAAGCAAAGGAGACATTAGGCTCTACAGCTCTTCGGGACCATGTCTCAGTCATCCCACACCTGTACAAATTCATGGTGAAGTGATTAATTAATCGCACGGACAGTTTTGCATTTGCCGTTACTATCAAAGGCCTGAAAAATCCTTTGGTCTCTCCCTTTATTCTCCCCCTTTCTGGCCATTCCCGGAAAATCATACGCGGCATTGCATACAGCGAACTGTGCACACGGGCCGGGTAGCATTCATGTAAGAAGTGAGAAATGCACACAATATATCTATCTGAAATTCTGAAGGGAAGAGAATTCTGGAAGACAAAAGAATGTCGCTGGGGAACGAACTTGAGGGTGCTTACTTCATCTAATCGCACTCCTATAATTCACTTCAGTTTTCTTAGTTGTACATAATAATATGGCGCTATGCATAGAGCTCGTAACCTCCTCTTGTGAACTTTGGACAGCCTTGACATTTTTTTATTCATATTAAATTCAACCAAATCAATCACAACATGTGGTCAGAGCCGCCTGAAGCCCCAAAGACCAGCTTTCTCATGTTAGAATCCTTCAAATCGCCCTTAAGTACACGCATATCCCACGGCTGAAGGGATTTTTTTCTGTCAGTTGGATATCAGTAATCCTAAGGGTTTTTTTTTTCAGCCATCCAATATCTGAAATAACAATAGAAAACGTTACTTCATTCAGTCATGGGTCCAGTGCCCAGACTTTCATTATTCTGTTCAGCTAGCAAAATGTTCTCCTATTCCTTTTCTCGATTTTCTCTTTCAGCAACACTGACAAAAGATATGAATAAGCCATCTGCAGCCAGAGTTAAAATACGAGGAAACTCTTAGACTACGACAAAAGATATTACTTCAGAATAGACATCCATTGTTCTGAGAACAGTTTTTTGACGCGTCAGCATAGTATCTTGAATCATGAGATTCGTCTAACATTATTTAAGAATGTATTCATTGCATCAAGCAAATGTGCCAATAGTGCAAGGTAAAAACATTATACAGTTTTTGCCTCGTACTTTTGGAACACATTTTTAATGTGCCTTGATGTGAAAGCGATCTACTACTTCATGGTTTTAGTTCCTGCATGCATTCCCTTTCTGGCATTATTATGGTCTGTTGACGGCCCAAGCTGGGGGCCGAAACCAGTCACCGTTTAATAAATATATTCAACAAAAGTGTGCTAGTTGTGACTGGTAATTCTTTAGATATTTACCTATAGTGAGTGAGAATATCGAGAGGAAATGTTAGTTAGTCATTTGATTATCTGCTGTATGCCGTGTCATTCAACAAAATACTTCTTACTACAAAACAGAAGCCACGCGTGGAGAAGAATAAGAGCAAGAGGCGAAGAAGAGAAGAAAAAGACAACAAGATAAACAAAGAAATCGGCATTTCAAAAACCGCATTTCCATATCCATTGAACTGTAACAGTCTATAAGGGCCCAACATCTGCACCCACAATCGTCCTTGATGTGATGCTTTGTAATTGGGTTGATAGGTATAAACGTTTCGAAGATATTTGGTGTTTCCTTCTTCAAGGAATTTAGTACATATTTACCAAATTACACGTCGTCACAATACCGCAATCTTCATATTCAGAGCGGTTACAGCCTCAAACCTCACGGTCCAACATTTGGTCGTGTTAATATACATCAGAGCTTCCAGCCACGTTTCTGCTGTGGAAGTCCCTTATATCAACCAAGCAGATTAGCATAGCGGTAAGGAGTCAGACCTGTAATACGCAGGTACCTGAGTAGAATCTCGGCCCGGTTATCAATTATCCTGAGGTTTTTCGTGGTCTCCCCCAGTATCTGCAATCCAGTTCCGGTAATATCTTAAAAATAGGCCACGACAGTATCCTTCAAATCCCTTACCCTATCACTTTTTATACCAGTACCTCACACAGCGATAAATATACTAAGCTGTGCAGTTGAAACAGTGTCGTTTAATAAGCTTAGACTCAATCAACCACTATAAGTGGTTTTACATAACTTTGCCCGGCTCTTATATTCAGAAATAAAAGTTCTTAAATCTAAAACTTACGAACGCGATATCTCATGCAGAACCGATGGCCACTTCTGCCCCAGCTTAATATCTTTAAGTTCATATAATTGCCTCGATCATTTATCTTCTGCTGGCAAGGATACATACAAACGAAACAAACCAGTTTTTAAATGAAACTCATAATGAACGTCTCAGAAAATAAACAGCATGACAAATATGATGAAGTGTCCAAACGCTTTTATCTAATCGTCTCGAAAATCGTCAGAGATATAAAGCGTTCTCGTTGGGCGCGCGTTCGCGTAGTTCGCGAAAGATTCCTATTACCTTCGTCATGTCTGTCCGTCCATATGCACACATTTATCAACTCGGCTCCCAATGACGGATCTTCGTTAAATTTATTACAGAGGTACTAGTTTGAAAATCTGTTATGAAAGTCTAACTCTGGTTAAAATGGGGGGAAAACCCCATCGGGCACTTTACACGCATACCTCAGTGTGCTTTACTGTTGCTGGCGACATTTAATCGGCATAAAAGTTGTTCTGTCGCAGTAAAATGGTAACAGTCTGTTAGGAGAGACGAGGCGGTACAAAAATTATGAAATGGCTTTATTTCAATAACAATATTGAAGATTGTTTCGTTCCCATGGCAAAGCGTTATATTATGCACAGTGACACACATAGGTCTACAATACAAAGGTAACGCATTATTTAGTTTCCGTGGCAAATAAGTTTAGTTCAACGTTACTAACAAGGCAGTTAAAGTACGTACAAAGCAATATTGAGGTGCGTTTGTGCAACAACTGTTGCAGTGGAAAGCAAAAAGTATTACATATTCTGAGTGTGTGTTTGTAGCCTTAGGTATCCCGCATGCAATGCTCATGCGCCATACTGTCAACTGTGACCTGTCGGGCTCTACATATTTTTCCACATTATCTCACAAAGGGCACGATTTCCCCCCTCTCCCCTCCCCCCCAAAAAAGGAACATAAAATGTATTTTGATTTTCTTTACAACTTTTGTCTGAAACATTTCTCATTCTAAGACGAATACAGCGAGATATGATAAAGAATGTATACTGATCTTGACGTAAAGCACCCGACGTTCTTGACTGATTTTAAAGAAACTGGACTTTTCTCAACATATTGTCGAAAACATGTTAAATATCAAAATTAATGAAAATCGGTCCATTCGGAGACGAGTTCTATGCGGACAGACGGACGGACGACCGGACAGAGAGACACGACGAAGCTAAAAGTCACCTTTCGCGATTTTTCGAACGCGCCCAAAAAAATTCATTGTTGCCGGCGACACAATTTACACTGAAATGACAGCAGTCTCTGAGGACAGCCGAGGAGGTATAAACATTACGCGAACGCACCACAGTGTTACGGTACACGTACACTGCCTTCTCCCCTTCATAGTTTGTTCCAATCATTTTCCGCTCCAATAAACATGCCCATAGTAACGCTCAAAATGAGCACAGACCCGCATAGTAGGTCTTCATGCGAACTGTCCTGTACATTTATCTCATTTTAATATAAATTGGAAAGAGTCGATAAAGTTTAGTAACACTTCCGAGTGTCAAATTTAATGAAATTCCGCTTAGTGGTACAAGAAGCGTGATAGATCGATAAAAATGGCGTAGTCAACAGGACCATTCTTCCTGCACGCGCTGAGAGCCCTCTATAAAATTCAAGGACATACTGTAGCCTGTGTCCTTCACGCGACATTCATTTATCTTGTTTGATGATCAGCTGTAGTGACGACATAAAGTATCAGTATCGTCAGAACATTCTTGATTTCTCTTCTCCAGTGTAATACAGATTTATCTCAGGCGCTTATATTGTGCCGAAGGATTACATGAAAATTGGCCCCGTTATCATACAGCAAGTCCTGCAAGCGGCAACCCACACAACATTTCATTCCAAGACTCAACACCACTTTCACAAATTAGAACCAATAACACTAAAACAGCACTGGGTATAAATTTTAGTCTGTGTCAGCAGAAATTTTCTATTGTATTCAACTGTACTGAAAATACTCCCAACCTACCCCTCACCGTCCATTAACGCCCCCTTCTACGCCCAAAACTCCATCCCCAAAAACGCATCGTCAGAGTTTGAATCATTCCGCCGGGACAAAGGTGACAATGCACGTTAATTAAAAGCAGGTGGGTACAGTCAAATGAAAGCATAATAACACATCTTCCTGCAAAGCAGCAAGAACCGGGTAGTCACTGCCCAAAAATGAATGACGATGTCGTGTCAATAAGTTATTCTGTCAATGATTTCGGCCTTACTGAGGGGTTGAACCTCATACTAATCACAGATTCCACATTAGCTATTTGTAAGCCTACATCCGCGTAGGGTCACGTATTTTAAACTTGTTGTTCCATGTATTATACTGAAGAGACCCGTACTTGAGAATCCCTGAGAATACAAACGTTTCCAGCCTTATGAACTGGAATGTTTATCCCGCTCCAGCTAAAATACGGCTGCTATTTAAAGATACCGTTTTAACATTCAGAGGAACAAATAAGTTAGGACTAAATTTTGACCTCAGGGATAAAGTAAAAAATTACCACAAAATAATATCATAACTATCTCCATTGGGAGCCGGAATAGCTCAGTTGGTATAGCGACTCGCTACGGGCTGAACGGTCCGGGGATCGAATTCCGGTGACGGCGAGGTTTTCTGTATCCGTCTAGAGCGTCCCTGGGGTCCACCCAGCCTCCTATACAATGGGTGCCGGATGTTTCCCGGGGGGTAATGCGGCCGAGGCGTGGCGTTGACCACCCACGCCATCTAGCGCGGAGGTTAAAGAAAGAGGAGAGCTATACCTCTACTCCCCTTCTGGGCCTTCGTGGCCTGTTCTAGGGTGAACTTTACCTATCTCCACAATACGTACTCTTCCATTAATTATATAAAGACAGTTAAATCAAGACGTGCAAGTGGACATGCAGCAAGCATTGACGGTTTCAAATATTAATACCGACTTTGGTTGGAAACAGGAAGCGAAATTTTCACTTGGCAGATGTAGGCATGGATAGAACTATAATATTACACATGGCGTTATGAAACAGGGTGCGAAAGTTGGAGCTCATTTGTGTACCTACAGACAGGGAGTAACGACATTGATGTGACGGTGGATATAAATTGTCGAACTCAATAAAAGCAAGAAACGTCCTCACCAGCTGAGCAAAAATCAACTTTTGAAAGAAAATTCTGTGTCATTTAGACACAAGGAAATAATTGCGAAGAGATCCAGTTCACTCCAACCTGCAACTTACCGCTTTTCATGCACAGTCGATAGTGGACAAAAATAAGTTATATTTTTCTACAACAACAGGGGCTTTGCGATGTTTATACACATTAACATAAGCATATTACGGAGTTCAACTGATCAAACACTGATAAGGAAAACGTGAATGACAACGCCAGGAACACCCCTCTAGGCGAAATTAAGTACGAAGGAAAGCACAATACAAGAGGGCAGCTTACGTATAATGTAATATTGAGTCGTTGCAAAGGAAAATCATTAAGTATTACATAATCTGAGTGCGTATGTGTAGCCTTAGTTAGCCAGCGTGCAATGCGCATGCACCGTACTGTCATCTGTGGCCTGCTCGGCTCCACAATATTTTTCCACATTATCTCATAAACGGCACGATTTTAGAAAAAAAAAAAGTTTTTTAACACAAAACGTGTTTTCATTTCTTCTGCTGCTTGTATCTGAAACATTTCTCATTCTAAGAGGAAATGAGGGAGATATGATCATAAATGTATACTTGTCATCACGTAAAGTACCTGGCATTCTTGTCCGATTGTAGTGAAACATTGTATTTTCTCGATAAATTTTCGAAGAACACTCAAATATAAAATTTCATAAAAATCCGTCCAGTGGGAGCCGAGTTGTTCCAAGCGGACGGACGGACGGACAGATATAAGGCAGCTAATAGTCGCTTTTCGCAATTCTGCGAACACGCCTAGTAACAACCCTCGACACCCGACGTCACTGACTTCGACTTACAATCCCACGCGGAAGTACAAACACAACACACACTGTTTATCGCAACTGTGTAACTCCCCTGATGCTGTCAATATTTTATGTTCATGTAACATCAATTTAAAATTTACGGCTTCGGCCTATCGTATATTTGTGTGATACTGTCAGCTGAGATCTCAACCTAAAACATGTAAAATGTAAAATAATGTAAGTTGTCTGGCGTAACAAATTTTTTCTGTTATCCTATTCGTCTGATGGTGGCTCTTTACACACGAGCCGAAACATGTTGCAGTAAAACTTTATAATATACAAAAAACTGTGACTAACGGCTACTATCCCAACTTCTTTTGTTCTAGTCATGTAGTAACCTATAATTTGTCTTTCGAAATATAATATTTGGCTTCGTTCGTATTAATTAGAATAAAGCGTCACTTTTAGATGACTATGCAATATATAACAATAACAATAAACAGTGCTTTCAAACGTTATAACTATAATATATTAAAGGGTTATGGGAATCAAACAAGACTGCTACACAGTTAAAAACGGGAATGTGCTTCGGGAGAGTAACACTGGGCAGCTGGTGCACGCCGGTTTAAAGAGGGAGAAGTGCAAATGAAAAGCGAGAAAGCAGCCAGCCTCCGCAGAGTGGACAATAAGTGGAATGATACCACACACTGTTCGGTTCTAGACCTGGGCCTTCGCTTACACCAGATATTGACTTCTGAATGGGGACAAAAATCATCAACCGGCATACCCCTACCGAGCAATGGCTGTTGATAATTTGGTGAAAGATAAAATAAATGTAATTAAACACGCACATTGTATAAGAGGCTGTGTGAGCGGCACTTCAGCTCCAAACAGTACGTCAGCGTCATGTTGTGTTTGTCTACGTGTTACTAAATGTTTCAGTCACACAACGCGATTACTTTAGAAGTTGTTTCACTGGTTCATCCTCATGTGAAATGTGTATCGCTTTATTCAGAGGTGCATAAATTTTCCAAAAATTTAGAAGCCACCTTTAAATTCTATGGGCCAGACGACTGTAACGAAGCAGGTTCCATACCAAGAACCCAAATTTGTTATTTTTTGACGTTTTGCTGACCGTGCATCCCAGTATATTTATCTCAGTATTTAACCAACTTGATGCACAAAATTTTGTTTCACAATAAGTTTTATTTCATGCCTCTACATGTTTCGAGCATATGTGCTCATCATCAGAAGGTCAAAATTGCATTCCACAGCCTCTGGTATCATCACACCTATAAGTGGCCTGATGATGAGCACATATACTCGAAACATGTAGAGGCATGAAATAAAACTTATTGTGAAACAAAATTTTGTGCATCAAGTTGGTTAAATACTGAGATAAACCACAATTATTAGTCGCCACCATATAAAATCTATTCGCCCGGGCGAACTGGCGCACAGGATGTGGGCACACCTGGCCGTATCACGAACCGTTCTAAATCCAATATGTTTTGCAGTCACTATTTAAATACAGCGGGACTCGCCGTGTCGCAGTTAGTTGAGGCATTGCGCTACAAGCTACAAGTTCGTGGGTTCGATTCCCGATGATGTCATTGGAGTTTTTCATTGACATACTCCTACCCACCGTACTATGGCCTCCTCGAAACTTCAGGACCTGCACAGGGGTTGCTTTACCTATTTAAATTACGGTTGAAGTATTCTTAGAATATTCAAGAAGGTATGATATTTTCCATGGAATCGCAAATTATTCTTAAACGTTTTCCGTTCAAATCAGATTCACTGTTATCTCATTTAGCGTCCCACTGTCACTCCTGTCATGACAAACTTAATACTGCTAGTATAATAGGATCATTGTGGATCAAATATTAATAGAATCACAACAGTAACATCAGACAGACACGTGTCTGTGTTACCCCAACCAGCTGCTCTCAGCAGTGTAGTGAACTAATACAGTTAAGAAGAACAGATGTGACGACAGTCTCACATAATGTCAAAGTTTGACGCAAAAATTAGATAGTGCGAGTGCAACCAGTGGCATAGCTAGGTTTGGTGGTGCCCAGGACCAGTAACCACAATGGCCAAACCTAACAGAAATTATGAACATAAAAATATCATAATCATTTACTTAAATTCCGTGTACTTACTTACTTACTCCTTGGTGCAGAGTCCTTCTTGAGAAGCTAACTGGTTTGCAGCTATTCAAGAAATTCCCCTCATTTCACGGAACCCGAAGGTTCATTACCGCACTCACAAGCGTCCGCCACCTGTCTCTATCCTGGACCAGCTCAATCCAGTCCATATACCCACATCCCACCTCCTGGAGATCCGTCCGAATATTATCCACCCATCTACGCCTAGATCTGCCCAGTGGTCTCTTTCCCTCCGGTTTCCCCATCAAAATCCTATACACCCCCCTCTCCTCACCCATATGTGCCACATGCCCAGTCCATCTCATTCGTCTTGAAATTCCGTGTACACTTTTTCTAAATTTAAAATTTGCTGAGCCCAGAAAATCTTATTTCTTTTCATTTAAAATTATTTATTTTGCGGCCTATTTTGCTGCATTTTGGATTCTCCCGTGGAGGTGGGGCCGCACCACTCGTCCCCCACCCCCCTGCTATGCCCATGAGTGAAAGTAAGCAATAAGGGAAAGCTGAAAAACAGTTTAATGGTGCGTGGCACACACGTCTTACTGTGCACTGACTACAGTTACTTACATTTAGAATAGACTGCAGTAAGGCAACAGATATTTCACCCGGGCATGGTACGATTGTACCGAAACATGTAGACTCCCCGCTCAACTTACGCAATTGCTACGTTTCGGAAGGTCCGGCTGAAGCCCAATTTTATGCATGTCTTAATTCCGGATTCATATGGTCGCCCATACAGGTACATACCATATATCGCTCACTGGCTGCAACAGTGGCTCAATCCAAAAGTAGCCATTTGCAGTTAATACTACGAGTGAGCCGAAAAATATAACAACTACATCCAGCAATACCAGCACACTTGTTGTTTGTTGAAACATACCCCGCTAGATGCCGTTATTGTCTATGTGGTTGTTACATTTTTGAGGTCAAACGTAGTATTAATTGCAAATGGGCAATTTTTGGACTGTGCCACTGTTGCCTGCAGTGAGCAATATGTGCATACAGTTTGTACATTCTGTTGAAATTCAAAATACAACACACCGGAACCTGATCGGTCGCAAAATAACTTCCCCGCCGCCTGTGTTGTCGCCCAGCAGTATTCTCCCCTCACATTCATCTCACTGCGCTTTTATTCCCGTAAGGAAAAAACCGACGCGAGTTTCGAAAATATTATTATTTCAGTTTTTTTACTATTTTAAAATTTCGTTGTGTGAAACTGCCTAACCTTAAACTGCGAACGCAATGGAGTGTACGAATAGATGAATTGTCACAATAATGAACAAGCGTCGCCGAAATAAGGAAAAATAAACAAAAATTTGCTATTATTTGTTATCCATGCTGATTGACCATCAAACTGTTTGCTCACATTATTGTGGCTGGCAAGCACTTCTGAAATTGCATGCTATACGCGTATGCTAACGTCACATGTCTGCTGTCAGGTCTTACATATCTGCAATAGCAGGACGCACGGTATTGGGCGCTGTATATCACAGGTGTTGGCGGGAGACTGGACACAAATCAACGTGACGATTTATTATCAAGTGATTTTTCTCTTTATCAGAGAAGTCTGGACAGACATAGCTTTTAACCAGAGGAGTAATTTTAATAGGTCACAGACGACAAGGTATTGCGTGAAAACTCAGATGGTCAGGGATTCCAAATAAGGCTGCAGACAAGGAGTGTCATCTTACTGCATGTGTCTTTGTATAATTTGGTGTAGACATTCCGCAAAATTTCGATCAGGCTACAAGAAGTCAGTTTCCGGTGAAGTATACACTGCACAGAGGCGAGTTCGGCAGAAGTAAAAACTGTAGATGAAAAACTAACAACGATACTCAACAATAGGGACATTTACAGTCGAAATCAGTGACAACATCATGAAAGGAATGTTTATGTAGCCATAAACGAGTGCTGTTCTAACCGAACGATATGAAGTTATGCTTAACAGTAACAATTAATATGTAGCACAGAATATCTGACGTTATAGACAAGGTAACGCAAATAACGATGTCGTTATAACCGGGTCCTACTGTATTTAAAATGTCCGCGCACATCACTCCACTCTCGGAACGTTTAGCATGATGGTAGGCAGGGTAGCTATCGCCGCTCTTCCAACTTGCCGGCAGTGCAGTATCCACGCGTTTTGTTTCAACATGAGGCAGTCACTATTAAGTTTTCACTCGCCGTACGAAAAGACGGCACTGGAAATGGTTTACTGTATGAGCTATTAGATTACATTTCTGACAAATACAGAAGTTTTCTCAAAAATTGGTGGGTTTTCAAAAACTTGTGTCATATTGTGCTATAAAGGTGTGCATTTGTGGTCACAGAAAGATAAAATTAACATTAAAATCCTAGTTGCATTCAAAACATACCACACACAAAACCCTAACATAATGTCACGATACTTCGTGAAGTAACATGGGTTTTATGCAGACTGTTAAGTACCAGTGCTTGAGTTGACATATTCACCGAGATAAAACGAAGTCTTACCGCTAACAACCTGAAGCTAACAGTTCACAAAATTCGGTTCTGCTTTACAGCCTGCATCTACAGTTGTCTTACACAAATGCAAGAGTAAAAGGTTTCTTTTTTTTTTAATGTCGTCGTCATGCCGCAGACACGACCGTTTCCTGTGCAAATGACACCAAAAATTCCCTCGGAGTTTACCCCAACCAAAAAACAGTTCCGTCCAGTTTGTTTCACTTGTCACATGTCTTACGCGTGTGCTATGACGGTCTAAATTGAAGCCTGTTGCTCAAAAGCTTTTCAAGTATTTGTACGAAAATTTTTATTACGCGTGGAACTCGATCGTCTGCAAATTTTCTCCTGAATTTACAACAACGATAATTGTAATTACTGTATTTAGCACACATGTTGTACAGAAATCTGCACAGAGACCGCAGATGAGTCAAGCTACCGGACACTAATATTATTGAAGATATTGATCTTCGTTCCACTCAACCTGCCCAACCAACAGTGTGGGGAAAGAGCCGGTGCCCGGTCTTGGTACATAGCATAAGTGACCCGACAGGAGTTGGGTCACTTAACCCTTATCCTGCCAACGTGGAGAATATGGTGAGCTCCTAATAATGCCAGCAAATGGCAGATGGGATTCAACTCGGCGTTAAAAGGGTTAAAATAATGGAATATTATTTATTGCAATTACAACAGTTATTTTAAGTTCTTATTCACACAAACCCAAATGCGTACTTATGCAGTTATACAGGGTGAGTCTCTCGCTAGAGGCCGCAAACTATTGTGTATGTATGCAGTCGAACAGCGCGGGTTTCTCGTTCATAAATACTGGCAAACAGGTTCATTTAAAGCATGCCAGACGGCATTTCGAACGGAATTTGGTGAAAGACGTGCACCATCGAAGTGTGCG
>Ga0123352_10014176_pt1 | contig 12681 bp, 9 predicted proteins | sample TergutLab28metaG_FD_89700 | JGI IMG/M metagenome (GOLD analysis project Ga0123352, IMG submission 89700) | Labiotermes labralis P1 segment gut microbial communities from Petit-Saut dam, French Guiana - Lab288 P1 | ecosystem: Host-associated > Arthropoda: Insects > Digestive system > Gut ... | reverse complement strand
TACTTAACATGTAATTAACGTATGAGTGACATAAAGCCATTAAATTGAACTACATAAACACCCGCATTAACGCCATAGTCGTCCTTAGGGCTCCAAGCACTTTACATGGCGCTTCCAACTCCCATGCAAGCAACTAATCGTCATGCAGGCACGATTAACACTGCATTCCACTCTCAAGGTCATCAATGCTCTCGCGTGACACATCAGCTGTGCAGGTTGCAGTATTTGGAACTGCAAGAAGCCCCCGCTTTTCTCTGGCCATTATCTCCGTAACCATTCAACTTTGGATATAGGTGTTTTGGGTTATATCGGTATACTTTAACATAAGGAACACTCTCCCGAAGTCTGGCACATTCCTCCTGGGACATCCTGTATATATTTTAAGATGTTGTTTTGTGTCACTGCTGTTGAGTGACATGGGAATACCCCTCATTATAGATTTGGCACTGTACAAATGTGTGATTCACACATACCATATGTACAGCATGAAGATGCTTGTTTACAGTGGAAACATACCCAGGAATGTCAGAAATAAAAAGATGATTAATTGTGCTGGCTGAACATGTGTTTGAGTATGTTTGCCACTAATGAGCTCCTTGTTAGATACTGTAGCACACCTTGTTGTACGTGTGTTAATGTGTATTGTGGGTGTGACAGGATCTGAAGCCCTCACTGTACCTGAAGGATCAGGAGAAGCTTAGGAACCTGGAGTACCAGTTGTCACAGCCTTCAGCCCAGCCGGTTGTATCTCAGTCACCAGCTCAGCAGCAGCCAGGTGTGTACCATCACATGACTGCCTTCATTACAGATTATTTTGGTGAAAAGGATATATGTTGCAGCTTAATATGCTTGTAATGTAGAGCAGTGATTATCAGTATTTTGCATCTGATAACCTGCCAGTCATTTTGTCAAAAAGCTGTAGTCCCACCATAGTAAAAATGTTTTAGCTTGTTCCAAGGCAGTTATTTTTACTGGTCTGTATATTGTAAGATTTTATAAATCATTAATGGAAGATCTTAGTTTCAAGTCTAATACCCCTCCTTGCTGACTGTCAAGTCCCCACGTTTCGATAAATGGCGCACTGTTTTAGGTTGTTGTTGTCACATTCACCACCTTCAGAACCTCAGAAGCTCATAGAATTGTGTTGTCCTAAGGTTGCAGTCCCTAATATCAGTCCTTTTTAGAAGCTTAATGAAACTGAGGTGTAACTTACTGGCAGCTGGAGTAGTTTACTCAGCTTAGTGACTAGGCAGTAGACTGAATGGCCTGGGGTTCAGTTTCTAGAAGGGACAATGGCTCTGAAGCCTGCCCACTTTTGTATTAAATGGGATTCACCTCCCAGGAGTAAAGCTGTCGGCATTGTGAAGCTGACCACTCAGTGCCGTCAGTGTTGAGGCTAAGAATGTGTGCGGCCATACTTCTGCTCTCCAAGCATGCCTTCATGACCTGCACATTGACCTTTACCTTTACCTTTAATTTATTTACAGCTTCAACCACAACATCCAATGCTGCAGTTTCGACCGAAGAAATGTCTCAGATTGCAGTCTCGTCATCAGCAACACCACCTACATCAGTGGCACCAACAAATACTACACCGACTTCAAATTTACCAGCAGGACCGCCAGATCCTCGGTTCAGTTACATGGACATCAGTGTGGCAGGGATTGGGAGTTTGGCACCCCATGTTACTGTCAATGGACAGGTGAGTTTGTGCAGTCTGCTGCAACACTTTGGGTAGAAATGTTAGGTTAGGTATGGTTAGGTGCAGTCTGCTGCAACACTTTGGGTAGAAAGGTTAGGTATGGTTAGGTGCAGTCTGCTTCAACACTTTGGGTAGAAAGGTTAGGTGTGGTTAGGTGCTGTCTGCTGTAACACTTTGGGTAGAAATGTTAGGTTAGGTATGGTTAGTTGATATCTGCTGTAACATTTTGGGTAGAAATGTTAGTTTAGGTATGGTTAGGTGCTGTCTGCTATAACACTTTAGGTAGCAATGTTAGTTTAGGTACGGTTAGGTGCTGTCTGCTGTAAAACTTTGGGTAGAAATGTTAGGTTAGGTTATGTACTCTTACGTGCTGTCTGCTATAAACTTAGGGTAGAAATGTTAGGTTAGGTACAGTTAGGTGCAATCTGCTGTAACACTTTGGGTAGAAATGTTAGGTACGGTTAGGTGCAGTCTGCTTTAACACTTTGGGTAGAAGTGTTATGTTAGGTATGGTTAGGTGCAGTCTGCTACTTCGGTTAGAATTGTTTGGTTAGGTACGGTTAGGTGCAGTCTGCTGTAACACTTTGGGTAGAAAGTTTAGGTTAGGTTTGGTTAGGTGCAATTTACTGTAACAACTGGGGTAGACAGCTTCATGGTCAAAGAATTGTAGGACTGTGAATCAGACTGCATTAGTCTGGTGGTGATTATTATGGTGAATGTGGTTAGTGTTTAGGATGACATAGACTAATGGACAGGCACCACAACCCACTATGTGTCTTGTACTTCTTGAGGAGGTGCAGCTCCTATACCACTACTTGGAGGTGAATGGCCAGTGTCACAGCCTGGCTCTGAACCCCTGTACAGACCCCACAGTGCCTAGCTGTGCACCAGTCTGCACATGGCAATTAACAAAAATCTGACTTCACTGCTATGCAAACCCCTTTTCTCCAGTCAGTGTACTGACTGTGCTATCTACCTTATTTCTTTAGAATCCATAGCAACAATAAATTTCTTCAAAATTCTCCAGCGTTCTGTAGATGTCATTTTTGCAGTTTGTTGACGTCGCAGGAATGTTATGGGTGGGCCACATATGTATGTGAACACTTTTGTACTGACTTCATAACTTTCACTCCATGTTAGTGAAGTCCCTCTTATCATGGCATGGTGCGTCCTTGGGTTGTGGATGGAGGAGGCGGTCGCAAATATCGTTGGTACCTGTGAATTTATTGAAAAAAAGGCCTGAGACAGACTAAAGGAGTAGTCCTCCATCTTGGAGGTGGGGAAGGGGGTTGTAGCCTCTTGATTGTGCAAATTCAACATCTTAGGAAATGTTACACAGGGTTGGAAGGGTAATATTAATATGGATCTCCCAAAAAAATAATTGGAGACCATGAGCTGGGTTTGTTTGGCAAGTAATGAGCTGATGTGAGCAAGGTAATGAAGCTTTAGGTTTCATAACATGCAGGGGATTTTTTGAATAGTTTAACTTGGGGATTGGATATCATTGATTGTGACACTGTGTCATAGGGTGAGTGGTTCCTAATGCTGTGAAGGAACACAGTGCATTCGTCTCGTAATTGTCTCCAAGAAGAACGACCCATTGTCCTTGAATATGGGCACTTGTTCCTCTGAAGAGTCGGGGACAAGACACCCAACAGAACAGCGCCATATGTCAGAAGACCTGAATTCTCAGTAAAACTGCAATGAGAACTTGATTCTCCCACTTTTAGCTTTGCAAGAAGCTTGGTGCTCAGTGGAGATAGTGTTGTGTTAGCTATGTCTTTCAGTTCACTCATGAAGTAATTTGTTGCAGGTTGCTCTGTTCCAAGCCCACCCTCATCTGAAGCAGTTCATTCGTCCAGCAGTAGAGCGAGCGGTACAGGAATGGATTCATCCGGTGGTGGACAGATCCATAAAGATAGCACTAACCACTTGTGAACAGATAGTCAAGAAAGATTTTGCCTTAGATTCTGATGAGTCCCGTATGCGAGTGGCAGCACATCACATGGTTCGAAATTTGACTGCAGGAATGGCCATGATAACATGTCGGGACCAGTTGCTGGTGTCAATTAGTACAAATCTGAAGCAGACATTTTTATCTACACTTATGGTAAGTGTTCTGAAGGGAAGTATACCAAACAGTGGTTCCATACAGTAGATTTGCGATATTTGCAATTAATTTGAACTGCTACGAATGGAAAATACCTGAACAAGTAAGAGAACATTTGTTGTACTGTAATGACTGTGTGTTTATAGTAAACATAGTGCCTGGTAACACAGTATAGTGATGCAAGAGCACAGCAAACAGCAGTTCTGGTCTAGGTCAGCTCAGATTCAGTTAAATGTGGTACATGCTGTCTTTGCTATTCTAATCTGTAAGCGGAACTTCTAACACAGAATTCTTTACGTATAACATAACCCTTCACAGTCATTTTGTGTGTTATTTAACTTTGCTGCCAGTTGCTAGCATTGTGTACAATTGGTGATGGATAAATGAATGAGTGGAGCACTGGTGAATTGACAGTGGGAAAGCCAACGTACTTGGAGAGAAACCTGACAGAGTGCCACTTTGTCCACCACAGATCCCACATGGACTGGCCTGGAATTGAATTGGGGCCTTTGTGGTGAGAGACCAGTCAGAAATTACCTGAACCATGGTACAGCTGTTCCCTGTACACAATGCTAATGCAGTGTATAACTGTAGGAGTGGGATAAGGCACAAGTTCCTTCAAACTGTGTTCCCAAGTGGGCCTGCTGTTCCAACCCTTGATCTAGCTGCATACAGAGCAGTGACAATGGTAACTTGGCAGTTCTTTGCTCCATCCCTTTCTCCACATACGTACACCCTGCGATCGAACTCAGTCTTCGTGTTGAGAATCCAGTGACTGTCGCTGCTGTGTAATGTATACCGCATACAGCAGTTCTTTTTGACTTCAGGGTGCCACACCGCAGCAGAAAGAGTTGGTGGAACAGGCTGCAACAATTGCTGCCCAGGACAACATGGAGCTTGCCTGTGCATTCATACAGAAGACTGCTATTGAGAAAGCAATTCCCGAAATTGACAAACGACTTTTAACTGTGAGTTATCAAATTGTACCCCAGTTCTTTGCAACCATTATTTAAACATGGAAAAGTCTGTGTTCATAGGAAATTATCTATGTGAGGTTTGAGGTTTTCACATGATGTTGGCAGGGGCTGGGTCTTCTGAGAAGTGATGCTGTGTTGTTTTGAAGGAGCACCGTGCCCTCGTCTGAGATGAAGGCAGAATGGTACTCTGAAACATAAGGAACCACTTAACTGATGATGGGGCATCACATCTGAGGGAATCTGTATTCTAATATGCATCCATTTGTTCCTTTTAGCATTCTCTCTGTGTGTGTATGTGCTGATTTTATACTCATCAGTAACCATTAGGCTGTTGAGTCAGCACACAATGAACAAAAACTGAATTAACTTTTTTTAAGAACTGACTACTTGAGTGCAGCTCATGCATTAAATTTGTCAGATAAAACCTCAAAATTTTGCGCTGTTGTGAATTATTGATTTGCAAATGGTATGTTGTATAAAATGTGTTGATGGTTTAATTGTAACTGCACTAGTGTCATTCATTTAATTTCATGAAGTAGTGAAGTCATGAATACATTGAATTGTGTCATTGTCTGTATCATTGGGGATTGCTCAGCACCTCCGTACTTGGTGATACTTCTGAATTGTTGGCAATCACTTCCGTACTAACAGAGCAACTGCTAGGGAAGACTTCATTTTGATAACTGAGTTATTGTTTTGTCACTCTGCTGTTGTGCTGTTGTAGGAGTTTGAATTACGAAAACATGCACGCAGTGAAGGTCGGCGCTACTGTGATCCTTTGGTGCTCACATATCAAGCCGAGCGCATGCCAGAACAGATTCGACTGAAAGTGGGAGGAGTTACGTCTCAGCAGATGGCAGTCTATGAAGAGTTTGCTCGTAACATCCCTGGTTTTCTGCCGCTTACTGATCGAGATGCAGCAATGTTCATCCCAAAATCTGTTGTGGTAGGTCTGTTACATATTGCTGATTGTTGTAGGAAGATGGGAAATGACTGGTGGACGGTGAATTCAGTTCATTGTTGCATTTTTTGCTTTGTCCATCATGTGCTATTCTGAGCAGGACACATCAGTTAGGAAACTTGGTCTGCCCATGTGCCTGTGTGCCAATATGCCTGCTACCACTCATTCCTGAGTCATTTGTTTTCTTTTCTACTGTATAAGAATACAGCGATTAACATATACGGAGCAGTAATGTTGCCTGTTATTTATATTGGTATGAGACTTTGTTTCTCACATTAAGGGAAGAACATAGACTGAGATGATTGGAGAATATGGTGCTGAGGAAGAATATTGGGCCTAAGAGGGCGTACAGAGTGACTGAGTAAAATTGCATAATGAACAGCTTCATGTTTTCTTCATATGCAGTGAAGGGCAGTGAGGTGTTTGGGGCATGTGGAGTAGAAGTACATATATGGTATTTCTGGGGACATGTGAAGGAAAGGAACCACTTGGAAAACAAGAATAGAGGGGAAGATAATGGTAAAGTGGATCTTAAATAGGGTGGGATTGTGTAGACTGGATTAACTCAACTCAGGATAGGGACACATGGGAGGCAGTTCTGAAAATGGTAGTGAACCTTTCAGTGCCATGAAATTTGGGAACTTTCTAGACTGCCTGAGGAAATGTTAGCTTCTCAAGAAGAACTCTGCTGCATGGAGTTGGATTTCATTCTGCTTCTATCAGGTGAGAAGGTAGAGAAGAAACGTTCTGAGTTGGGTTCTTTAGAAAGAGCCTATTTGAATTACTGGACACTGTAGAATGCTGCACTGGCATCATTGCAGCACTATACCATCATCAGAACCTCTCAGACTTTTGTCTTTATTGAACTACTAAATGTATTTTGTACCAGAATGTAGCTGCTTTTATTTCTCTTATCAGGACTCGAACACGTCAGCCACACCATTTCAAAACACAGGACCCTCTCAGCTTGTAAGTACATAGAATGTAGCTGCTGTTTACTGAGTAAGCTCTACAAGTGTTTGCAAATTCATAGGCAATTTTATACCATTCTGTTACAGACTTACGGAACAGATGAACTAGGTGCAGTGTTTGAAAAAATTGCAAATGATTTAGATCATTACCTCCAAAGTATAATTGGAAATCAATCGGTGATACCATCAAATTGTCATGTTGGCAGCCTGCATAATCTGTTGGAAGCACTGCTTATAGCCAGGAAGTCGAGAGATGCCATGACAGCCGTTTCTCTGGTACAGAAGGTAAGACACAAGATCAGCTGTTATCTCCAGGTATAATTCTGCAGCCTTTGTGTAGTGTGCTGTTCAGTACAGTAGAGGCTTGATGTATGTGATTAATTGGGACCTTGAAGTATGTGGCCCAGTGTGGCATCAGTTGTGTCCCAGCAGTGAAGGAACCAGCGGCTAGTGTCTGTAGGCAGGAGGTACGGCTTGCTTCATGTTGGTGCCTGTTACATGTCACTTGCTAGCCAGGTGCTGCTTAAGGGATCCACCTACCGATGACTACGGACCCCATGTGTAGGTGCAGATTTGATCATGTTATTTGTGCAGATATTATGAGAATGGAATTATTTTATTTTCAGGCTGTTGAAGGAATATTAGATGGGTTACCCTCAATGTCAAATGACCCCGAACTGGTGATCAGACATCGAGACATTCATCTTAGAGTCCTGAAAGCCCTGCAGGATCCAAGAGCGTATGGTGTGCCGTGGACTAACAAACAAGTGACCAGGTGTGTTTCATGGCACTGAACCCACTTAGAACACAGTGGTAACTATATACTAGCTGTGTTAACATTCAGAAACTGCATTTTCACCACACATTGTGTTTATATGTTTTGTGTTCTCACAATAAACAGTGATTGTTTCCATAAAGAGAGTTAACTTGTTTGTCGTGGTAATAGTAATGCAGTGTTTTCTGTGAGATGGGAATTGAATTTTTAAATATTATGTAGATGAGTTTTTCTTTAAGGCCTTACTATGACACAGTTCGTTAGTTGTTAGCCTGTCACTGTAAAGAGATGCAGGTCTGATGGCATGCCATTCATTCTATGTGGGATTTGTGGTGGACAGAGTGGCGCTGGGAACCTGGAGTTTGCTTTGTCAGTATCATTCCATCACTGCTACATATCCTTTCATTGTTCATTCATTCATTCACCTTAGTTCAGCTGTTATCAGGACAAGTGGTAAAGACCTGGTGACCTTCTACAGTAGCAGTGCTCCTTCATCAAACAAGCAGTACTGGATACAAAAACACATTAACTTTTTTTCTGCCATCAATTTATAATATTCCTGAGTGTAAATTAGCTAACAGCTGTCATTAAAGAAAGTGCTTCCCAGTCAAGACTGTACTGTAAATAAGAAAGATATTCTTACCTGTTGCAGGTGTTTGATAGAGTGTCGAGAAGAATTCAGATATAATGTAGATGCAGTGGACTGTCTTATCCGTTCACATTTGGTTAGCCTGCCGCAATATGATTTGCATTTAGCGCAGTCTATGGAGAGTGGACTGAACTACATGGCAGTTTCATTTGCCATGCAGTTGGTACAGCTGTACCTAGTGGATGAACGCATGAACAGCACCGTTACAGAAAGTGACCTGTATCACACAATTGAGGTGCTGGCACGTATTGCCACCCTTTCCAGACAACCACCAGAAGGGTGAGTACCTATAGGGTCAATATTTTATCTGGTTCATAGCATGTGCTACTTCCTGTCACCTTGTTTATTGTATTGCTGTAGCTTGCTGTGGAAACCATCCACGTGCAGTGGAGTAGTGGCTGGTGGTAGTCGGATAAAATAAGAAGTTATATTAACTTTCAATGGCTGTGATGTACATTAGTGTGAGTTGTGGAATAATAGACAGTTGAGATAGATATTTAACATGGATACAAACAATAGGCAAAACAACAAATTTTAGCAAAAAAAAAAAAGTAGAGTATTCTGATCACTTACGTGAGCGGTAGGATCAGGAACAAAATATCCTAAGGTTCGTCATCGCCGTTGTGTTTATAATAAACTAGATTGGAGTGTATATACTTGTCTGACACAACTATATGATGGTAGAGATATGTATATAATTTATTACATGTACATGTAATCTCTACAAACATGATACCATAGATCCAACTATATTAACCTAGAATAGCAAAAACAGCAGAACCCATGTACCCACACCACCCATCCTACACAACAAATACGAGATCTCGTACCCACTTCACCTCTTACCTCCCCACTGTATACAACCCACACAAGTCGAGTATAGGTGCTTACTAAGTTTTTTCATTTATCAACCTGAAGATGGCCAATGGAAAGGGCCGAAACATGTAGTTGTTCTTTATGTAATAAATTATATACATATCTCTGCCGTCATATAGTTCTGGTAGACAAGTCTATACACTCCAATCTAATCCTGAAATGTAATTCTGCCTGTTGATTTATATTAGTGTGAAACTGGGGTTGTTATTTGAAGGGACAAACATCAGATGTTGAGGAAGATGCGAAGACTTACGGGGGAAGAAATAACAGGAGGGTGTAGAAAATTGCATAAGGAGCTTCTTGGTGTATGCTCATTAAATATTATTTTGTTGATAAAATCAAAGAGAAAGACGGGCAGGGCATGTGGCACATATGGAGGAGAAGAGACTTGCATGCATAGGCGTTTGGTGAGAAAACCTAAAGGAAATAGCCCACTTGGAAAACCTGGGTATAGATGGGAGGATAATATTAAGATGGCTAAAAAGGGTGAAGTTTGTCTGCTAACATGCCATAAATGAACAGGGGAGTAGAAGTATAGGTCTATAGCTCTACCCTTTCTGTAATCTTGGCACCAGATGGGAGATGGGGTGGCTGGTCAACACCTTGCCCTAGCTCTTTACCCCCAGGAAAGACTTGGCACCCATTGTATAGGAGGCTGGCTGAGCCCCAGGGCTTTTTTGGACAGTGCAGAGAATCTGGCCTTAAGGAGGGTTTGGACCCTGAACCATGTTCATAGTTGCTATACCCACTTTGCCATCCTGGCCCACTTATTGTTTATGAAGGAATATGTTGGGTGTGGACTGGCTGCATTTAGATTAGGACAGAGATGAGCAATGGGTAGTTCTGAACACTGTAATGAACTTTTGGTTTCCATAAAATGTAGGGAATTTTATTACCACCTGAGGAACTGTTAGCTTCTGAAGATGGACACTGCTCTGTGGTGTTAGGCGGGTGAATGTGTTTGTGACATTATGTGTGGCGGATCATTGGTTTGCCTCTGTGCAGATGTTGGTGATATAGGGGGATGGCCAGTTGTGTGTTTGCTGTGCAGAGCATATTTTGGTTTGAGACTGTTCATTGCTGTTGTTTATAATGCCTGGGAATAAGAGTGCAAATAGTGCTGTGGCAAAACCACGAAATTTTCCGGTGGAATATGTCTCAACTTACAACATTAGTTTGATTGGAAAAACAAGTGTCATATAATGGAATTTCACAATATAGAAACATGTCTGTGAAGAAGTTGAGCTGTGTAGTCAGCACTCTTGAAATATTCATAGACTAGATTGCTTCACCACAGGGAAATTGTGCAAAAGCTGAACTGGATTGTTGTTTTGACTGAGTTATGGAGCAGGGTCCTTCTTGAGAAGCAAGTAGACATGCAGGTACACAGTAAATTTCCTGCATTCTATGAAATCTGGAACTTCATTACTGTATACATAACAAGCAGCTATTCCCTGTCCTGAGCCAAATGAATCCAATCTGTACCTTACCATCATAGAATAATTTTAATGTCTTTCTGTCTACTTCTAATGCTTGCTGGTGGTGTCCTGTAGATCTTCATACTGATGCATTTCTCATTCGTCCCATGCATGTTATACGCCTGTCCTATCTCATGTTCTGTGGTTCGTTTGCCCTGATTATATCTGCAAGGTGTACAAATGGTGAGTCTTGTGATGCGGTATTACATCCTCCTTTTTGATCCCAGTATTCTTGTCAGCCTCCTGTTCTGGAGTACCTGCAGGCTGCGCTTATTCTGTAATGTTACAAACTAAGGTGCACTCTGATACACACAAACTTCGCCTGCTTGAGTCTACCTCATGTAATGCGCAGTATCCGTTCGAGTCTTGCCGAGTAAGGACGTGTGCCTTTCGCTCTGCCTGACGCTTGTGATATTTACAACGTAAACCGACCTCGTTCAGTGTCGGCCATCCTGATATTAGTATTGACATCACCCATACGAGGAACGTATATGGTACCCAGTAATTGTTAAACACGGTACATAGCCTACAAATTCAACACTGTGAGTCTACAGCGACAATGGCGTATATGCAGGGCCAAGAGCCCATGCAGTATACTCAGCCTGAAATGGAGGGATCATTTGACCATTCTCACCAAAAACCTAGTGTGACGCAGGAGACACAGCTCCCGCAACAAAGGACGCCCAACTACAACCAAAGACAGCAAATACGTTCCTGTGAGTCTTCAGCGACAGTGGCGTATATGCAGGACCAAGAGCCCATGCAGTATACACAGCCTGAAGCTGAGGGATCATTCGACCATGCTTACCAGAAGCTGAGTGCGACGCAGCAGACACTGCCCCCGCATCAAAGTACGCCCAGCCACAACCAAAATAGCAAGTATGTTCCTTAACTCAGTACACTGTAAATGGTGATCACGCTGAACCCATGGAACATCAACACTATACCACTACGTTACCAGCATTGCCCACGACACCCGAGCCCCATTGGCAGAAAGTAGAATACAAGGGTGTGTCCAAAAGTTCCAGGACAGTACTTGTGAAAAGAAGTTTGCTTACCTTGGATGTTAAATTCCTCCATCACCTTCAAAGTACTCCCCTTTTGCACGAATACAGTGGTACCAACGTTTCTGCCATGCTTGGAAGCATCCCTGGAAGTCCTTTTTTGGAATTGTGTCAAGTACCCGCTGCAATTCCTCTTGAATCTCTTCAGTGGTGTCGAATGTTCGACCCTTCATCCGAAGCTTCAGCTTGGGGAAGAGGAAAAAGTCACAGGGGGCCAGATTGGGTGAGTATGGGGGATGGGGGATCACTGTCATGTTCTTGGCCAAAAACTGCGAAACATTAAAGGACCTGTGAGCCGGGGCATTGTCGTGGTGGATAATGAGGTTCTGGTTTTGCCATTTCTGTGGCCTCTTGCGCTGCACACTTTCACGTAACCTTCTTAGAACATCACAGTAGAAGTCTGCATTGACCGTCATTCCAGGTGGGACAAATTCCCAGTGTACGATCCCCTCTTGGTCAAAGAAACAAATGAGCATTGTCTTCAATTTGCTTTTTTGCATATGTGCTTTTTTGGGTCTTGGAGACCCAGGACTCTTCCATTGCGAAGATTGCAGTTTTGTCTCTGGGTCGTAAGCATAAACAACGCATTCATTGCCTATGATGACGTTCAAGAGGAGTGTGGGATCGTTTATCACAGTTTCCTTCAGTTCCTGACAGATCACTACTCGACTGTCTTTCTGATCCTGGGTCAACACTCGGCACAAACTTTGCTGCAATCCGATGCATGTTCAGCTGTTCTGTGAGAATTTGCTGACAAGATCCATAACCAATTCCAACCTCTGCACAGAGATCATGTATGGTATGACGACGATCTTGGTTGACAGCTGCCTGTACCTGTTCCACTTTTGAGGGGGTTGTTGCCGTGCTTGGCTGACCTGATCGATCATCCTTAGCAGTTGAAGTTCTGCCATGCTTGAAATGTCCAAACCACTCAAATGTTCGGCTACGGCTCATGCACGAATCACCAAGCCTGTTTCAACATTTCAAAAGTTTCCCTTCCCGTTTTACCCAATCTCACACAGAACTTGATGCACACCCTTTGTTCGTCAACTTCCACCATACCGCCGATATCAGAAAATCGCAGACGGCTGATGCAATACACACATAAAGACACGTGC
>Ga0123352_10014174_pt1 | contig 12681 bp, 7 predicted proteins | sample TergutLab28metaG_FD_89700 | JGI IMG/M metagenome (GOLD analysis project Ga0123352, IMG submission 89700) | Labiotermes labralis P1 segment gut microbial communities from Petit-Saut dam, French Guiana - Lab288 P1 | ecosystem: Host-associated > Arthropoda: Insects > Digestive system > Gut ... | reverse complement strand
TTTACTCCCATCTTCCTCAAATCGTCTCTCACGTCATCATCCCATCTTAATCTTGGCCTTCCTTTCGGTCTTGTTGCGTGTGGTTTCCATTTATAAATTCTTTCAACATGTCCCACCCAACTCAGTCTCTTACTTTTAATGTGCCTTACTATATTTTCATGTTTAATCAGGTTTTACAACTCCTCGTTTGTTTTTTGTCTCCATTCTCCATTTGTTTTCTGCGTTGGGCCAAAAATTCTTCTCAATAACCTCTTTTCGAATACCAATAATTTCTGCTTAATGTTTTCTGTTAATACCCAACATTCGGATCCATATACTACTACTGGACCAATCAGATTACTATCTGATAAAGGACTCCAAGACAATATACTAAAGTCATCTAACTATATATTCTAAATTTCTATGCTCACAATATTTACACTGGGAATAAAGAAATAAGCTCTCAAGTAATTTCGTAAGTAGTAAAAATTAGCTTGCCTGAATATAAACCAAATTACGCGAATTTAGAATTTAGAATAATTAAATCCGAATTCAATCCAAATGTACGCAACTCAATTTAGTCAGAATTTCCCAAAACAATCAGCACGACTTACCTGGTAAAATTAGCAGACTGAAGATCATTGCAAGTTTCACAATTAACTACGTACTGCCTTCCTTATAATTTTCTGCACCAACTCAGGATACGCAACTTCGGTAATAATGCACGTAAACGTTGCGGGTTAAAAGCGTATTGAGAGGTCGTTTACCGTGCTGATGGGTTTATATAAATGCGAAGCGTAACGTCAGCTATTCTAAAAGCTTTAGCGAACTGTCACATCACTTTCAGCCGTACGACACCTCCAAGTCCAATGAAAGGCATCGGCATTCGCTGAATAAATGAAAGTGCATGGCACTCTTTCCTGTCTGCATGTAACAAATAAAATGTCCATTCCAAGTTACCATTTACAAATTACAAGTTTCAAACCGAATCTAATTTAAATATACATTAAAGACTTTTGTTGAATATACTGTAAGACTGTGTCCTTTATGAGTGTTTACTGTAATTTATACTATCCCTCTCCATGGAGCAGATTTTGTCTGGAAAAGCTAATATTTCCCCTGCTAATGAAGAAATTCCTTAAATTTTACAGGACGCACAGTTTAGTGCCCTGTGCAGAAGGGCCCACCAGTTGTCTCTGTCCTGCACCAGATTGACCGAGTCTACTACCTTCATCTCATTTCTTTAATATCCACTTCAGTATTATTCTCCCTTTTATGCTTATTACTTCACTGCGTTTTAACTAAAGTATCCTCATCCTGTTTTATTCAGTTCAATTTCGTTTCTTCAAATCTCTGTCCATTTCTTTTCTCCCCATAAGCAATAGGCGCTCTGCCCATCTCAGAATCTTTGATTGATCACACCATTAATATTTTGGGAACAGTACAAACCACGAAGTAGATCCCATTGTCCGTGCTGTCTAAAGCGTGGGTTTGCGGCCCCTCGCTTGCTGGGATTGTGGGTTAGATTCCCGCCGGGGTAATGGATATCTGTCTGTTGTGAAGTGTTGTGTGTTGGCAGGTAGAGGTCTCTGCAACAGGCCGATTGCTCGTCCAGAGGAGTCCTACCGATTGTGGTGTGTCAGCTTGAGTGTGATCTAGAAACCTCAACAATTAGCAGACCCTGGTCCAAGATGGCGGTCGAGCTATAATAAAAACACAAATCTGTTCATGTTGCAGGATTCTTAGTATTCTGTCACTTGCTCCATATTATGCTCTAGTGTATTCTTCAGCATCCCACTCTCCATTTACCTCAGCCTATGTTTTTCCTCAATAGAACACAGTCAGCTGTGTTATAATTCAATAGAGAGAAGAAACAAAGGCAAGTCATACGACACAACACAACTGGTATTGTGTTGCGCAGGCTTCGGTTATGCGTTGCGGATTGAATCAATTGAACATCAGACCCCATACAACACAAACAGCAAGTGTAATGTAGTGACATATCAACATTAGGTAGTTCCGTTGTGCTTTATTGTGGGATCCCACAGCACAATTACCATTTAAACACTTGTTAATTCATCTACCTTTGTATGTTAGGTTGATGGTTTTAATAAAATTTAACGTTAGTAATGGACAGTTCATTAAGCGATACATCCCTCTGACAGATTATTGAATAAATATATCTGTTAAAATTTTATCTTAATGATAATTGTAATGTGAGATCGCACACAGGCACAAACAAAAGATCTGCATGTTGCCAAGTCGTTACATTGTGCTTGCTGTTTGTCTTGTTATGAAATAAAAGACGCTGACGTCTTCGATGGAATAGTGAAATTTATAATTTGTACAAAGATCTCAAGATCGTGGACGATATTGAAATCAGAAGACTAGGATAAGTGGGTCGTGCTATAAGAATGGATGATGAATAGATCCCCAAAAAAGGTTGTAATGTAAAATTTAATTTCAAAGAACCAGTGGGAAAACCAAGGACAAGATGGAAGGAAGTTGTCAGGAAGGAAACCTCACAGGTCCTAGGAATAAGAGGGCTGAGGTAGACGGACAGAAGACAGAGAAGAATGGAGGCGTCTTCTGAGAGATTCCAGGGCCCAGAAGGGGCTGTTGCGCCATAAAAGAAATGGAATTTGCCTTGCATGAGGGCCAGGTGATGGAATTATTAACACGCAATATGTAGCCTCTGCTTCTGAAAGGAAGTATAAATTGTGTTTCGATTGATGAATTCTATTTTTTGCTGTAATAACCTTTTCCGTTACGGCAAGATGCCAATATTTGAATTCATGTTTTTTATTGCTTGTGATATTTAGAGCACCTATAGTAACTCCACAGGGCACTCTAACTCTTATGATGTGAGAGTCCTGATGATGGTTTGCGAGATGTCGAAACTTCTTTTGTGATAACAGTTTAATTTCAACGTGTATTTGTATTTGTAATGTCTGAAGATTACATTTAATGTCAACGTGTGTGTGTGTGTGTGTGTGTGCGTGCGCGCACGTGCAAGTAAGTAGTTTAAAACATTACTTAGAGAATTACATTTTTGGACACCCTATCGGAATGTAATGGCGGTTGTATTGGCTGCGAAAGCCTCTGTTTTCTCCGCGTCTCACAGATGTTGACTGGACCCAGAAGCTTCCCGCTGAGACTCCATTACAGAGCAAACTGAAGCAGGGGTATAGGTGTTCGCTAATTCCTGAGATGCTGCAGCCTTTACGCCTGTCAGTTCAAATTGATGCGACCCTGTGGAGACCGGGCGAGCTGCTGGCTTCAGAGAACACAGGGGAATCCAATGGCATCTTGGTTGTCAACCGGCCACTTGTTACTGCAGTCCACGAAGCCAAGGATTTGTGGATTGAAATCAAGCTTTTTTATTGTTCCGGTCAGATACAAGCTAATATTGTAGCGTGCTCTCTGTACTTACATATTTACTTACTTACTTATTTACTTACTTACTTACTTATTCCACAGAGCAGAGTCCTTCTGGAGAAGCAAACCGGTTTTCATCTAGTCAAGAAATTCCCTGCAATTTATAGAACCCGAAGGTTCATTACTGCATTCACAAGTGTCCGCCACCTGTCCCTATCCAGAGCCAGCTCCATCCAGTCCATACCTCCACATCCCACTTCCTGAAGTTCCATCTTAATATTAAAATCCCACCTACGCTGGGTCTCCCAAGTGGTCTCTTTCCCTCAGGTTTCCCCACCAATACCCTGTATACGCCTCTTCTCTCACCCATACGCTCTACATGCCCCGCCCATCTCATTCTTCTCGATTTGATCACCCGAACAATTTTGGGTGAGCAGTACAGATCATTAAGCTCCTCATTATGTAGTTTTCCCCACTCCCTTGTTACCTCGTCCCTTTTTGCCCCAAAAATACCCTCAACAACCTATTCTCAAACACCCCCAGCCTACGTTCCTCCATCAATGTTAGCAACCAAGTTTCTCACCCATACAAAAACATGAAAAATTATAGTTCTAGGTCCCTGTCACCACGGCATGGCGCGTCCTCAGGCTGCGAATGGAGGAACGGTCTTCAATATAGAGGGTAGCTGTGATTATATTGAATAAGCAGTCGCCGACAGCCTACAAGGGGTGGTCTTTCAGCTTGGGGTTTGGGCGAGATGCTAACGACTATTCGCTGTAAAAAACTGACATTGTTACGAAACATGAGCGTGCTGTGTGTATTAGTTTAAAAGAGAATCTCTGGATTAAAAGAGAGATTGAAGGTGTTTGATAAGAGTGTTTGGGCTAGAAAGGCTGGAGAAAGTAGTCGAGTAGAGAACTTCCTTAATGGCGCTCTGTGCCACTCATTATACATGCGATCAAATGCAGGGCGAGGAGATGGGTGGAGAATGTAAGATGCATGGTAGGAAAGAGAAATGCGTGGAGAATTATGAGTGGCAGTACTGAAGGCAGGTAACCGCCCGGTAAAAATGGAGAAGGATTCATCTGGCTCAAGGCAGAGAAAAGGAGGGGTCGCCAGTATGTAAGCATAATGGCGGAAGTGCGATAGCTGCAGGACATGGAAAATTTCTTGACTAGCCGTGAATCTGTTAGTTCTCAAGGGCTTGCTGAATGCTGTTAATTTGTAACTGCAGAAATTGCGTTATGACTGTGGGGATGCGAAGAGAGAACATGGGCTTAGGGTGGCCATCTGCTGACTGGGGCTGTATGAGGAGGTGAAAATAGGCACTGAAAAGTGTAGGAGCGGCCGGCAGTAAGAGAGTTGATAAACACAGTGCAGTGCGCAGGATTTGGTCAGTAAATGGTGCTACAGAACACGGTGTACAGTAGAAGTGACCGAGAAATGGAGGTTGTGGAGAAAATTTGGTTTATGGTAGAGGAAAAGACACAAATTTGATTTAAAAACAGGTCTGTCTGAGTTTTATGTAAAAAGAACCAACAAAATGCCAGACTGCGTGTATGAATACATGAAAGAAATACCATAAAACTGCGTGTACAAATCTTCCTGAGGATGAACACTTGGATGTTCGAAACATGTCGAAGACACTATAATTAAATTAAAACATTAACCTAAAAAGTGTGCATTGTGTTGGATCTTAACACGTAGGTATATCACAATGCACGGTTCAAAGAACGCAAAATTGATTTTCTCGTGATTTCGATAGCGGGGTGCGGAAATTTGAATTTTAGAAAGAGAGGACGTATTGGGACACCGAAGGAAATAGCGTTGTTAAATGTTCACGGTTTGTACTCATAACCAAATGTTATGCGGGCGATTAAATTCTAGGGGGATGTGACGGGTGGAGCGTGTGGCACTTTTGGGGAAAAAAGTGCGTACAGGGTTCTGGTAGGAAGACCTGAAGGAAAGAACCACTTTCAAGAACTAGACATAAGTGGTAAGATAATATTAAAATGTTTTTAAAGGAACTGGAGGGACACACCTAGACTATGATAATTCGGCTCAGGATGAGGTTAAGTTGGTTGGCTGTTGTATGCGAGCAACAAACATTTGGTTACATAAAATGATGGGGCAGTTTCTAGTAGATGAAAAACGAGCAGTTTCTCAAGAAGGATTTTGTTCCGTGGCATTGGTGTGTTAGTTAGTAAGGGCATGGCTGAATGTTCTCTTCTCCTAGCGTTGCTAGAGAGACAGAAAGAGAGAGAGAGAGAGACAGCACTTAGTTGACGTAAACAAAGATATGATAATAATACTAAGATAGATCTTCGAAAAGTTAATAAGTGAAATGTGAATATGTGAATTGATGCTATACGTGTTCAAATGAAGTGAGAGTATTGGTAAACATGAAAACAAATTGCAAGATTTCAAAATATGTGGAATTTCTTGAAAAACTAAGCTACTGCTAACTTTCCAAGAATAAGTCTGTGATATGGAGTTAATTTTTTGTTTATATGAATAAATCGTACACTGAGGAATGATCAGGAATTAAAGACGAGAGTAACTTAGTCACGAATTTTTCCTAAAACTTCTGATGTCGCCAAGTGGCAGAAACTGTCATATAAGCAAAGGAAATATTATAATGATTAAAAAAAACTATTCTGACAGTTGATTATGTAATTGGCAGTGTTGAAATCTGGCCCTCTATCAGTAAGGTGTTTGTGGACAAATGTCAGCGGTATAATGGGTTAATATAAAGATTTGTATCAACGCGGATTGTGTAATTTCGTAAGAGCAGCCAGCGATCTCCGCAGTTGCGGGCAACTTCCTGATAAATTTGAATCGGAAAGTCGGCAAAGAACTTGAAACTTGGGAAACACTTTAGCTGGAAAAGATAACAGTGTCGAGATGACCAGTCGCAGAATCCTATCCTAGTTCCGCATTACTACGAACATTATGAAATAATATTCTTTTTGTCTGAAGCTTCCAGACATCTACAAGAATATTACTTTCTTTGAAAGTACTAAATTGCGCCCGCTTGTTCTTCCGATAATGGTAGCATGACGGTGAAGATAAGTGTGGAATGTTGGACAGGGAAGAAAAGATGTACATGCACAAACCCCTGTCCCAGTGTCCCTTGGTTAGCCACGAATCTCATTTGAACTGGTCGTAGATCGAACCCGGACTGCCAAGGCGAGATGCCGGAGTCTAACTGCCTGAACCATCACAAGGCCGCCGCAAAGTCGGTACTTATGTCGATCCGAACTCTCAGTGTGTGGTTAATGGAATATAAATCATCTATGGTCAGAACCTCGCAAACACGTCAATACAATCTGAGCCCAAAATGCGCTGTGTTCTTGTGAAAGTCGTTGGTACGCAAATGGCCGTCGTGCTGTAGACAGACATTACAGTGTGATGTGGAGACCCCTGGCCCAGGTACTGCAGTAGAGACAACCAGAACTGTATCTGACTATTGTTACAGGTGATGGGTTCGGTGTGGGTAGGGAGCTAGAAGCCACGTCGCCTAGTCTCACCAAGTATAAAACGCATTTTGCCTCTGTCTCCTTTGTAAATGAAATTCGGGTTATAAAGAAACGCTAGCGCGGTGACACAAACATTTCATGTCCACATGATTACAGTCGAGATTTTTATCCGAACTTAATATGTCTGAATGTGAAAGTTTGTCTCTCGTCCAAGGGGAAACACGTAGACGTATTTGGCTCTGGGCTTGTAGATGTGCTGTGGGCTGAAATTGGCCCAACATTCCAGAGCGCGTGCTTTCGTTACTTTCAACACAAAGATGTCTGCAAATTGCGCAGAAACTTTGGACCATCTTCCAAATTCGAAGCTTCTAAAACACTGAAGGGCGAAGTGCTGGTGTATGCTCGGGCCGTGAGGAACTGGAAATGCTATAGGAAGGGGCTGTGAGGTGAACATTTGGCCCTGAGAAAGAGAAAGGGCCAGGAGGTTGGAAAAATTTGATTAATCTGGCATTTCGCTGTATGTTCCCAGGAAGTTTACACAAAGAGGATGGGTTGGACAGCTGTGAATTTATGGTTGTGTAACTTTTGTGTCTATTGAGGGAACATACATTAACAAGAAGTGTCATGTGCCAATCAGATGAAGATTTCCAACAGGCCTTGTCCGGAAATTGAAGGGGCAGGAGACAACTTTCTTCAGAATTTAATGCCTGCACTATGTCCAAACATGCAATCGCTTTGAAAAGCGGCATAGGCACGTGCCTGCCCATCTGTCTGCCTGCTTCAGGGATGTGTTGATTGGTTATTGGTGATGTGGTGACAGTCGAAGACTGAAGTCTCTCAACAAGACCATCCGTTTCGATGTTCTGAAATTTTCGAAAGGGAGACAGAGAAAAAAAATCTTTCAGTAACTTCTAAATTTGTAACAAAAATGTGTAAATTTAATTCAAGCATTCGAGTAAATGTAAAAAAAAAAGCCCTGTATAGTGACTGGGCTACGGGTCGAATTCTTCAGGCTTCGATTCCAGGAAGTTTCAAAAGATTCATCTTTTTACAAATAATACGCCCCGGCTTTGGGACCCACCCAGCTGACTTGCCGAAGCGTACAGGCAGAGCTACGGCCGGGGCGTTCATTTCACCACTCACTTCTATCTAGCGCCGAGTTTGAGAATAGATGGATTTATACTCATTCGCCCCCTGTAAGCCTTCATACCGCGGATAGGAACTACTTTACTGTAGCTCTTATATCTCTGGTGGGAGAAATGTGAAGGTAAAGGAAGGAATTTCCAAATAAATACGTAAACATAAAGCAATCCCTCCACAGAACTGGACAAACCCTGAGCGTTCCAAGAGGCTGAGGCTTCCAGATTTCCAGACAATGGCCACTGCAAGGTCGTAAGGTTGTCAGCTCCACGCACCAGCCGCCTTTACCCCCAGGAAGTATTCCCGGTACTCATTTCTGTTGGAAGCCTGGGTGACACCGGGGCCGTAGTGTGGCCGGAAGGATCATGTCGATGAAAAATTCCAATAACACCGTCGGGAATCGAACCCGTGGCCTTCCGGCTTCGAACTTAGTGCCTCAACAAATTGCGTCACCGCATGACTCCAATTGAATATGAACTCATATTAAAATTAACGTTAAATAGATAAAGGAACATAATGGTGTGGGGGGAAATACACAAAGAGATTTTCTTGGTGAAACCTGAGAGAGAGAGAGAGAGAGAGAGAGAGAGTGAAATTGTCAGACTTAGGCATAGATGGGAAGTTATATTACAGCGAGTCTTAAAGAAGGACGTCTTTGACACTGAGGGAAACATTATGATTTGAGAATGGAAAGGGGCAGGCTGTTGCAGGGGTTAGAGAGTGAGGAGATCCATCTTATATTATGTTTAGGGGGAAAGAATCATCTGTTACGAATTTAAAAATGCACACAAAATTTTGGTTGGAGGAACTGAAGTGAAGAAAGATAAACGAAGTTACAAACAGGTAACATTTTCCTCTGGATGAATATAAGAGCAACTTTGTAGATCCACTTTTTCTTAACCTCGACACTAAACAGAGATGGAGAAAGAGTTTAAAACCCCGTCCGCTTTACCCCACTTCCAAATGAACAGTGACTGGATTGTACCCGTAGACGGTCTGGATATTTGGGAAAAGAAACATTCCTTTGCCTTTGCCGTGAATGGAAACCTGGATGCTCCAGCCTATATCATGGTCACTACACTAACTGAGCTATTCCGGCTCCCTCAGAATAGATATAATCACGTGGAAACTAAAAATGAACAAGACAGGCAATATAAGCTTAACATAATATTGATGCGCGTTTGTGCAACCTTCGTTGCAGTGGATAATCAATAAATATTACATTATCCGAGTCTGTGTTTGTAGCCTTAGGTATTATCCAGCATTCAATGCGCATGCGCCATGTGGCCTGCCCGGATCTACAATATTTTTCCATGTTGTTTCATAAAGGGCATGGCTTTCGAGGAAAAAAAATTAAAACTAAATGTGTTTTGATTTTCTCTACATTTTTTTGTTTGAAACATTTCCCACTATAATAAGACATGAGAGCGATATTAAAAATGTATATCGGTCTTCATGTAAAGTACCCTTTATTCTTGACACTTTTTAATGATACTTGAATTTTCTGGACAGATTTTCGAAAAATTCTCAAATATAAAATTTTGGAAAATCCGTTCTGTGGAAGCCGAGTTGCTCCATGCGGACGGACGGACGGACGGACAGACATGACGAAGCTAATAGTCGCTTTTCGCAATTTTGAAGAGTGTTGTGAGTAGACCTAACACACCGTGACCCGCTGTCAGGTTATGTGAAGCTTCCGGTTCCTTGAAAGAAGCTAATTTTCTACTGGGCAGCTTGAATTAATTTCTCAGTTGCGCTGCGCCGCCATGTTACCTTGGTTTCATTTCTTCGTACTATTTACACAATACGAAATCGTGCTGGTTGTAACCATTAACCATTTTCATAAATACGAAGTGAAGTTCATTCGGCGACGACCTTCCATTGTTTCCCTCGTTTAAAGTGCTTATTCAAGGTCACGGTGAAACAAGGAAACCCCCATATGGGGTAAAGCTACTTAAGAAAAACGAAAACAAAGATTTGCTGAAGTGACGAGAACCCCATGACTTAACTTTTATCATTGGATGTGTTTGATGGAGGTGAAAGGCCAGCTTCACACTCCGGTCCTTGTATCCCGAGGAATATTCCAGGTTTCCTTTCAACAGAAGGTCGTGTCCTTGCAGATCGATAATGGACAATGCAAGGAAGGCAAAAGGAGCCTGAAGGTTGTCATACCAAAGTATCTGACACCATGTAGTTCGATAGATATTTGTCGATGTTTCGGAGCAAAGAGAAACCTCCCTCTTCACTCGTGTTCTCTGAATATGGGGTGAGGGCATTTCTCCGAAATGTCGGTAAATTTATCAAAGACTACACGACGTCACATCCCGACAGACGTCATCTTCACGGTCACTGCCATGAAGACTTCAAACCTCGTTGAATAAGTCTGTTCGCTAAGATGGATGATCTGCTGTTTAGAGCTTCATTAAAATTTATTGTCCGAATCTGAAGGTACATTAACGATCAATTAAATAGCCTAATTAGAAAGAAGAATATAATTAGTTATGTTAAGGCTCGAAGATTAAGCTGTTTTGGTCATGTAGGCCAAATGACAAATAAAAGGGCGGTCAAAAAATTGTGTGATTTGAAACCGATATCTACAGGATTGACAGGAAGACCAAAAATTAGGTAGAAAAATGGCATGAAAGAAGATTAAAGAGTTGTGAAAATAAATAACTGGACAAAATGCACCCAGGAACGGGTTAAATAGAAGGGAGTAAATTGAGAAGACCAAAACTTTAATTGTGGTGCCAGAGGAAGAAAATGAAGGAGAAGAAGACGAAGAAGGAGGAGGAGGAGGAGAAGGAGGAGGAAAAGAAGGAGAAAGAGAAGGAGGAGAAGGAGGGGAAGGTGGAGGAGGAGGAAAATAAGAAGGAGGAGACGAAGTAGGAGGCGAAGGAGGAGGAGGGGGGAAAAGAAGGAGGAGGAGGAAAAGAAGGAGGAGGAGGAAAAGAAGGAGGAGGAGAAGGAGGATGAGGAGGAAAAAAGGAGGAGGAAGAAGTAGAAGAGGAGGAGGAGGAGAAAAGGAGGAGGAGAAGGAGGAGAATGAGAAGGAGGAGGAGGAGGAGGAGAATGAGAAGGAGAAGGTGGAGGAGAAGGAGAAGAAGAAGGAGGAGGAGGAGGAGAAGGACGAGGAGGAAAAAAGAAGACCAAGAAGAAGGAGGAGGAAGAAAGAAGAACAAGAAGAAGGAGGAGGAGGTAGAGGTACATTCAGTTTCGTACAGTCTTACAGGCAGCAGGAATTACAACATGGCTGCACAGCAGTGATTGCTGTACCAACGTTTCAAACATGTTTACCTGCTTCTTACATCTTTAAATAACCAGAGAATAATTCGACCCAGTGTCATTGGAGTATCAGGTTACGAAGGCTGCTTGTACAGGGACGGACTTAAATCGCCCAGTATCTTCATTCTGATCATCGGTTCTGAGCCTAACGACTCAATTAAGCGTGTTATAGAAGAGATTGTTTGTCAGTTTTACACTGTTTAATGGGTTCCTTCATTAATTAAACTCTCCGGTAATGACACCAGTCTAATTCTGTCGGACACAGACGTGCAACGAATTTCATTACGGTGCTGCTGCTGCTGCCACGCCCGTCCATTCTTTGAAACACTGAACAGCCATGTGTATGGAGGGCGATGGTGGAACATGAACTAGCATGAGACGGGAGCTGCAGTTGCGAAGACAAAGAATTCCGGCTATAGACTGCTACAGAAAGCGGAGCGTCATTACTAGTGCCTTGAATAAGGGGGTAATGATTGTGGTTCGGGCGGTTTTCGGTTTGCTCCGGGCCCTGAACCTGGAGGGGAGGGGGGGAGGGTATTTTTGTTGCCTTATCGTGTGTGTTTATGTTGTTATTACTATGTCCATCTGAAGTGCGGTACTTGCTGTGGTTACGAGAGTACGTATAGGTGTTTGTCTCTGGCCGTTGTAACTCAGTCGGCACACAGCGGTTATGTTACGGGTTGGCGTAGTGGAGAGTCAGGTTTTCGTTACCGACGGTGGCATAGGAAATTCTATTCGCCACCCCATCCAGAAGAGCTCAGCGTCGTCCAGCTTCGTATCCGATGAACACTGAGAGATTATATATTCCAGATTATAAAGTTGCAGATTTTGGAAAGAAAAAAATATGCTTACATTATATTGGTACTCGTTATTAGCCTATACAGGATTTATCACTAAATTGATAGACTCGTGTTTAAGTTATTTGTTTTTCAAATTGTTGTTAAAGTAGTTCCTTCTAATGAAGATCTCATAGTAGGTCGAACATGCTGAGATGTGTTACGTAATGCAACATGTGTTTTATAATGTTGCGTTCTGTCTGCTGTATTTATATGTTTATTTATTGAGTCAGTTATTTATTGCGAAACTGTACCACAGTGCCATAAAAATTATTGTGAATATTACTAAAATCCTTCACTATATGTACCGCCATGTTTAGCGTAAACGTATTCTACATTCTGGCCACACAGGGTATTTATGTGTCTTGTGTGCATCTGAGAACAAACAGCGATTATTTCCCTGTACATTATTAACTGGCTGGTTTTCATAACCGAGAGTTAACCCTTTATAGCCCAGTGGTCACTATACAGGGTGTCCCAGGATGAATGTGCCAGACTTCGGGAGAGTGTTCCTTATGTTAAAGTATACCGATATAACCCAAAACACCTATATCCAAAGTTGAACGGTTACGGAGATAATGGCCAGA
>Ga0123352_10014170_pt1 | contig 12683 bp, 24 predicted proteins | sample TergutLab28metaG_FD_89700 | JGI IMG/M metagenome (GOLD analysis project Ga0123352, IMG submission 89700) | Labiotermes labralis P1 segment gut microbial communities from Petit-Saut dam, French Guiana - Lab288 P1 | ecosystem: Host-associated > Arthropoda: Insects > Digestive system > Gut ... | reverse complement strand
ATATAGGTTGATACTGAATATGAACTTGTTGATGGAGTTTATTTGGACTGATAACGAATAATATAGGGCTGATACTGAAGGTTATACAGGTTGATACAATTTATACAGGTTGAACGAATAATATAGGGCTGATACTGAAGGTTATACAGGTTGATACAATTTATACAGGTTGAATAGAATTTTACAGTTGTACTGAATGAATGAGGTTGATACCGCAGGTCTCCGCAGCTATACTTATATTTACACAGGGCGATGTTTCTACGGTGTTACATTTTATGCTGATATGGAATTTGAGTTTAATGAAGCTTACGCAGGGTGATTCTGAAGGTTATTCAAAATAATGTTCATACATGGTGGTATTAAAGTTTATACAGGCTGATACCCTATGTTGAGTGATGCATTGTGTGCAAAATTATACGGAATATAAGACGGTATACTGAAATATATGAAGATTAACACAGACGATCACAATGTTTGATACAGAAATTTATGCAGGTAAATAGTTTAAACGAAATATGCGAGTTTAGAATTTCTAGTTTGTTGCCAGATCAGTTTTAAAGGATTCGCTCTACTCGAAGAAACGTAGGTTTTGAAGTTTCTAATTAAATGCAGTCAGCACGACTTTTAGTATCAGAAGACAGTACAACATGGCCAATAGAATATAATCTAACAATGTACTGCTTTCACAATGTAGCGTTAAAGATACGTAGCAGCTGGTGAACTTTCAAGCTTCGAGTGAGAGCTAAATCGGTAATTACTCACTTGTATGGGGACAAGATGCAAGGTGGACATTCTTTTCATTACAGCGAACAGTCACGTCACCGCCGGTGAAGTTATAAGGCTGAAACGGAATTGTGTGATATCGGAGTTTATACAGAATGATCCTGAAGTTTATACAGGTTAATACTGGTTTATACTGGTCAATAATGAAGTTATGTATATTGTGATGCTGAAATTTATTGGACAAATATGTAAGTGCATGTAGGGCGACACCAAAGTTTATACAGGCTGTGACTGGAGGTTATAAATGGCGATATTTAGATTTATAGAAGCGTATGTTCATACCGGTTAAGTTTATACCGTCTGATGCTGAAGTACATTCCGGCCGATTATGAAATTTATAAAAGCCGAAAATAGCGTTTAGACTGGGAGATATTAAGCATTTAAATACCGAGTTAAATCCCATCTGTCATTTGGTGATATTAGCTCACCATGTTCTACACATTAGCAGGATAAGGGTTAACGTACAAGGGATACCGAAATTTATACAGACTGATACCGCAGTTCGTACCAAGTTGTACCGAAGATGACACGGGTGGGTACGGAAGGTTCTGCTGTTATACAGGGCGATACTGCAGTTGGAGTGTGAGACTGAAGTTTAGGTAATGTTATACTTACGTTTAAGCTGCCAGATAATGAAGCCTACTTTGCGTGGAATTGAATTTTGTGTTGAGGTATACTGAACACGGAAATACAATATAAGCATATTTGTACTGAAGTTTTCACGGTGATATTGAAGGTTATGCAGTTTTATACTAAAATGTACACAAGATAATGCGGACGTTTATTCAGGTCATAGACGTAGTGATGATTCTCGTTAATTTTTCCCTTTCGTTTCATTCTGTTTCTATTCCGTCACAGTTACGTTTCCGATGGTTACCTGATCCGCTTTCGATCGTGTCAATTCCGCCTCTCTTCCGGTTCTATTCTTTTTCGGTTTCGGATCCCCTCTATTTCCTCTTCGTTCCATACCTGTTTCGTTCCTCTTCCGTTCCATTCAGTATCCGATTCATTCCGTCACGTCTTTTCCGTTCCGTCCAGTTTCCGTGAGGTTCCATTACGTTGTAGTTTCTCACCCTTTTCCTTATTCAGTTCCATTTTGTGTTCCGGTTCGATTTCGCTGGGTGTTTTCCGTCTGGACTCTGTCTTTTTTATTTCCGTTTGGATTTACTTCCGTTTTCCGGTTGGATCACTTCTCTTTCATTTTATTTCCCATTTAGTTTCCATTCAGTTCGTTCGTTTGTTTCCATTCCGTTTAAGTTCTGTTTTCTCGCGTTTCGATTCCGCCTCCGGTCCATTCTGCTTAGGAATCGGGTACTTTCTATATCGTGTCCGTTTCTGTTCTGCTCCGTTCCGATTATTTTTCGTTTTATCTCCTATCTCTTCCGTCTTCGTTCCGTCCCGTCTCCGTTCTGATCCATTCCGTTTTCATTTCCCTTCCGTTTCCTGAGTTCCATTTTGTGTTCCGTTACGATTTCGTTGGGCGTTCGTATGGTTTTTTGGGACTCCATTTCTACTCTTATTTCCGTTTCGATTTCTTTCTGTTTCCGGTTTCCGTTCTCTTTCGTTTTCTTTTCCCTTACGGTTCCTTTTTGTTCGTTATTATTCCGTCACGGTTCCGTTTCCGATGGTTTTCGGATTCGGTTCTGATCGTTCCGATTAAATTTTTTTTCAGTTTCGGATCCCTTCTATTTTCTGTCCGTTCCTTTTGTGTGCCGTTCCTTCTCCGTTCCGTCCCACCTGTATTCGTTTCGTCCCGTCTGGTTTCCGTCACGTCCCGTCTCCTTTCTGTTTCACTCCGTTTCGTTATTTCCATTTTGTTTTCCGTTCCGTTTTCGGTTGGTGTTAATTTGGTTTTTCTTTTCTGACTCCGTTTCTTCTATTTCCGTTTCGATTTCCTTGCGTTTCCGGTTGGTCCCGTTCTCTTTCGTTTTCTTTTCCCTTTCGGTTTCTTTCTGTTCATTTCTGTTTCTATCCCGTATCAGTTCGTTCGCGATAGGTTTCGAATTCGGTTCCTCGTTTCGATTCCGCCTCTGTTCCAGCTCCATTCCTTAGCGGTTCCGGATTCGGTTCTGATTTCGGTGGGTGTTCCTTTGGTTTGTTTGTTTGTTTGTTTGTTTGTGACTCCGCTTAGTCTCTTTTTATTTCTGTTTCGATTTCGTTCAGTTTCCTGTTCCCGTTCTCTTCCGTTTTCTTTTCCCTTTCGGTTCATTTATGTTCGTTTGTTACTGTTCAGTTACAGTTCCGTTTTGTGTGGTTTTTGGATTCGGTTCTGATCGTTTCGATTCCGCCTCTTCCGTTTCCATTCCTTTTTTGTTCGGATCATTTGTATATTCTCTCCATCCCGTTTCTGTTCCTTCCCCGTCCCGTCTCCGTTGCGTTACGTCCCGTCTCCATTTCCCTTCCGTTTCCTTACTCAGTTCCATTTTGTGTTCCGTTCCGATTTCGTTGGGTGATCGTTTGGTTTGTTTTCGGATTCCGTTTTTTTCTCTTTTATATCCGTTTCGATTTAGTTCCGATTTCCGGTAGGTTCCCGTTCTCTTTATCTCTGACCTTTCGCTCTGTTTGTGTTTCTATTCCTTTTCAGTTCCGCTTCTGCGCGTTTCGATTCCGCTTCTGTTCCAGTTCCATTCTCCTTCGGTTTCGGATCTCTCCTATTTCGTCTCCGTTGATTTTCTGTTCCGTTCCGTTTTTGTCTCCGATCCGTTCCGTCACGTCTCCGTTCCATTCCGTCCCGTCTCCGATCCTTTCCATTCCGATCTAATTCCTTTGAGTTCCTTTTTCAGTTCCATTTCGTGTTCCGTTTCGATTTGGCTGGGTGTTTGGTTTGTTTTCGTTTCGGACTTCGTTTCTTCTCTTTTTTAATTCCGTTTATATTTCGTTCCGTTTCCGGTTGGTTTCCGTTCTCTTTTGTTTTCTTTTCCCTTTCGGTTCTGTTCTGTTTGTTTCTTTTCCGTCACAGTTACTTTTCCGATGGCTTATTCGGTTTCGATTGTTTCGATTCCGCCTCTCTTCCGCTACCATTCGTTTTGGGATTCGGATCCCTTCTATTTAGTCTCTGTTCCGTTCCGGTTCCGTTCCTTCTCCGATCCGCTTTGACCCCGTTCCGTCCCGTCTCAATTCCATTATGTCCCGTATCCGTTCCTTTTCAAACCGTTGTCATTTCCCTTCCCCTACATTATTCAGTTCCGTTTCGACCTCCGTTCCGCGTTCGGTGGGTGTTTGGTTTTCGTTTCGGACCGCGTGTCTTCTTTTTTATATCTATTTCGATTTCGTTCCATTTCCGGTTGGTTTCTCTCGTTTTCTTTTTCCCTTTGGTTCCGTTTTTTTCTTTCGTTAAAATTCCGTCACAGTTCCGTTTTAGATGTTTCGGATTGGGTTCCGATCGTTTCGATTCCGTCTCTCTTCCGGTTCTTTTCCTTTTTGGTTTCGGATCCCCTTTATTTTCTTTGTTTTTCTGTTCTGTTTAGTCTCGGGCCCGTGTCCGTACCGTTCCGCCCCGTCTCCATTCCGTTCCGTCTCTGTTCCATTACGTCCCGTATTGGTTCCGTTCCATTTCGTTTCCATTTCACTTTTCCTTACTCAGTTCCATTTTGTGTTCTGTTCCGATTTCTGTCGGTGTTTGCTTTCGTTTCAGACACCGTTTCTTATCTTTTTTCCGTGGTCATTTAGTTCTGTTTTCCGGTTGGATCCCTCCTCTTTATTTTTTTGCTTTCTTTTCCGTTCTTTCGTTTGGTTCTGTTTCTATTCCGTTTCAGTGCAATTTCCGCGCGTTTCGATTCCGTCTCCGTTTTGGTTCCATTCTGCTGCGGTTTCAGATCCCTTCTATTTCGTGTCCGTTCCTTTTCTGTTTCTTTCTGGTTCGTCTCCGTTCCGTTCCGTCCCGTATCCGTTCTGTTTCGTTTCCATTTCTCTTCCGTTTCCTTTCTTATTTATTTTCATTTCGTTTTCCGATTTCGGTGCGTGTTCGTTTGATTTGTTTTTTTGGGGGGACTCCGTTTCGATTTCGTTCGGTTTCTGGATCCTGTTTAATTTTTCCCCCTTTCGTTTCCTTTTTGTTCGTTTCTTTCCGTCATAGTTCCGTCTTCTATAGTTTTTTAATTCGGTTCCGATCGTTTCGATTCCGCCATTCGAGTTCCATTCATTTTTGGTTTCGGATTCTTTCTATTTTCTCCGTTATTTTCTGTTCCGTTCCGTTTCTCTTCCGTTTTTGCCGTTTCCGTTCCGTACCGTATCCGTTCAGTTACGTCCCGTTTCCGTTCCGTTCCCATTTCCCTTTCATTTCCCTAGTTCCATTTTGCGTTCCTTTCCGATTTCGGTGGACGTACGTTTGTTTTTCGTATCGGAATCCGTTTCTCCTCTTTTTATTTTCCTCTTCGATTTAATTCGTTTTCCGGTTGGTTCCTTTCTCTCGTTATTTTTTTCCTTTCGTTTTTTCTGTTATTCCGTCACAGTTACGTTTCCGCTGGTTTTCTGATCCGGTTTCGATCGTGTCGATTTCGCTTCTCTTCAGGTTCTATTTCTTTTCGGTTACGGATGCTATTTCCTCAGTTCGTCTTCTGTTCCATTCCTGTTTCGTTCCGTTTAGTCTGCGACATTTCCCGTCTCCGTTCCGTTTCGTTTCGATACGTTTAATTTCCCTTCCGTTTCCTTTGTTACTGTGTTCCATTTTGTTCCGTTCCGATTTTAGTTGGTGTATAATTTGTTTTTGTTTCGATCTCCGTTCCTGCTCTTTTTTATTTTCCGATTTTGTTCCGTTTTCCTGTTGGATTTCCCACTGTTTCCTGGTTACTTCAGGCACATGCTCTACCACTCTCTGAGACAACAACACTTCATGCAAGGGTATCCATAAGCCTAATGCCCTAATAGCAATAAATTTTCTTGTGTACAGAAATATTGCAAAAGTGGACCAAGCTTGACTAAAAATATATGGACGCAACAGCAAGCAAAGTGAAGCACAGTCTCTAACAGCTGTGTGTTGAACCCTTACCCTGCTGAAGTGCAGAATAGGTGAGTTCCAAATAATGGCAGCAGATGGCTGATGGGATTTAATGGGCGTTTCAAGGGTAAAAAAATAGGTTTCCGCACTGTGGAGATACACAGTGTTATGTGCTGAGAGAGGGGAGAGACTGAGCGGTGGCCGATAGTGTTGTGTGCTGAGAGAGGGTAGAGACGGAACGGTGGGCAAGTGTTGTGTGGTGAGAGGGAAGAGGCTGAGCGGTGGGCGATACAGTATTGTGTGCTGAGACAGGGGAGTAACAGCGGTGGGCGATAGAGTTGTGTGCTGACAGAGGGGAGAGACTGAGCGGTGTGCTATAGTGTTGTGTGCTGAGAGAGGGGAGAGACTGAGCGGTGGGCGATAGTGTTGTGTGGCGAGAGAGGAGTGAAACTGAGCGGTGGGCGACACAGTGTTGTGTGGTGAGAGAAGAGAAACTGAGCGGTGGACGTTATTGTTGTGTGCTGAGAGAGGGGAGAAATTGTGCGGTGGGCGATGGTTTTGAGGGGTGAGAGGGGATAAATTGAACGGTGGGCGATAGAGTTGTTTGCTGAGAAACGGGAGAAACTGCGGTGGGCGATACAGTGTTGTGTGCTGATAGAGGGGAGAAACTGAGCGGTGGGCGATACAGTGTTGTGTGCTGAGAGAGGGGAGAAACTGCGGTTGGCGAAACAGTGTTGTGTGCTGATAGAGGGGAGAAACTGAGCGGTGTGCGATACAGTGTTGTTTGCTGAGAGAGGGGAGAGACATAGCGTTGGGCGATAGTGTTGTGTGCTGATAGAGGTCAGAAACTGAGCAGTGGGCGATAGTGTTGTGTGCTGATAGAGGTCAGAAACTGAGCAGTGGGCGATAGTGTTGTGTGTCGAGAGAGGGAACAAATTGTGCGGTATGCGATACTGTGATGTGCACTGGTAGAGGGGAGAAACTGAGCGGTGGGAGATATAGTGTTGTGTGTTGAGACAGGGGAGAAACTGCATGGTGGGTGATAGAGTGTTGTGTGCTGATAGAGGGGAGTAAGTGAGCGGTGGCAATACTGTTTTGTGGTGAGACTGAGGGGAGCGATACAGTGTTGTGTGCTGAGACAGTGGAGAGACTGAGCGGTCGGCGATACCGTGTTGTTTGCTAATAGAGGGGTGAAACTGAGCGGTGGGCGGTACAGTTTTGTAAGCTGAGACAATGGTGGAGACTGAGCGGTGTGTGATACAGTGTCGTGTGCTGAGACAGGGAGAAACTGATCGGTGGGCGATAGTGTTTTGTGTTGAAAGAAGGGAGAGCCTGAGCGGTGGGTTAAAGTATTGTGTGCTGAGTGATGGGAGAGGCTGAGCGGTGGGCGATAGTGTTGTGTGGTGTGAGAGGGGAGAGACTTAGCTGTGGGCCATACAGTGTTGTGTGCAGAGATGGGGAGTCACTGAGCGTTGGGCGATACATTTTGTGCTAATAGAAAGTAGAACCTGAGCGGTGGCGTTACAGTGTTGTGTGCTGAGACAGGGGAGAGACTGAGCAGTGGGAGATTCAGTGTTGTGTTCTGATAGATTGGAGAAACTGAGCGGTGGGCCAAAGTGTTGTTTGCTGTGAGAGAGGAGAGACTGAGCGTTGGGCCTTACAGTGTTGTGTGCTGAGAGGGGGGGGAGAGGCTGTGCGGTGGGCGATACAGTGTTGTGTGCTAATAGAAGGGCGGACATTGAGCGGCGGAGAGAGGTTTGAAAATGAGCGGCGGGCGATAGTGTTGTGTTGTGAGGGGAGAGACAGCGGTGGGCGATACATTGTTGTATGCTAATAGAAGGGAGAACCTGAGCGGTGGGAGATATTTTTGTATGCTGTGAGAGGGGAGAAAATGAGCGGTGGGCGATAATGTGTGCTGGGAGAGGGGAGAGACAGCGGTGGGGGATAGTGTTGTGTGCTGAGAGAAAGGAATGACTAAGGGTTGGGCGATAGTGTTTCTGTTGAGAAAGGGTAGAGACTGAGCGGTGGGAGATAGTGTTTTGTGGTTAGAGAGGGGAGAGACTGAGCGGTGGGCAATAGTGTTGTGTGGTGAGAGCTGGGAGAGAGTAGGTGGTGGGCGATATGTTTGTGTGCTTAGACAGGAAAGAATCTGAGCGGTGGGCGATAGAGTTTTGTGTGCTGATGGGAGAAACTGAGCGTTGTCAGATAATGTGTTGTGAGAGAGGGGAGAATCTGAGCGGTGGGCCATAGTGTTGTGTGGTGAGTCAGGGGAGAAATTGTGCGGTGGGCGATGGTGTTGTGTGGTGAAAGGGGAGAAACTGAGCGGTGTGCGATACAATGTTGTGTGCTGAGAGCGGGCAGAAATTATGCGATGGGCGAAGCAGTGTTGTGTGCTGATAGAAGGGAGAAAATGAGCGGTGTGTTGTACAGTGTTGTTTGCTGATAAGAGGTTAGGAATTGCTTTGGACGATACAGTGTTGTGTTCTGATAGAGAAAAAATATGATTGTTCGGCGATTTTTGTGTGCGGATAGAGGGGAGAAACTGAGCAGTCGGCGATACAGTGTTGTGTGTTGAGAGGGGGGAAAGAATGAGCGGTGGGCGATACAGTGTTGTTTGCTAATAGATGGGTCAATGTGAATGGTGGTCGATACAGTGTTATGTGCTAAGACAAGGGGGAGACTGAACGATGGGTGATACAGTGTTGTGTGCTGAGAGAGGGGAGAAAATAATCGGAGGGCGATAGTGTTGTATACTGAGAGGGGGGAGCGCGTGAGCTGTGGGCGATAGTATTGTGTGCTGAGAGAGGGGAGAGACAGCGGTGGGCGATAGTGCTATTTGCTGAAAGTGGGAAGAGACTGAACGGTGGGCGAGAGTTGTGCGCAGAGAGAGGGGAGAGACTGAGCGCCGGGCGATAGTGTTTTGTGGTGAGAGAGCGGAGTGACTGAGCGGAGGCGATAGTGTTGTGTGGTGAGAGAGGGGTGAGACTGAGCGGTGGGCGATATTGTTTTTTGCTGAGACATGGAAGATACAGAGCCGTGGGCGATAAAGTGTTGTGTGCCGATGGGAGAAACTGGGCGGAGGGCGATAATATTGTGGTGAGAAAGGGAAGAACCTGAGCAATGGGCGATATCATTTTGTGGTGGGAGAGGAGAGAAACTGAAAGTGAGAGGTACAGTGTTGTGTGCTGAGAGAGGGGAGAAACTGAGTGGTGGGCGATAATGTTGTGTAGTGAGAGAGGGGAGAATTATAGTGTTGTGTGGTGAGAGGGTAGAAACTGATTGGTGGGCGATACAATGTTGTGTGCTGAGAGAGGGGAGGAACAGAGTGTTGGGCGATAGAGTGTTGTGTGTCGAGAGGGGGAGAATCTGTGTGGTGGGCGATACATTGTTGAGTGCTGAGACAGGGGTATAACTAAGCGGTGGGAGATAATGTGTTTTGAAAGAGGGGAGAAACTGAACGTTGGGCGATAAAGTGTGTTGGGTGAGGGGAGAAACTAAATGGTGGGCGATAATGATGTGTAGTGAGAGAGATGAGAAACAGAGCGTTGGGCGATTGTGTTGTGTGGAGGGAGAGGAGGAAACAGCTGTGGGCGTTATAGTGTTATGTGCAGATAGATGGGAGAAACTGAGCAGTGGGCGATAGAATGTTGTTTTGAGAGATGAGAAAAACTGAACGGTGGGCGATACAATGTTGTGTGCTAAGAAAGGGGAGAAATTTTGCCGTGGGCGATACAGTGTTGTGCGCTTAGAGAGTGGAGAAACTGAGCGTTGGGCAATACAATTGTAAGTGCTGGTAGATAGGAGAAACTGAGCTGTGGGCAATAAAGTGTTGTGTGTTGAGAGTGGAGAGAAACTGATCGGTGGGCGTTTGTGTTGTGTGCTGAGAAAGGGGAAAAATTGTGCGCTGGGCGATATTGTTGTGTGGTGAGAGAGGGGAGAAACTGAGCGGTGGGCAATAGACTTATGTGGAGAGAGAGGGGAGAAACTGAGTGGTAGGTGATAGATTTTTGTGTGGTGAGAGAGGGGAGAAACTGACCGGTGGGCGATAGATTGTTTTGTTTTGAGAGAGGAGAGAAATTGAGCGGTATGGCGATACAGTGATGTGTACTGGTAGAGGGGAGAAACTGATCCGTGGCGATACAGAGTGTGCTGGGAGAGGGTAGAAAATGTGCGGTTGGCCATATATTGTTTTGTGCTGATAGAGGGGAGGAACTTATCGGTGGGCGGTACAGTGTTTTGTGCTGAGAGAGAGAGAAGAAACACTGCGGTTGGCGATACAGTATTGTGTGCTGATAGATGGGAGAATCTGGTCGGTGGGTGAAATTTTTTTGTGGTGAGAGCGTGAGAGATTGAGCGGTGGGAGTTAGTGTTGTGTGTTGAGAGAGGTGAGAAACTGAGCGGTGGGCGATAGAGTGTTGTGTGCGGAGAGACTGCAGAAACTGATCGGTGGGCGATACAGTATTTGGTGCTGATAGAGGGGACTAACTGAGCGGTAGGAGATACAGTTGTGTGCTGATAAAGGGAGAATCTGAGCGGTGGGCGATAGAGCTGTGTGGTGAGATAGATGAGAGACTGAGCGGTGGGCGATAAGTTTGTATGTTGAGAGAAGGGAGAAACTGAGCTGTGGGCGATAGAGTGTAGTTTGCTGAGAGAGGAGAAAAACTGAACTTTGTGTAATACAGGGTTGTGTGCTGATAGAAGGTACAAAATGAGCGGTGGGCGATAGTAAAATATGGTGAGAGGCGACAGACAGAGCGGTGGCCCATGCAGTGTTGTGATGCTGAGAGGGTTTATAGACTGAGCGGTGGGCGATTCATTGTTGTGTGCTAATGGACGGGAGAACTTGAGCGATGGGCGATACAGTGTTGTAACCTGAGACAGGGGACAGACTGAGCGGTGGATGTTACAGTATCCTGTTCTGAGAGAGGAGAGAAACTGAGCAGTGGGCGATAGTGTTGTGTGCTGTAAGAGGGGAGAGCCTGAGCGGTGGGCGATAATGTTGTGTGCTGGAGGATGGAAGAGACTGAGCGGTGTTGGATAGTGTTGTGTGCTGAGAGAGGGGAGAGACTGAGCAGTGGGCGATAGTGTTGTTTACTGAGAGAGGGTAGAGCCAGAGCGGTGGGGGATAGTGTTGCGCGGTGAGAGGGGAGAGACTGAGCGGTGGGCTATAATGTTTTGTGCCTTGACAGGGAAGAACCTGAGCGTTGGGCGATACAGTGTTGTGTGCTGATGGGAGAAACGGAGCGGTGGGTAATAGAGTGTTGTGTGCTGATGGGAGAAATTGAGCGGTGGGCGATACAGTGTTGTGTGCTGATGGGAGAAATTGAGCGGTGGGCGATACAGTGTTGTGTGCTGATGGGAGATACTGAGCGGTGGGCGATAATGTTGTGTACTGAGATGGAGAAACTGAGTAGCGGGCGATAGTGTTGTGTGGTGAGAGATGGTAGAAATTGTGCGGTGAGCGATAGAGATGTGTGCTGAAAGAGGGGAGAATCTGAGCGGTGGGCGAAAGAGTGTTCTGTTTTGAGATAGGAGTGAAAATGTGCGGTTGGCGATAGTGTTATGTGCTGAGAGAGGGTAGAAATTGTGCGGTGGGCGGTAGTGTTGTGTAGTGAGAGAAGGAAGCGCCTGAGCTGTGGGAGATACAACGTTGTGTGCTGATAGAGGAGAGAAACAGTGCGGTGGGCGATACATTGTTTTGTGCTGAGAGAGGTGAGAAACTGTGCGGTAGGCGATAGAGGTTTGTGTGCTGAGACGGGGAAGAAACTGAGCGGTGGGCGGTACAGTGTTGTGTGCTGATAGATGGGAGAAACTGAGCTGTGGGCTGTAATGTTTTGTGGTGAGAGGGGGTGGAATCTCATCGGTGGGCGATATAGTGTTATGTGCTGATAGAGGGAGAAACTGAGCAATGGGCGATACAGCGGTGTGTTGAGAGAGGGAAGAATTTGTGCGGTGGGCGATGCAGTGTTGAGTGCTGATGAAGGGGAAAAACTGAGCGGTGGGCGATACAGTGTTGTATTCTGACAGAGGGGAGATACTGAGCAGTGAGCGATACAGTAGTGTGTTGAGAGAGGGGAGAAATTGTGCGGTGGTCGATAGTGTAGTGTGGTGAGGTAGGGGAGAAACTTAGCAGTGGGCCATACAGTGGTGTGTTGAGAGAGCGGAGAATTATTGCTTTGGGCGATTGTGTTATATGCTGATAGGGGGAAGAATCTGGGCAGTGGTCTATGGAATGTTTTGTGCTGAGAGAGTGGAGGTACTCTTCGTTAGGCGATAGAGTGTTATGTGCTGATAGAGGGGTGAAACTTAGCATTGGGCGATACAGTGTTTTGTGTTGAGAGAGGGGGAATCTTTGCGGTGGGCGATAGTGTAGTGTGGTGAGAGGGGAGAAATTGAGCGGTGGTCGATACAGTGTTGTCTGCTGAGCGAGGGAAAAACTGGGCGGTGGGCGGTGCAGTGTTTTGTGTTGAGATAGATGAGGAACAGAGCGGTGGGCGATAGTGTTATGTGCAGGGAGAGGGGAGAGACTGAGCGGTGGGCGATACAGTATTGAATGCTGAGAGAGAGGAGAACCTGAGCGGTGGTCAATACAGTTTTGTGTGCTGAGACAGGGAACAAACTGAGCGGTGGGCGATACAGTGTTGTGTGCTGTAGATAGGGGAAAACCTGAGCGGTTGGCCTAACAGTATTTGTGTTGAGAGAGGGGGAATCATAGCGGTGGGTGGTAGAGTGTTGTGTGCTGATAGAGGTGAGAAACTGATCGGTGGGCGGTAGGGTGTTGAGTGCTGTTAGAAGGGAGAATCTGAGCGGTGGGCGATACAGTGTTGTATGCTGATAGAGGGGAGAAACTGAGCGGTGGGCGTTAGAGTGTTGAGTGCTGAGAGAAGGGAGAATCTGAGCGGTGGGCGATACAGTGTTGTATGCTGATAGAGGGGAGAAACTGAGCGGTGGGCGTTAGAGTGTT
>Ga0123352_10014168_pt1 | contig 12684 bp, 8 predicted proteins | sample TergutLab28metaG_FD_89700 | JGI IMG/M metagenome (GOLD analysis project Ga0123352, IMG submission 89700) | Labiotermes labralis P1 segment gut microbial communities from Petit-Saut dam, French Guiana - Lab288 P1 | ecosystem: Host-associated > Arthropoda: Insects > Digestive system > Gut ... | reverse complement strand
TACGCCTAGGTCTCCCCAGTGGTCTCTTTCCCTCCGGTTTCCCCACCAAGACCCTATACGCCCCCCTCTCCTCCCCCATACGCGTCACATGCCCTGCCCATCTCATTCTTCTCGATTTTATCAACCGCACAATATTGGGTGAGGAGTACAGATCACTTAGCTCCTCGTTACGTAGTCTCCTCCATTCCCCCGTTACCTCATCCCTCCTAGGTCCAAATATTCTCCTCAACACCATATTCTCAAACGCCCTCAGCTTCCTTTCCTCCCTCATTGTCAGCGACCAAGCTTCACACCCATACAATACAACCGGCAAGATTATAGTTCTATATATCTTAATCTTTGATTTCCTGGACAGCAATCTGGAAGACAAAAGATTCTGCACCGAATGATAGCAAGTATCTCCTGACCTGAGTCTACTCTTTATTTCTTCCCGAATAGAATTTTGAAATGTTAAAGTTGTTCCCAAATATTTAAACTCTTCCGCCCTCTCGAAGGTACTATTATCAATCCTCACCCTGTGATTTTGTCCTGCATTAAGAGCAATTATAGCCAGTAAATATAAAATTTGTTTTCAAACAGAAATAATTTTTCTAAATATGTCTACATCTCTGCAGACCATGTTTTCCACTCTCATGCATCTGGATGAAGGAGAGATTTTGTATATAACGTAGAATGTAGGGGGGTTTCTAACATTATGAACTGGAACACAGAGCCCAGTGTGGGGTCCAAAAGGGATGAACAGTTTCTTAAACCAATATTAATATTACTAATGGACAGTGCATCAAAGTACTGTCTTCTTTTGAAGTTGAAATGTGTCATCATAACTAAAATGATCATGGAACAAGAAATGGTTTGAAGCAGAGATACAAATTTCTGCTTGATGTGTTAAAGATTTTTTGTTTCTGTAGATATAACTGAATTCCAAGCACCTGAAGCATATTCCATCGTGGATCTAATTCAGGTAACATACAACAACAATCAAAAATTGATTGTAGAAAAGGAATATGTTATAGATCGAACAGAGCCTAATATTTCAATTGATTAAGAAAGAATATAATCAGTGTGTTGAAAAAAATGTAATTTGAATCTTAAGTCTTTGATAGTGTCAGTACAAATCACAGAAATGTCACAGAGTTTGCGAGGATCTGTTTTTCTAGCAAAAGTGATGACTTTTGTTCTTTCAATGTTCAGTTTCATGAATTTAGCTTCACACCAACTTTGTATACAGTCAAGTTCAGGTTGCATCACAGTGCAATCATTCAGTGAAATAATAACAAGAACAGTTTTGATGTCATCAGCAAAGATAAGACATCTGGAATATTTAATTACATAGCAAAGATAATTCATAAAATATGGTGGGTGTTGAAGTACTCCAGAAATAACTGCAAAACAGGTGATGAAATAATTCCCGAAATACATACAAAAGACCGACAGTTGGTTATGTAGCTGAGAAACCACCTGACGAAACCATCAGAAAAGCCAAAAGTGGTTAGTTCTTTAAAAAGAATAAAATGTGGAACAAGGTCAGATGGACTTCTAAGATCACAATAAATAGTACCACTTGATGATGAGACGTAACTAAGTAGAAACATAATGTAAAGAGATGGTCAAGTTTGTGGCTGTGGATTTAGATTTAAGAGAGATACATTGGCAAGAATTCAATTTCAGCTTCAAGAAATGCAATAAATATTCATGTACTACAAATTCAAATACTTCACAGAATTTACTAAAGACAAATATATAGGTCTATAATAACTAACAAGGGCCATGATAAATAATAATGGTGAAGAAAGTGATGACAACAATGAAATGTTTTCATTGGTCCACCAAAATTAGCAAATTCATTTCCCTTTGCAGGACAAAGTCATCATGCAAAGGTAGCCAGTAGACTGAAAAGAAATATGGAGAATGCCTGTTTCAGAACTTTAGCCTTCCAGCCTTATAAGATTACATTTTTACCTGAAAATGTGATTATATACATGTAGTTTGATGGACATACACTGAACAATTCAGAGGAATCTGCTTGCGTTCATCTTCTGTGTACAGATCATCAAATTTGACTATAATTTTACCTATTTTGCACAAATATAGAAATTTGTTTTCTACTCTAAGTGAAGAATGCAGATGGACGGTGTTTGAGAGCAGGCTGAGAGGAGAATATATGGACAGAGTGAGGAAGTGACTTGAGGATAATGAGAATCTTCAAAATTTGTGCTCCCTATCATATATTATGAAGTTGATAAAATCAAGGTGGATGAGAATGGTGACATACTGAATGTGCATAGGGAAATGTGAGCTGCATGCAAGCAAAGAAACCACTTGGATTAACATTTCTGTAACACAAGGTATGAGGATGCAGACTACAGACACCTGGTTCAGATTATGATCCAGTGACAGGTCCTTATAAATATATAATGAATGTCTGGGTTGCATAAACCATCATTTTTCAACTTACTGCAGGACCAAGAGAATTTTCTCTTCTCCATATTGTCCAGACTTCTTTCTTACTTTTACACTGAGTACTAGAAACTTATCAGTTTCTTGAGTGGCTGCAGTATGAAGTTGACCAGTCACTTCCATTTAGTGTCAAGGTTGAAGATGATTGGAGCTGTATCTCCAGTCCCCATATATCTTCATTGCATGTGCAAGAAATTTACCTTTAGTTTGCATAGAAAGTGTGGAATTTTATAACCAGCTGAGTAACTACCAGGTACAGAAGAAGGACTTTGGGCTATGGACTTAGATGATTTTCTTACAGATTTTAATATGCAAATTTGTTGTGCTAGAAGGTAAAAGCCATAAAGATTACCGTAGGAGTGGACTGAGATGTGAATGTGAACGATTAAGCAGGTATAATGAGCATTTCGAGAATCTAAAATTAATGACAATGCCATAATAAAATAAGTAACATGAAGAGTGTCAAAATGTAAATACTGATCATTGTTTGAATGTTGCTATACTACAGAGCAACTCAGAACATGTAACCAACAGTCTGGTAACAATGTAAGAGACCACAGGACAGGAATGACTGTCTTGTGGCAAAGTGATCTGGAAACAATAGTTACACAAATATTAAAATCAAATTTACAGGAACCTAAACAATAGAAGTCAAATTACAATACCATGAGTTAAACACTGCAGTGATCATAACATTATTTTTTCTTGTATTTTGTTAAGTGTTCACCATATCAAAAAGGGTAGCACATAAAAGTTACAGATCTTAATTTTGCCAATATTTTACGCATGAATCAGATAGGCCACATCTGAAAAAATAAGTAAAGTTGTATTTTATCTTCCTGTAAAGTAGCAATTGCATCAGACTGATGCAAATAACATTAATCTTGCATTCCAGAGATTTCCGAGTATTAATTTCCCTAAAACACATACACTAACTCTAAAGATGTACAGTACCATCCCCAATGCATTTACTTGAAAAATGCCATAAGCTGGAGTTATGATTAAATCTGCCAGTGTGAGGATATGACATTCAAATTATGGTTCTTAGGTGATGCTGACCATGCAGTCCCACCGACATCTGACATGGGGCCCACACTAAGTCCCAACACCACGTGGTCCCCAATGACTGCCGCATCTGCATCTGCTCAGCCTCACCATCACCACCGCAACATGGCCACACCACCCCCTGCCAGCCTTATGAACTCAAACCATACCAGTGCAGCTGCTGGAATAACCAGCTTCAGCCACCAATCTGGGTTCATGCCCCAGACCAGGCCTCATCACCATCAGCCATTCTACTCTTGGTACTAGGCACATCAAGATACATTACACTGTTAACTACGAGACCCACAAGCCAAGACTGTAAACATAATGGCTTTCCACTGTAATGTGTAGGGTCTCATTCATCACAGCTATCAGCATAAGATGAAGATGATTTGGTTTGCTATTAATTTACCCACTTTTTGAAGTCTGCAGCAGTGATCAGTTGTAACAATATTGGTATGACCAATTAATATATAATACCAGAATGCTAATCAAATCTCAGTTTAATGCAACAGTGTTACGTAAATAAACCATATTTAAGAATCAGATTCTGTTCTTCTGGAATGTGATGTTGCAACAATGGTAATGCAATCCAGATGTTTCAAGGTAACATAGTGTCCCCCTTTTCAAGGGTCAATAGGTCCTTTTCTTCTGTGAACTACTGACCCTTAAAGATATGGGTAATGTATTGCCTTGAAACACTGGGATTCAATTACTCAGACAAGGAGTGTCACATTCCAGAAGAGTTGAATCCCAGTTCCACCACTGCAAGAACCTCAAAACACACATAATTAACGTTTATAGGCCACATGTTCCACTACTGCAGTGGTGCACACATGTGATCTGGCTGGCTGGGTTATAGTTTTGGTATGTAATCTGCCTTTTCAGTTTCACTTGCTAAATTTCTGCCATGTTGTTGACTGAACCATATTCACTGAGGTATAAACTTGTTCATTGTCAATGAAGATACACTTAATCAGAATTAAGGTAATTTTAACACACTAATAACAGAAGTGAATTTACAAATCTGAAAGCAGCAGATAAGGAAAAACAGGCATAGTGTAAAATGAATATGCCACAGGTAAATTCAGAGCTAATAGTCTAACAAAGGATAGAACAACAAACAGAAAAGTGACACAAATGCTATCAGATAATTAATATTTGCAAAAACAAGGCACAATAAACAAAAGAAATTTGGGGGTGTGGGGATAGAATGCCTTAAATTTCAATGATCTTTAGTGAGCTATTTGCAGTGATGACAGGTACCTATCATTCAGTTAAAAACACTCCATCATCTGCATTCTAGCCAGTCAAATTCAGTCATACTTGTCAAGGAACATGGCAGAGCAAGTGATCACTGAAAATTAGAAATAGTTACTCGGTAGCCAGTGAAATGTACAAAGCAACATCATTCAGCTACAAGGCAGCTCAAGTGATTGCTGTTACCCAGAAATGGATGCTGAGTAGTCAATAAAATATGCACAGTAATACCAGTCACAGCTGGTGGCAGTTCAAGTGACCCTGTAGCCCCAAACCAGATGCTGCATAGCTAGTGAAATGTAACCAGAAAATACAGTCAGTGCTACATGAAATACAATAACCATTAATTCAATCAAATATTTAGTGAATGTCAGTGACAGTGAATTTTAAGCAACAGTGACAAAATTGCTGTTGTCATTGTACCATTTGTCTCTAATAGTTTGGATCTTCCAGATAACATGAAATAAACATTTTGTGTTACATCATTAGTTTCATGCATAGCATTGTTTTGATGATGTAGACCAGTGAACACTGTATGTGAAATATGCATATTTATTTGCATTGTTGTGTTAATGTCACATAACTGGTTACTGTATGAAGCTTTTACATTCAGGTTATGTCGTAAAAAATGGACAGACATATTTTTGCAAGAGGGACCTGGTATTTTGGAGCCCTGACAACTCAGATAATTAATTTTTATTATTTATAGTCATTTGTAAGTGTACAATATTTGGCAGAATATCAAATGAGGGATCAAGTTCTTGTAGGTGTCCAAAGTTTTTCTTGAAAAGTCTCGGTATTGCTAACTGAATATGGGTGCCCTGACAAGCTTCAATTGTGATAGCAAGCAATCCCATTCATTAAATTCCTGCACGAAAGTAGAATACAGCTTACTGGAAGACAATTTGTTGACTCAGAATGTCAGTAAACTGTTTTAGCAACAAATATTATTTGTCATTTAAATGTTCTTTTAAGTCTGATGTGAACAGTTCCAGTATGATGTGCAGTTCACTGCTTTGCACGTTTTCAAAACTTAAGTCAATGTAGGGAGGGCCAGCATTCTAACTGATAGCCTACTTATTTTTCTAAGGTTAGGTGAGCCATGTCACATTGCACCACTGCATAAATATTTGTATTATCCCCATTAGAGGCTCTAAAAGTGACAAATTTTTCAAGATTTTAAAATTGTGGTGAATGTAAAGTTATCCCTGTGCATACCATGAAGGTATACAGGAGGAGTAGAGGCTCCATCCATTCTTAACCTCCGCAGTATATGGAGTTGAGTGGTGAACTTCAGTCACAGGGAAAGAATCTGTGATACTAACTGAATAGGAGGCCAGGTGGGATCTACAGCCAGTCTGGAAAATTTCAAGAATAAGCGAATTTCTTGCACCTGCTGGGAATCAAACCCCAGACTCCCCAGCCCATAGTCTAGTCATACTGACTATGCTATAATGGCTTGTTTTTTAAATTATGACAAATACTATAATTCCATGTTAAACATATCATGGCATCACAGCTGTGTAATGTATATATACATACCCTCAGTTAATAGAGCTTCACACCACAAAACACAGTGTGTCATGGGTGCTCAACATCTTACTGTGTCAGCCAGTTCAGTACCTACAAAAGCTGGCACAGTCTACTTTTTTCAAAAAGCATGATGACAAGATAGTGCAGCTGCACATGTGGACTACTATGCATGCTTCAAGCATAAACAAGTGATTCTCAACATGCTGTACATGGAATTTGCCAGAAAATATGAATAATTGTGTTATTCTATGTTCCAGTATTATTGTACAGTGAAATCATACAAATTAAAACAGTGATATGCAAGGTGCTGCCATATGTCTCTGCTGTGTACAAGTGTCAATTATATATGTCTGTTCTAATTCCACAGCTGAAATTCAGATTCACGCAAATAACTTGCAAAATATGATGTAATGGGTGAGGCTTACGACAGTGACTATAAAAGATATCTACCATCTGGGATGTAACATCACGTAATGTGATAAATATGTACTACCGTTTGAGATAAAAACACACCACATCCACTTAGGTATACATCTACCAATTTACATGGTGTCACATCCCAGATAACTGTTGTCTTTGTGATGTAATAATTTAAAAAAACGGCACTGGGAGATTTGGGAAGACAGAACAGACCTACAAGGAAAAAATATTCTCAAAAAAGTATAATTTGAGGTAGGATGATGAAGTTTGGTAACTGTTGCTGTGGAGTGAGACATGGGCAGAACACCACAAGATGTGCCTTATGTAGAATTTGTAAACAAAGGCAGGTGCACACCCCTATATAATCAGACACTTCACAGCCACCTACTTTGGTACTGTCCTCCCATATCCACTTTGCACCAAAATGTATTTGTTTATTGATTCCACTTAGTGACATGTAACTTTTCATAAGTTCCTACACTTAATTAACCCAATTACAACAAGAAAAGAAGAGTTGATTCAAAGGTGCCCTTTCTCTCCCTTTTCCATTCACTTCTCTTCCTACAAGAAAACTTATTTTCCTTGTCACTTTGTTTAAGATTTAATTCCTTCCTCCAGGCTGAGGCAAATTTTTCAGTCATATGAAGGCACAGAAAACAAATGTTTCGTATAGATTTAAAATTTATTATTTTGGACGACAGTAACTATTTCTGAATAATTTTTTTTATATGACACATTGGATTCAGAAAAACAACTTGAACCATAACTCAAGTGGTCAGCCAGGCCTGCTCAACAATCCCAGAATGACTTCCAAGGATGGCCCATGTGGAATTTGTCCAGAACAAACTAGGGTTCTGGCAGGTTCTTCAATGAACACTTTTGTTTTCCCTTGTCAATTATCATTCCACCAATGCTCTATACTTGCCTATCTATTAGGGATATTACAGTAGTCCACAGTACCATGGAACTCATTATCACTCCACTGCTGATATTAGGGCTGAACTTCTAAGTGCCTTCTCTGTCCCTGTCTACTGACGATAATACAAAATACCATTCCTTGTGGGGGGTACGCAGTGGCGCAGTTGGTTTAGGCACTGCACTACAAGCCGGAAGGTCGCGGGTTCGATTTCCGATGGTGTCCTTGGAATTTTTCATTGACATTCTGGCCACCCCATGGCCCTGAGGTCAACTCAGCCTCTAACAGAAATGAGTACCAGGAATATTTCCTGGTGGGTTAAGGTGGCCAGTGAGTAAGGCTGACAAACTTACAACCTTCATGTGCCAATTATCTTGAAATCTGGGAGCCTCAATTTCCTGGAACCCTCTGGACCTGTCCACGCCTGTAATGGGATTGCTTTACCTTAACCTTTACCTTTTACTATTCCTTGTGTCCTCCAACCAGTTATCCCACTTGGTCTCCGGACAACAATATATTCAGTAATGGTAGGCGTGTTTTAAATCTGCTGATAAACAAGTGGGGTGTATGCCTGTCTTGACACAAGTTGTTAGTTATTAAAGTAATATCTCCTCACCATAGACTAGCATGGCACTGGGAATGTATCATGATCACCAAATAAAGGTATTTATCACATTTACAAGTTCTTTGTGTCCAGTATATCAGCCCACTGCATTGTGGAATGCATCAATGACACATCTTCCTATGATTTGTATTCCCAACATGAAGGCAGTGTGTTCTTCAAAATCATTGGATGATGACGATGTTGTAAAAAAAAAAACAACACAATACTGTCACCATCACAAAGACTTACAAACCCATGTTCACTTTATTCACTGATATACAATCCATAGATCCTGACTTGGTTAATTTTGGTTAGTGACAATCACCTACAGGAACATCATGTGATCTGTGGGTTTAGATTGTCATGTGAGACAGGTAAAATCACTGGTATTTGTACCAAGATGCAAATGTTCACATTCACACAGAATCAGTAATTTCAAGTCTCCAGGTGCCTTCAAAGCAGAAGGATTCCCACTATTTATTATGAAGGTGTTGTGGTATTCCATGACTCTATATTTCCACTAGATGGTTTACCAGATATTGTGTGCAATTGGTTTGCACTGAATCACCTGCCAGTACAGCATCCAGTAGGTAGATTAATCAGGAAGGAGATGCAAGGAAGCAGTAGTATCTAATTTTGCCTCTAGGAGCTGAGAAAATTCAGATGTTATAACTAATATTCACACACATATTAATTGTACCGCTCATTTACACACATTGCACAACATATGCAAGCCCACAAATATATATTTTTGCAATGTCCAAGAAAATATGGGCATATTACATTTTCATTAAACTGGTATGGACACCAAGCCATCAGAGGCTACCACCTACAATACCAGCATAATTATATGGAATAGCAGCAAAACCAGGGATTTGAAATGTACAGCTAAGGGCGCCTTCTTGTGGTGCAGGTAGACTGTGATACTGAAAGGTTTATGGTCCAGCTCAATAAAGCTGCTATGCACATTGTACAATATAAAAGACTACAGGAACTAACAACTGTAGAAGCAATTGTAGACTGGAGGACCACTAGTACACAAAAGGAAAAGTGGATACTGCACATAACATAATAACAAGTATTTTACAAAAACAAATAAATGAAGGCAAAAAAGAAAATCAGTAATTAAGTAATTAGTGAATACCAAGAAGAGCACTGAAGGCAAAATGTAGCCTGGAAATAACCACTAATCACCTTGCAACACACCTAATATATATTTGCACATACATAAATAAAAGAAAGATTGAATAGCTGAATAAATAAACAAACAAATGAATGAATGAATGATTGGATGAATAAATAAATAAATAAATTGATTGATAAATAAATAAGTAAATAATAATAATAAATACGAAAATGAATGAATGAATGAATAAAAATAAAGAAATATATAAATAAATGAATAAGCAAATAAGTAAACGTATACAAGCATACAAAGAAACAAACGAATGAACAAATAAATGAATAAGTAAATGATGAATGAGTGAATGAATGAATAAAGGGATAATCAGATGTATAAATGAGCGAATAAATAAAAGAATATAAAAATAAATAAATCAAATAAATAGATAAATACATACATAAATAAATAAATAAACAAAAATAAACAAATAAATAAATATCATAATGCGAAATATCCTTCAAATGAACTTTTAACGTAATAATTCATGGTCATAAAATTTGAGTTTTATATTGGCTCTGAGGACTGCGCTTTTCTGCGTTATTGCGCAGCGAGTGTCGGTGTAATTAACTGGTAAGAAATTACCACTATTCGCTGCGTAATAACGCAGAAGGGCGCAGTTCTCATCTTCTTCGCGGCGGAAGCCTAAAATTACGCATAGGTCTAAGCTCTGTACATTTTAATTAAATTATGTTACCTGCAGTAGAATTTTTAGTACTCCCAAAACAACATAACGTGTTTAAGAGGATCTCCCTGATGATGGCTCACAGACCAAAGTATGCTGAAAAGACTTGAGGAGAATTCTGAGATATACAGGCAACTGTTAATTTTTTTAACTTGTTTTTTTTAACGTAGTAACAACACCTTACCATTGACGAATTCCTCTTCAAAGTTTTAAGCATAAATCTTGGCACTGTGGTATGTAAGGAAACAGGATTCTTGGGTTCTCCTCGTAACTGATTTCACATTTATAAGCAAATAATTTCTGTCATTTTCTAAACAGTTTATTAACCTCATCACAGCGCTCCTTTTGTGGCACATTTACGACGTCATCTTTTATGTGCGTTCGCAAAATTGCGAAAAGCGACTACTAGCTACGTTATGTCTGTCCGTCCTTCTGTCTGTCCGTATGGAACAATTCGACTTCCACTGGACGGTTTTCGTGAAATCGAAAATATGTCCAGAATCACTTTCATGGTATTGTTAGGATATGTAAATCTGTCCAGAATACTGAAGTTACATTAAAATCTAACAAGAAATAAAAGGTAGGTTACATGAAGATTTACGAACATCTGTGATAATATCTCGGTCAGTTGTTCTTAGAATGAGAAACGTTTCAGGCAGAAGATGGAAAGAAAATTAAAACACACGGTTTACGTTCAATTTTGTTGCCCGAAAATCGTGCCGTTTATGAGATAATGTGAAAAAAAAAGAATGCTAGAGGCGGACAGACGTCAGATGACAATACGGCGTAGAAAACTACGGCAATAGTACAGACGCACGCTCATAATACAGGGCGTTTCATAATGTACTCCGGGATTACAAAAATGTATTATAGGAAAACCGCAGGACACGTGTTTACGAAACTTGTACAGATAGAAGGAACAACTCAAAATTTTTTTCCCAGCAAGTTGTTTTTCATCGTAGTTCACATTTCTGCCGCTAGGCGATGCGAGTGTATGTAGTGAGAAAATGGCCTCTCCGGGGGAGAAGTCGTTTTGTGTGTTGGAATATCACACGAGTAAGTCTGTAGTTACTGTGTAACGTGCATTTCGTGTAAAGTACGCAAAGTACCATTGCCACGTGACCTCGATGACCTAAAGGCACGGATCATTGCAGCAGTGAAGAATATCGATGCAACCATGTTGACGCGTGTGTGGCAAGAACTTGAATATCGTATCGATGTGTGCTGTGTCACCCGTGGTGCACACATCGAAAATATCTAGTTTTTTTTTAAAAAAATTCTTCAGTTTTCTTGTGGCTGTGAACAATTCCATTGAGGTAGGTCCTTTGGTTTCCCTGTTATAAATGTTTGTAATCACGGAGAACATTATGAAACGCCCTCTATTTAATAATTATGTTATAGGCACAATGGTGTGATGAGCCGATTTTTAGGCGCGTTCGCGTAGTAGCGATAAGCACCTTAGATTCTTCATGTCCGTCTGTCCGCAAGCATCAGCGCTGCCCCCGCTGGACCGACTTCCTTGAAATTTGGTATTGATGACTTTTATGAAAATCTGTCGAGAAATCCAAATTTGGATAAAATCGGATAAAGCGTCAGGCACTTTACAAAAAGACCCAAGTGTGTTTCATGTTGTTGGCCGTGACATATAAGCACAACAATAGAATGTACTGTTGAGTTTCCATGACAAATCTTCCCATATTTATTATACTGTTGAAAGCGACAAATGTATGTCAGCAATACAAAGGAAACGCAGTAATGATTCTCCGTAGTAATGATGGTTACGCGAACGCGCCGCAATGTTACGTTACACTACATTGCCTATCTCGTTTTTTTAGATACACAGCGTCGATGGTGGGAGGTTTCGTGAATGACGCAATGGAAAGGATTTGAAAGGAAACGGACGTGGCCTGATCGACGTAATATACCGGAATGAGCCTGGAGAGAACGACGAAAACCTAGAGAAACCGCAGGCAAGCTGGTGTACTGGTCAGAATTTGAAACGGGCACAGCCCAGAAAACACGTAAAGAACATTAGGCCCTACAACAACCTTTCCGAGTTTAGAGAATTTGCCAGCTGTACTTACAGTCACAAAATCGTTTCTATTTATCATAATATAGCAGGACTTGAGGTAAGTGCGGTGTGCATAAAACAGCATTCTAAAGGACAAACGTCTGTCATATAAATAAAATACACATATGTGAAGTGCAGCGAAATAATCTAAATGGAGATAGCAGAACGCAGAGAATTGACCAATTTTCCTGCCACCGAAGAAAGAAAGAAAGAAAGGATAAATTATTTCCAAGTTTAAAGGAAACCAGATCCTTCATAAGCATCACGACGTTTAATAGAAGGCGACGAATGTCACATCACACGCGACGGTTGCATAACAATATTGCTGCTTTCGTAATCTGTGCGGTACCTTTGGCGACAACGTATCAGTTTAGGTGATATACCATAACGCGTGGTAAGACAGTAAAGAAGGTGTAATATGTTTAACACAGAGCGGCCATGGATCATCTTTCCTCCTAATATGTCCGCTTTTCAAGGGAAAATTTTTATGTCTGGGTTCCCCCCCCCCCCCCCC